>Ga0114973_10003426_pt1 | contig 11205 bp, 12 predicted proteins | sample M_140807_MF_Meta_FD_87025 | JGI IMG/M metagenome (GOLD analysis project Ga0114973, IMG submission 87025) | Freshwater microbial communities from Lake Montjoie, Canada to study carbon cycling - M_140807_MF_MetaG | ecosystem: Environmental > Aquatic > Freshwater > Lake | place: Lake Montjoie... | reverse complement strand
CTTTACAACCATTGTATTGTTTTGAGGATATTGTTATGAATTATAAAAGAATCTATTATTGTAACTCATTAATAGCTGCACATAATGAATCTGGTTTAGGTCTGGACATGATACCCGCAACAGTAGGTTTACCCGGTCAAGTTTTGGCTAGAGATCCCTTATTTAATCCTGCCGATCCTCTCACATATAAACTAGTATGGGCTAATCAATCGAGCGGTGGAGGTGTAACCAATCCTATGACTGCTAATTTATTTGCAAATGATTTTAATATTTATCAGGCGAACATATTAGAAGGTAAAAATATACTTGTAATGGCTGGTGGTGGCGGTATAGCTTGTAATGCTGGCGGGTCGTCTGTTCCAGTAACTTGGCTATTAGCAATTAAAAAATCAACATCTCCTTTTTATCAAACTTTTAACACTGACTATATAACGCCTCAAACCATAGCAGGGGTGACTATAGATAGTAAGTGGGAAGATGGAACAACAGATACCAAAATATCATTACAAACACCAATACTTAATATAAATAATAGTACAAATTTATCGCCAACTAATATAACAATAACTGGTAATATACAAATAACTCAAGGGAGTGGATACATACATGGTAATAATTTGATTGTAAGAGGTAGAACCTCTGCGAATGTTCCTACTAATTTAACTTTAGAAGGAGTAACAACATCGATAAATAGTACTACATTAAATATAACTAGTACAGCAAATGTAATCGCTGGTAATACCAATTTTACAGGAATTGTTAAAACTAATAATATACAACCATATACAGGTACAAGTATAAATATAACTGCTACTGATACAAATATATCAAATAGATTAAATGTTTTAACAAATAGATCCTCATCGATAGGAGTAAGAACCACTATATTTAAAACCTATGGACCAATGCCAAATGTAAATATTAATGTTGTACCTCCTACTAATCCACCTGTTAAATTAAATTCAATTATAGCAGCTCAAAAAGGAGATTACATTATACCATCTAATGGGTTTGTAAATGGTGATAAATTTATTATAACTATGTATGGATTATTAACAACTGTAGGAAGTGGTAGTTTGAATATTTATTTATATGTAGGTGTTGTTCTTGCTGTATCTTTTAGTGTTGTCAATGTTGCATCAGCTGCACAACCATGTAAATTTACATTTGAGATAGATTGTACTGTATCTGGTAATGATGTTAATTTAGGAAATGGCACAGCCTTATTATCTGTTGAGAGAAATAATACATCTATTAGGTATTCTGCTGGTTCTATTGGTTCATTGGTTCCTAATAATGGATTATCGAATAGTATTGATATATATGTATCACAATCAGCAACTCAAACAAGTAATTTTACACCATTAAGTTATACAATAGAACAATTATAATTATGAATTATGTATATTAGGAGGATTTATAAAAAGTGTCATTATAGCACTAATCAAACTAAAATATATTGTATTGTCTGATCCTGGATGCATACCTATCATAATAAATGAAAATGTTAATATACCTATTGAAATAATAAATGCTGAACTATATTTAATAAATCCTACACTTGAATGTGAACAACAAATAGTATATTGTTTATCGTCATCATTAACATTTATTTTAACTTCTTTTTCTTCAGTCATATAATATAAATTTATAAAATATATAAAAAATAATTTATAAACTACTAATATAATGATGTCTGATACTAAATCCCGCGAATTTACTCTTCATCGTGATGATGGATACAAATTCCGCATTGAAAAAGTTATTGGTAATGATGAACTTGGTCCTTGCTTCTCTCTTAAAACTACACTTCAAAATGGTGCTGGTGACTTTGGTATTTATGTGCCAGGTCTTAAAGTTGATACTATGTATGGGGTGCGAATGGTTGGCCCTTTACTTGGTACTCATGAATATAAGCTTATTAGCCTTGACCAGGGGCTACAGGCCGAAACTAGTCGTGCAAATGCTGCAGAGGTTAAACTACAGCAAAATGTTGATAGTGAAGCAGCAACACGACATGCAGCAGATTCATATCACACTGCACAAATTGCTCAGGAAATTAGCGATAGACAAACTGGCGATTTTCAATTGGATATAAAATTGGGCAGTGAAGTATCACGCGCGCAGGCCTCTGAACTCGTCCTAACTAACAACGTTGCGAGTGTTACTGCTGGTCTTGCTACTGAAGTGTCTGAACGTAAAGCCGAAATTGTTCGCGTTGATGCCCGCATTTTACAAGAAATCCAGACACGTGGTGACAGTGTATTTAACGAAGCACAATTACGTGAAGCAGCTGATGTTAAATTGGGTGCTCGTTGTGATGGCCTTGTATCGAGTGTTGCTGCTGAAGTTGCTGATCGTAAAAGCGATGTTGCACGTCTTGATGGTCGTCTTGACTTTATCACCCATAACACTGATCCAACCGCTCTTGATTCTTTGACAGAAGTGGTTGCACAGTTCTCGCAGAATGGTATGGGATATGCTGCACGTCTTGCATGGCTCGAAGGTGTTGTAGCTGACCTTGTAAATAAGACGCAGTAAGCTATGCTATATTAACTAATTCATAAATAATTTGTTTGAGTCTTACATTTTGTTGTTCTAAAAATGATATGCGTGATGATATTGTATTTGTTTGCAATTCACTTAACGTTTTATAATTTTCGAGTATTTGTAATCTTAACAATATAGACTCGTCTGCTGTCTTGAATTCATCAATCGTTTGTGTTATGGGTATATTATTTAATATAACATCTTTGACCCCTTCAATGTTATTATTGTTTATATTTATCTTTGTTGTAAAACTATTTTTTAGGGGGCGGCCATTTGAATCCATACAATATATTATATAATATATAAAATATTGTTTATAAATTATTATACAATGTTTTTATACGTTCATACACCATAGGTATTTTGCACTAAAATATAGTGGCGTAAATTTCTTTATAAAGTTGTTCTTTTGTTTAAATAATTCTTGTAGTTCTTGCCCCCTTGATGTATAGCATAAATCTAAGTGACTGTAATGTTTAATTTTTGTATCATCCCTATAATGACCTTTAGAACTGTCACCAAAATCAATATAATATTTTTGTCCTCGATTGTCTTGAACAATTGCTGTATATTTTTTTTTTGTATCTCTTGCTTTGATTATATCAATTTCTTTATATTGTGTTGTCATATATAGTATTATCGGATATTATATTTTTCATAGAACTTCTGGTCCGCGGTTTTGGTTTTTGGTGTAGGATAAAAACGTTCTCGCCTTATTTGTGCTTCATTTAATCTCAATTCTTTTTCTTTTTGTTCTGCTTCTGCTCTCTTTAATACTTCATCAATTAGAACACTTTTAATATTTTGTTCCCCAATACCATCATTCATGTTCATTGCCCTGCCTGCTTGTTGTATATAGTTTCGCATAATTTTATCTGGTCTATATAAATTTTCTTCTCCTAAGTAATATGCATAACTATCTCTCACTTCTTCAACGAAATCCTGTGACTCAGTATTAAAAATATTTGATTTACTTTTAACAGCTTCCATCACCATTTCATTGCGTAGCCTGGGGTCTAATCGTGTATTAGAATACATATCAATTTCTGCTTCTTGTGGGCTTATTGGTTGTTCTAATACCTTTTGATTATTGACATATTGTTTATATTGGTCTTCTGTTGTCTTTTGGTCTTCTTGAGTATTGTAGTTATTTTTAAATAATTCCATTTGCTTTTCGTGTCCATCAGTATAATAAACTGTTCTGTTGTTTCCTGTAAAATGATTAGGTGCTTTAAGAACAGGATCAAACATTCCATTATTTAATTCTAAATTATACACTTTAGAAAATTCAGAATTGTTTAAAATACTCGCTGGGATAATTGGGACTGAATACATATAATATAAGAATATAGAAAAAAATATTATGTTTTTATATTATATATAATGTCTAACAATATGGAAATCAACATGCAACCAGAAAGCAGATTAACTGACTCTCTATTAGGTGTAAATGAATTATCTTATCAGATGCCTCCATCTTTAGGTATTGCTACACAGGCTCGTCATCGTGAAGAGTTCGCACAAATCAACTCATATACAGTATCAAGTGGTGGCGGTGGTCAAACTGTTGTATTTGATAGTCAGACAGGATCGTCATTTGTTGATCCTAAGGCATCATACTACGTGTTTAACATCTCGCATAATAAGCCAGCTCTTGATATTGGTTTTGGTTCTGGTTCTATTGCTAATATTATTAACACTGTCACAGTTAGATCACGAACAGGTAAAGAAATTGGTCGTTATGAAAATTTCAATCTCCTATGCAAATATATGGATCGTGTACAGGAATCACAAGAATTTTTAAGCTCTACGCTAAAGGCACAAGGATATAGTGTTAATAGAGAGGGTAAAAGTTATGCGGACACAGTACCCTCAACTGGTAAAACTTATATTCTAAGAATGTCGTCTATTCCATGTTTCTCCCCCTATAATTGTAAAATGTTACCTCCCCAGATGATGGAGGGGCTTCGTGTCGAATTTCGTCTTGAGGCTTCTGTTGTTGCTTTTTGTCCGAATGTTTTAGCCAGTGTTATTGATACTACTTTAACATACACATTAAATCGTCCCTCTGTTCAATATAAGTGTTATGATCTCGCTGATGCCTTTGCACGTCAGATCGCTATGGTTGCTTCTAAATCTGGACTTAGACTTTTACACAAAGAAATATTCCACACGATTACAAGCACTGCTGGATCTCAATCCAACTGGGACCTGAAGAAGGCAGCGAGCAAAGCATTGAACTGCATGATCGTATTACGTACTACAGCTAATACAACATTGCCAAATGTTGATTGTTTTGCTTCTAGAGTTAATGATATTATTAGATATCAGGCAAATATTGGTTCTGTATATTGGCCGAATCAACCTCTAACAATCCCCGATGTAGCAGACTATTATCAATCATATTATTATTCTATGTATGGAGCTGGAAAACTATATGGTGGGTTTCCTTCTAGTCTTACACCTGAACAATGGGCTGGCAGTGTTGATGCTGATATTAAAAACGTTGTATATAATAACAATTTTATTATGATCAATCTCAATAGCTCGAACGTAAGCGATCTGGTAGGAATGACTGTAAATAACAGTCGTGCCCTGTTGTTAGATGTATTACGTGCATCATCTGGTACTGATGTAAGGTTTGATTCGTTCCTTTGTCATCTACGAGCAACAACCGTTTTTACTTCTAACGTAACTGTATTAGATTAAATAAACATAATATTTTTAAAAAGGGTTAAAGGATATAAAAAAATAAATTAAAAAAAAATAATAATAATTTTTTAATTATAATAACATTACATATTTATTGTCCATAATAACCATATAGGCGTTCCCATTCTATACGTTTATTAATAGCATTTTGTCTTGCTGTTTCATTTCCATAACGTCTAACAGAATATGATCTAGTCTGTGGGCCAACATTGCAAATAGTAGCGAACCAATTATTATTATAAAAGAATACGCCTTGTTTTCCTGATGTGTTGTCATTTCTTATTGTTTTATTTCTCATATTTGTTGATAAATCACATTGTCTAATATTGCATTTTCTATTGTCGTGTTTCTTTCTGTTTATATGGTCTATACAATGATTTGCTTGTAAAATATGTTGTCGTCTGTAATATTTACTATGAAAATAACCAGAACAACCATTAGAATATATATATCCTGCTGCGTTTTTATGCCATACGTAATTAGATAATAAATGTAATGTGTGTTCATCTGTTGAACAAATCATATATGTGTCATCCTGTAATTTAACAATAGCGAATGTACCATTAATATAATATGTGTTCTTATGTGGCTTGCGTCTGCCTGGGTGTTGTTCGGCAATGTCTAAATCAATGTTAAAATCGTTTTTGATTTCTTGTCGGGTGGCCATTATATAATACTATATTAGATAATATTTTTTAAGTTTATTTTTTATTATATTTTTTTACTATATAATTAATATTTTTTTATATATAATATTTTATGTATAGTATATATTATATAATGGACGAATTAAAAGAACAAGCTATAAAACTGGGTGCGACAGAATTCGGAAAGAGTAAAAGAAAAGATAAAAAATATTATGTATTATATGAAGGTAAAAAGATTAATTTTGGAAGTGCAACGGGTCAAACATTCTTAGATCATAAAGATGAAAAAAAGAAAGAAAACTGGAAAAAAAGACACTCTAAAATAGTTGATAAAGATGGCGTACCATTCTATACAAAAAAGAACTCAGCTGAACACTGGAGCTATTATCTTTTATGGCCTTAAATATAAAATATAAAAAATATATAATAAAAAAGTGTATTAATTTATTATATGGATATAGGTATATTAACTGTTGTAATTGGAATAATATTGTTATACGTTATTAATGAGTGGTTTAATCGCTCTTAAATGTTTTTTACTATTCATATGATGTGTTTTATTACAGTAAGCATATTTATGCCCACAGATTGAACAGTCGTGTTTTGTTTTAAATTTTTGTTTATTGTTTTGATAATACGTTTTCATATATTCAGGGTTTGCTTCTCTATATGTTTTTAAATATCCTTTCATATCAATGATTGGCATTATATTATAATACTATATAATATAATTTTTTTTTAATACATTTTTTATTATATATTTATTTAATTATACATAATCATAAATAATATTAGCAACGTCTTTATTAATATTCGTGCATTGTGATATAGGGTCGTAACCTAAATTCAAATGTAAAATATATTTAAAAAAATTACTAACAAAACTATGATTCATACAACAATAATTTAAACGTTTTACATCTCCAGAACCTAAATTTTTAATAAAATTATAAATTCTTTTTGTTTCTGCTGTTGATATTTTATGTTCAATATAATCATAAATAGTATATTTATAAACTTTGTCTAATGACTTATATCTTTTATAATAATTGGATCCAATCTTAAAAAATAAAGAGTTTTCATTTGAATATTTATAATATTTTTTTTTTATATATGTTATTTCATAATGTTTTATATCAAGATATTCATAAAAGTGTTTAATATCATTCTTATTGATAAACTTTCTTAACGCCATAAAAGTGCATACGTCATCATCGTCATCAGATAAGTCAAAACTAAAACTATTATATGACCCGCGACGTTTGCGTTTTATTTCAACTTTAAATTGATAATATTTTAATTTTTTTTCAAATCTTTTAGAAACCATAATAAATTCATTTTCATCAAATGTTTTATGTTCTATTAAATAATTATATGAATTCATAAATACATCATAATCATCATTAGATATAGTCCATTTTTTAATACGAGCATCCCACGAGGCGCCACACATTTTAGCATAATCTTTATATTGGAATGCAATATTGAGAGGTGTTGTCGTCATTTATATATTATATAAAGATAATATTTTTTAAGTAAAAAAATATTATATTTTTAATTAAATTTTCTATATTATTTAATAAAAAATTATTGAAATAGTGTTATTAAATTTGGATGTGTGCATCTGGATAATGCTGTATATAATACCTTAGCTGGCATATTACCAATTTCATATATGCTATAGTGTTCGTTTATTGTAAATCCTTGTATTTTGTGTGTTGTCTTAGCATTCGTGAGTAATTTACGTTGTGCATTAGTATATGTGATTTTAATATTGTTTGTATCTTCATATTCATTTTTATTATATATTGTAAAGTATGAACTAATAATATCCATTCGTTTAAAATAATCTTTGCATTCAAGAACATTATTTAATAACTCGTCATATTCTTTTGTGTATCTTGCTTTTTTATGCCATTGAACAGTGAATATGCTATTGTCTGCAATATCAATAATATTGAAATCATCCATAATGTTAAAGTTAATCTCGCATTGATTACGATCGCCCATAAATATAAAATTAACTCCTAATGATTTAATGTGTTGTAAAATTATAATTTGAAATTCTTGAATCAGTGTGCATTCATCAATTATAAAATATTTAACATCTTTAAATATATCATTTATATCGTTTATACTTTGTTTTGTGTAATAATGTAAAGTATTTATATTTTGTTCTTCGCTTAGATTTCGTGTGGGTGTGCAATGAATATATTTCATTTTGTGTTCATCGAGATATGGTTTAATTTTCTTATTCATTAAATATGTTTTACCATAACCAGCCTTGCCAGTTAAAAAAAATGATTTGTTTTTTTTGATAGGTGTCATAATGTTATTATATTCTTTTTTGTATGTTGCTCTCTTTGCAACTTTTGATATAATAGGTTCTGGAATGGGTTCTTTGCTTGTATCAACCCATTTATACCCGCTTGCCTGTTCTTTGACTGAAAAATTATATTCTTTTAATAATTCATTAAGTTCATCAACACTAATATCAATTTTTTTATTTAATGTTAAACTATCTGTATAAATTTTATGAACATTAATTTCTGGGTCTTGTTGTTGTAAAGTCATAAATAATTGATATAGCATAAGTCGTGCATATTGAACAATTGCCATATATGCATACATACCCGAAGTGCGTTTATAATATGCCTTTGTAATGCTGACGCCTTTTTTTGTTTCTGTTGCTATTTTGTTGTTATATTTATTTAATAATGCGTATTTTTCTTCTTTGTCATCAATTTCATATTTTGTTGTGTTTGTCTTTGTATGATTTGCGCAGTATCCTGTAAAATGAATAATGTCAATATATGGGATTTTTTTGAATTTTTCGGTTTGTGTTGTGTCTGTGTCTGCTGTATATGTTGGCACGTGTTCATAAAGAATATTAACATCTAAATTTAATATTTTAATTACTGAACCATATACCCATCCTTTAGATCCAAATAATGCGTTTGTGATTTCTGTTGGCTGATTGAATGAACAATAATAAAATCCCTGTTTCTCAATACGTCCTGTATATTTGCGTGTATGTTCAAAACCTCCTGCTTTTGGTAAAACATATTTATTGTCCTTATCTTCTAAACAATTTTTTAATATGTTGTAATAACATTTATTAATATCGAATGTTTGTTTATTCTCAATACTATTGTCAATAAATCTAATAGCGCGAATTTGTGATTGATAATAAAAGTTTATGCCATGTTGTGTATATGTCGATAATACGCCGAATATATTATCAATCTCTTTAAATAGTCTTCCTGGCTTTGTATATTTAATTCCATTATTGAATTTATACCCTTCATATTGTATTTCACTTTTAATATTTGCATATTCTGTGAGTGTTTTACATTCAATAATATTTTTAGCTTTGTTCTTGTGAATATCATTAATTAATACATTTTTAACAATATTTTTTAAAACATACATATGATTGTTATGAATTAAAATGTTTATTTTATTTTTATATTCTGTTTGTTCTTGTAGTTGTTCGCCATCAATAATATAAACATTAAGATTATAGTCTATAGAATTTAAAATAATAGTTAGTTCGACATATGTTGGTGTTGGGTTTATCTCTAATTGTTGAGAAATTTTAGTATATACTTTTTTTAATTTTTTTTGTAAATATGAGGGAACACAATATGTTTTAACATCATATTCTTCAGTTTTAAAATTTTGTAAATTAGGATATTTAACCTCACGCAATTTGATATCGCGGAATATATTGTTATATAGTCTTGTCCCTGGTGTTAAATATATACTGTTGAATGTTCTATTTACTGCGTGTAATGGGTTGTCGCGTTCTAATAAATATGCTTTTTCTTCAACATATAATGGCGGATAATATCTGCCCTCATAATTTTTAGTCCATACTTTATTATAAAACGATTTACCTTCTAACATATAAGGCTTGAATCTATTATAAAATATATTCATAAAATTAACATCATACATTGCTTGGGCATTGATTAATAAGTTATATATTTTTGTAAATCTATCGGGAATATCTGCAATAGATAAACGACCTGGATCAGTTAGAAGTGTTGCAAAAAACACAACATCGTCAATATTAGTGATTTCCATTGTGTATATTTGGATTTTACTGTTTGCTCTTGAAACACTATATCTAAAGTCCCCATTTATGTTATTAAAGTTTATTTTATCTGATTGATCTGCTAAATATGCTAATTTGCCATAAAAGTTGTTAGGATTAGCACCAAATGAATTCACGTTTGCTCGTTGTCTTGCAACTCTTATTTCTTTAGGAGATAATTTATTTTCTATATTTCCAAATCCTTTGAGTTCTCCTCCACCTCCTCCACCTCCTCCGCCTCCTCCACCTCCTCCGCCTCCTCCTGCATCTGCATCTGGGTCGTCGTTAATACCCCCATTCCCATTATATTCACCACCACCAAATATTTCATCGAAATCTGCGGGTTCATAATCTGCACCAACATCAACAGGACTATATACATTATAACTTGTCATTATTATATATTAATAATATATAATTTTTTTAAGTATTTAATTAATTATTTTTTATTATATTTTTTATTATATTTTTTATTATATTTTTTTATACATAATATTTTTTATATTATATAATATATATGATTGCTGTACATGGTAATATTGGATCAGGTAAATCAACATTAATAAAAAGACTATCAATGATGAATGAAACATATGTGGCATATTTAGAACCTGTTGAGACGTGGCAGAAGTGTAATTTATTAAATTTACTATATTGTGATCCACAGCAGTATGCATTTAAATTTCAAACATTGGCATTAATAACAAGATTAAAACAATATAGTGAGTTTGTAGAGAATAAGAATAATAAAATAATGTTGTGGGAGAGGGGAACAGAAAGTGATAAAATATTTCAGACTATATTACAAAAACATAAATTTTTATCGTCATTAGAGATAGACATATTAAATGAAGGTTATAAACCTAAAGCGTTATTAAATATATACATAAGGGTGTCGCCAGATGTATGCTTACATAGAATATTAAGCAGGGGGCGAAATGAAGAAAAGGATATATCATATAAATATTTAAAAGAATTACACGATGAACATGAAAGACAATTTAAAGATTGTTATACGATAGATGGCGAGAATGTAGATATTAATGAAGTAATAAAGATGATAGAGGGTGCCCGATTAGGAGCGGACATATGATGATGCACACCAGAAAGGAAGGGGGGACAAGATGAAACGAATGCAACAAAATTATTCTCCATTATAGTTAAACTCGCGCTCCCATAGTTTGCGTTGGTCAATAG
>Ga0114973_10003417_pt1 | contig 11215 bp, 9 predicted proteins | sample M_140807_MF_Meta_FD_87025 | JGI IMG/M metagenome (GOLD analysis project Ga0114973, IMG submission 87025) | Freshwater microbial communities from Lake Montjoie, Canada to study carbon cycling - M_140807_MF_MetaG | ecosystem: Environmental > Aquatic > Freshwater > Lake | place: Lake Montjoie... | reverse complement strand
TTTTATTTAAATTCCCTTCTATTTGGAATTTAATCACTTTCTGATGGATTTCTGATAATTAAGGATATAATAATATAATACTTCATATATAATCTCCAGAATTTGAAATATTGTTGAACTCGTTCTTCAATAAGAATTGTGGAACAAATCTTATATTTATGACGGACTGTCGCTATTTTAGTGCAGTCCGTTATTTTTTAATAATTTACTATGAAAAATTTAATCTTTTTGTTCCTGCTTTTGAATGTTTTTTCGATGCAGGTGAATGGGTCTGTACCCAATTTTAAAGTGGATCATATTGAACCTTCCTTCTGGTGGGCGGGTATGAAAAATACGGATCTTCAAATTATGGTTCATGCTAAAGATGTTGCTTCGTATAGAACCCAAATAAATACACCTGGTATTAGATTAGTAAATGCTGTTCAAACGTCTAATAAAAATTATCTTTTTTTGAACCTTGAAATTCAACCAGTAGTAAAACCGCAAACTTTTCAAATTGACTTTTTGAAAGATGATAAAGTGGTTTTTTCGCAGCCATATACCCTAAAAGAAAGAAAAAGTAATTCTGCCGAACGTGTAGGATTTACAACTGCAGATGTCCTTTATCTGATTACACCTGATCGTTTTGCCAATGGTGATCCTGGAAATGATAATCATCCTGAAATGAGGGAAAAAATGAACAGATTTTTTAAAGGTGGTCGCCATGGGGGGGATATCGCTGGTATTATCAAAAATTTAGACTATATCAAAAATATCGGTTTTTCAGCCATTTGGCTAAATCCTGTTCTGGAGAATAATCAGACTGAATATTCCTATCATGGGTACTCAATTACTGATTATTATAAGGTAGATCCCCGTTTTGGTTCTAATGACTCTTATCTTGATCTTGTTCAAAACTGCCATGAAAAAGTTTTAAAGGTAATTATGGATATGATCGTAAATCATTGTGGTTCCTTTCATTGGTGGATGAATGATTTACCCGATACTGATTGGATAAATTTTGATAATAAATTTGTAAATACTTCTCACCAAAGGGCAGTTATTCAAGATATTCATGTCAGCGATTATGACAAAAGACTTTTTGCGGATGGCTGGTTTGTAGAAACAATGCCGGACCTTAACCAAAGAAATGCTTTGTTAGCTACTTATTTAATTCAAAATGCTATCTGGTGGATTGAATATGCGGGTATAGATGGCATTAGAATGGATACTTACCCTTATCCAGACAAAGATTTTATGAGTGATTGGACTTGTGCGGTTATGAATGAATATCCAAATTTCAATATAGTAGGGGAGGAATGGTCTGAAAATCCTGCCATTATTGCACATTGGTTAAAAAACAAAGTTAATCCTAATGGTTACACTTCCTGTTTACCAGGTGCTATGGATTTTCCAATACAAAGTGCGTTAAGGAAATCTTTGACGAATAATAATTGGTATCCACTGTATGAAACATTATCCATGGATTTCTTATACCCTGATGCAAACAGGTTAGTAGTTTTTCCAGATAATCATGATATGAGCCGCTTTTTTTCACAGGTAAATGAAAATATCGATTTATTTAATCTTGGCCTCACCTATATGCTTACAACCAGAGGGACTCCTCAGATATATTATGGAACGGAGATACTTATGTCTAATCCCGGAACGGATGATCATGGTATTATAAGAAGTGATTTTCCAGGGGGGTGGCAAGGAGATACAAAAAACGGATTTTTAAATGAAGGACTTTCAACCAAACAGGTTGAATCAAAGAATAATATGCAGAAATTACTGAAATGGCGTTTAAATAAATCGGTCATTCATCAAGGAAAAATGTTGCATTTCGTTCCAAATGATAATATTTATGTTTATTTCCGATATGATAACAAGGAAAAAATAATGGTGATCTTGAGTTTAAATAAAACGGATAAAGCAATTGATTTAGATAGATTTAAAGAGATTTTGCCTGAATCATTTAATGCCATCGATATTATTTCAGGGAAAAAATTGCAAGTTGCTAATTCTCTGATGGTGCCTGCAAACAAATCAATGATTCTGGAAATAAAATAAATAAAGTCAAGGGGTACTTACTTCAACAGCATCTTTTAAGATATAGATAAAATGCATCACATCTTTGGTGTTTAAAGTAAGTATCCCTTGAAATGTTTTTACATCGTCCGTGTCATATCTTTTTGAAACCCCTTTTTTCATCTCTAGCTCGACTATCGTCTCTGAGCCAGATCCCCCACAAAAAAAACACATGGCCATTGGAACCTTAGAAATAACATAGAGGTTTTTTGTGGCATCAACAGGAATAATATATCCCTTAATCTTTACCTTTTTATTTTTGAATGAATAAGGTGTAGTACCAAATCTAGGTACCATAAATTTAGATTGATGTTCTTCAAACCAAACTAAATCAAAACTAACATCTGCCAATTTTTCCCATGACAACAAAGGTTGTGCCTTTAGGTCAGTTAGCACAGCCTGAGATAACCCTAAGACTAAGTACATCAATATAGTATTAATCTTCACTTTCATTTTTTTTCCTGCAAATATAAGCTAATAAAATTTCAATTATGAAACGTTGTTGCATTGGTTATTTGCTGGAATCTCATATCTTTAAACTTATATAACGGCAGAAAATAATTGCCTCCATAATTCACACGAAATTGAAAGGTATAAAAATGGATATGTTTTTACAAATGTTTTTAAAATTTAAATCAGTCTGGTTTTTATTCTTTTTTCTATTCTTTTATTTTGGTGCTGTTGGTCAGAATAATAAGTTATCTGGTCGGGTTACTTCCAATAAATCCCAATTAATTGGTGCATCTGTTGCCCTTGAAAATAGTAGTTTAGGAACAATCACTGATCTGGAAGGAAATTTTCTTTTAGTCGATATTCCGGCTGGAGAACACACTTTTAATATCTCTTATGTGGGTTACAAATCTGTTTCCACGAAATTGATATTCCAGAAAAATGAGGTAAAAAAATTAGATTTTAATTTAGAGGAAGATGTACTTGGATTAGAAGCGGTTGTCGTAACAGCCACAAGAAACGCAATACCTGCCTTTCTTTCACCCATCATAGTTAATCGATTAGATGATCGGATTTTTAAGAGAACCCAATCTATAAGTTTGGCTGAAGGCCTTCATTTTTCACCTGGTTTACGTATTGAAAATAATTGTCATAATTGTGGATTCACCCAATTAAGGATGAATGGTTTAGAGGGGCCATATACGCAGATATTGATCAATAGCAGACCTGTTTTTTCAGCCTTAGCAGGTGTTTATGGTTTAGAAATGATTCCCACAAATATGGTTGAACGTGTTGAGATTGTCAGGGGAGGCGGTTCAGCTTTATATGGTGGAAATGCAATTGCAGGAACGGTTAATATTATCACTAAAGATCCTTTGTTTAATCAATTTGAATATAATACCAATCTGTCACTAACAAATTTTGAAAAGGCAGATAAATCAATGGCTGTAAATGGTTCATTAGTTTCTGATGAGTTAGACCGTGGAATTACCTTTTTTGGTTTCAACAGAGCAAGGAACCCTTGGGATGCTAATGGCGATGGACTTTCAGAAATGACAAAACTAAATAATTTAACGCTTGGAGCTGATGCTTATTGGAAACCTTCGGAAAATAGCAGATTAAGCTGGAATATGCTTTTTATGAAAGAATTTAGAAGAGGAGGGGGCGATTTTGATGTGCAGCCTCACCAGGCAGTTCTTGCGGAACAATTAGATCACAATATAAATGGGGGTGGCATTTCCTATGAATTTTATTCAAAGGATAAAACAAAAAAATTAGCTGTTTACAGTTCTCTGCAGCAAACAAACAGAGGAAGTTATTATGGTTCCGGTGGGAGTATATTAACCTCCGGAATTAATTTAGGTGTTTCTCAATTGCAGGCAATCAATGCTTATGGCGTGTCAAATGACTTGGCCTTTGCAACAGGTTGGCAATATTCAGCTGAACTTAAGGGTGGGTTTTCTTTGACAGCTGGAAATGAATGGGTGCACAATAAAGTGACAGATAAAATGCCGGGATATAAGCGAAGCATTAATCAAACCGTGAATACTTTTGGGACTTATGCCCAATTGCAATGGAAGCCGGTTGATTCCTGGACTTTTTTGGCGGGAGGACGCTTAGATCCTTTATCAATAGATGGCGAATACTTGTTAGAAAATTATACCTTTAATCAGGTAAAAAAGATGGCACCCTTTGTTCCAAGATTTAGTATATTAAAAAACATAAATAGTAGTTTAAAAGCAAGATTTTCTTACTCACAAGGTTATCGGGCGCCACAGGCCTTCAATGAGGACCTGCATATTGAGACGGTAGGGGGTGCGGCGTTATTCACCCAATTGGATAAAGATTTAAAAACAGAAAAATCTCGTTCCTGGAATGCCTCTTTGGATTATAACTGGAGAAAAGGGTCGGCTGAGGGAAATTTTATCATTGATGGCTTTCATATAGTCCTAAAGGATCCGTTTATTCTCAGTGACCAGGTTGAATTACCCAATGGAATTGGGGTGGTTACTAAAAGAAATGGCGCTGGAGCACGCGTTTTTGGTCTTAATTTCGAGACAAATATTGCCATCACCAGAAAATGGATTATTCAGGGTGGAGCTACCTTACAAAAAGCTCTTTATGAAAAAAATGAAGTGATTTGGGCTCCAGGTTTAGTTACAGAGAATAATAAAGACAGCATCGTTAGTACTAACAGGTTACTTAGAACCCCCAATTTTTATGGATTCTTAAGTATGGATTGGAGACCTGTTCATGAATGGAGCTTTTCATTATCAAGTGTTTACACAGGTTCTATGCAAGTTAAACATATTATAAATGTAAATAATGAATTTCCAGTTTGGGTTAATACGAGATCATTCCTGGAAGTTAATTTTAAGATGAGTAAAGAATGGCATTTGCACAAAACAATGCCGCTAACTCTTTCTATGGGTATTCAAAATATTTTTAATGCTTATCAAAAAGATTTTGATAAAGGGGTTCAACGCGATGCAGGGTATATTTATGGACCTTCGCGACCAAGAACCTTGTTTTTTGGTCTTTCGTTCGCTCCATTCAAACCGGAGTGAAAATTATTTTATTAGGCATTTTTGAAAAAAATGGTTCATATTTTCTTTGTTGATATTTTTACCAATTACGACTAGTTTACTTTCACGAGGTTCATCCTTCTCCCAAAGTTGGCCATCGCTGTAATTAATTTGATTTTTAACCGTCTGGAAAAGGATTTTGACCGGATAATTCTCCACAGCTATTAATCCCTTCATTCTATAAATCTGGTTATAACTGAGAAATAGTAATCTGTTTAGCTCGAAATTAAGTTTTGACAATACAAATGGCTCTGAAAAAGTGTAGGAAAAAGTGGTGATTTTCCCATGAATAATATTTAGTTTTTCGGACACTTCATTCAATCTCTTTTCAGTCAAAGATTCATTTTGTTTTTGCCATATTAAGTCCATGTTAAAATGACCAAACGATCCATATTCCACGGAAGCTAAAGGATTTATTTCAGTTAAAAGAAGGGTTAAATTATTTAAATGCTTTTCATCCTTTATATGATCTGTTTTATTTACCAATATAATATCGGAGGAAGCAATTTGTCTTACTGCCTCTTCCGTTTCAGATAGCCATATTTCTATAAAATGGGCATCGACAATAGCTATTACATTGATTAGTTCAAAATCTTTAATAACCGCCGGATGGTTTAAAAAGGTGGCCGCAATGGCACCAGGATCTGCAATGCCAGTTGTTTCTATTAAAATCCTGTCTATGTCATCTTTTTTAACATATAATTCTTCCAGTACGTCGAATAATTCATCATTTAATGAACAGCATATACAGCCAGCTGTAAGCTCAACGATATGAGATAAACTAGATACAAGGGAAGCGCCATCAATATTTATTTTCCCGATTTCATTTTCAATAACTACAATTTTCTCGTTTTCTTGGATTTTTAGAAAGTGATTTAAGAAAGTTGTTTTTCCTGCGCCTAAAAATCCAGTTATAATATGGACGGGAATTTTCTTTTTCATATTTACAAAATTTCATTCAGTAAGATTTGTAACTTGTGGAACAAAAGAACGGTATATTTTGGTTTAGCTTTATTAAAAATATGATGAGTACATTACTGAAAGAAAAACCCAGAATGAATTTCTGGCAAATTTTTTCCATGAGTTTTGGATTTTTGGGTATTCAATTTGGATTTGCATTGCAAAATGGTAATGCCTCAAGAATTTTACAAAATTTTGGAGCAGATGTCCATGAATTATCTTGGTTCTGGTTGGTGGCACCTTTGACAGGTATGTTGGTTCAACCACTTGTTGGATATTATAGCGATAGAACCTGGAACCGTCTCGGCAGGCGTAAACCTTATTTTTTGGTAGGAACAATTTTATCCTGTCTCGCCTTAGTATTATTGCCCAATGCAGATATATTTCTAACGATTAAATCGGCTTTACTTATTGGTGCTGGTATTTTGATGATCATGGATGCCAGTATTAATGTCGCTATGGAACCATTCAGAGCGCTCGTTGCAGACAATTTAAGAGTGGATCAAAATACTTTTGGATTCAGTATTCAGACCTTTCTAATTGGCATTGGCGCTGTTGCTGGATCATATCTCCCTTCCATTCTTGCCGATTATTTTGGTTTTAGCAGGGAAGGAATTAATGGAGGAGTTGCCCCAAATGTTATTTGGTCATTTTACATAGGCGCGATGATATTTTTTGGGGCTATTCTGGTTACTTTAATTTTTGCTAAAGAATATTCCCCAGAGGAATATAAACTTTATCATGGTGAACCAAAACAAGATAAAGAAGGCTTGATTAATATTTTTCATGACTTTAGATCGATGCCTTCTACCATGAAGCAGCTGGGATTGGTTCAATTTTTTAGTTGGTTTGCTTTATTTAGTATGTGGGTATTTACAACGCCTGCTGTAGCTCATCATATTTATGGCCTGGCTATTACTGATACCAATAGTGTTGCTTTTAATGAGGCTGGAGATCAGGTAGGTAAGGCATTTGGCATGTACAATCTTGTCGCTACTTTTTATGCCTTACTTCTGCCATTTATTGCTTTGAAAATAGGCAAACAATGGACACATGCCATTTCATTGATTGCAGGTGGCTTAGGGCTTATAGGTATCTATTTTTGTACTTCTCCCGACCAGCTTACTTATTGTATGATCGGCATAGGTATTTCCTGGGCATCGATTTTAGCAATGCCCTACGCTTTATTGGCTGGTTCCATACCTGCAGGAAAGATGGGAATCTATATGGGAATTTTTAATTTTTTCATTACTTTGCCTCAAATAGTTAATGGTATTTTGGGAGGGCTGATTGTTAAATATGCTTATCAAAATAATGCTATATATGCCCTCTTATTTGCCGGTGTTTTTATGATTTTAGGCGCATTTACCGTTCTAAAAGTTAAATCAGTTTAATTTTAACTACAAATCAATTTATATGAAGCAATTATTACTTGTTCTTACTGTATTATTTTCAACTTGTTCCATTTGGGCACAGAAGAAAGATAAAACAGCTATGGACTATTCTACCATTATCACAGCAGCTGAATTAAAAAAACAACTTTTTATCATTGCAGGTCCAGAAATGGAAGGTAGGAATACTCCTTCAGCAGGCTTAAAAAAAGCAGCAGCTTATTTAGAATCTGAGTTTTCAGCGATGGGGTTACAACCTATTGTTAATGGAAAGTATCAAATGCCTTATGCACTTTATCTGGATAGTATTCTTTCTTCCTCATTGATGGTTAATGGTCAAAATTATATTTCAGGAGAAGATTTTCAAATGAATCCAAATAATTATGCAGCTCAAATACATGCCGCAGAGGTTGTATTTGCAGGTTATGGTATGTCCGATTCAACGAGAAATGATTACAAAGGACTTGACGTAAAAGGTAAAATTGTAATGGTCATGGCCGGAACACCTAATCCTGGAGCAGGAAGAGGAAATTTTGTTAATAAACAAGCTATTGCCGCTCAATATGGAGCTATTGCCGTTTTGCAGGTTCAGCAAAATCTATCTATTCAAATGAGAGGTGGTGGTCCAAGACATTATCTGAATCTTTACAAAAAGGTTAATCTTCCAAATTTGATTACGGTAAAAGGTAATGTAGCAAAGGAAATTACAGGTAAATCTTATGATGAACTCCTTTCCGAAGCAAAAAATGGGGTTTCTAAAAGTTCATTCCCAGTGAAACTTTCTTTTAATTTATTAAAAGAAACTAAAGTAGAGGAAACCACCAATGTACTTGGATTTATAGAAGGAACTGATTTAAAAGAGGAAGTTGTTATGCTTACTGCGCACTATGATCATGTAGGCAAAACTGCAGATAAAATTTATTTCGGTGCTGATGATGATGGTTCCGGTACGGTAAGTATTTTAACCTTGGCGAGAGCATTTTCGGAAGCAAAAAAAGCAGGCAAGGGACCTCGCAGGAGTATGGTTTTTATGCTTGTTTCTGGAGAAGAAAAAGGTCTTTGGGGTTCAGCCTATTATGCAGACAATCCAATTATTCCCCTTGCAAAAACAGTTTGTGATCTCAATATTGATATGATTGGTAGAATTGGTGATCCTTATGTTAAAGATGTAGATTCAAGTAATTATGTTTATATCATCGGAGATGATAAATTAAGTTCTTCATTAAGACCAATTAGTGAGGGCGTTAATAAAAAATATACTAATCTAAAATTAGATTATACTTATAATGATCCAAATGATCCAAATAGATTTTATTATCGTTCAGATCATTATAATTTTGCTGAAAAAGGTGTGCCAATTATTTTCTATTTCAATGGCGTTCATCCCGATTATCATCAGCCAACGGATACTCCTGATAAAATAAATTATCCTCTGATGGCTAAAAGAGCTCAATTAGTTTATTATACCGCATGGGAAATTGCTAATAGAACAGAATCTATTCCAAGAGACCAAAATAAACTTTAAGCTTAGAAATAAAGGGGGTTAATTATGACCCCCTTTATTTTTCTTTAAAAAAATCAAATAATCCTTAGCTGTTTCCTCAGGATTTTCTTCCATCGGAACGTGTCCACTGTCATATATTTTTAACTCGGCGTCTGAAATTAAGTTCTTAAATTGATAGGCATTACTTAAAGGTATCCAACGGTCTTCTTTTCCCCATTGTATTAGAACAGGCGATTTTATATTACTTAAATCCTTGATATTTAAAGGTTCATTCAACTGACTCATTCTTTTTACAAAGGCTGTTCTATTTCCTTCTCTCAAGGATAGTTCAAAATATCTTTCTATCAGTTTAGGGGTCACTAGATTATCATTTTTATAAACATCCAGGATTGATTTTTCATAGATACTCCTGGGAGTAATTTTTTGAACCAGGGTAGATAGAACGGGTATTTTAACCAGTCTAAAGATAAATGGTGGCTTTTTTCCTCCCTGAGGTAAACCCGCCGCATCAATTAGATTTAAGCTCATTATTTTACTGGGAAATTGAGTGGTATAATGCCAGGCGGCTAAACCTCCTAATGAATTTCCAGCGATATGAAAACTATCCACTTTTAATTTAATAACTAAGCTATCTAATAGGGAAGTATATCTCGAAATCTGGTAATTATGATTTGGGTCTGGTCCCGTTAAACCAAAACCTGGTAAATCGAAAGATACTACCCTGTAATAAGGAGATAGCATCTCCGTCCATTTTTCCCATGTATGAAGGGAAGCTCCAGTACCATGTATCAAAACAATAACCTCCCCAATACCTGTATCCCGATAATGGAATTTTACACCATCGATAGATATGAATTTGGAAGAGGGATAAGCATATTTTGTGATTAGTTCCTGTAATTCAATATCATTTTTCCAAAACAGGACAACAACAAGGGTTACTATTGAAATACAAAAAATTCCTAAATAGATAATAATTTTTTTCATAATACTAAATTGTGTATCCACCATCTGCCGTAAAAACCGCTCCAGTCGAATAGGAGGAGGCCGGAGATGCTAAATAAAGTGCCAATGCTGCTATTTCTTCAGGCGTACCAATTCTTGCTAATGGTAATTGATTCAACATCATTTTCATGATTTTGTCATTGGTCCATAAGGCTTCACTAAATTTAGTTTGTATCAATCCCGGACAAATAGTATTGACTCTGACATTATGTTGTCCCCATTCTTTAGCCATTACTTTAGAAAGCGATATAAGGGCAGCTTTACTCACACTATAAATTCCTAAACCTGGTTCAGGTCTCAATCCACCAATGCTACTTATATTAATGATGACTCCACCTCCACGAGATTTAAAACTGGGAAGTACCATTTTTGATAAATCAAAGGGGCCTCTAAGATTAACGGACATTATTTTATCGAAAGCCCAAGTTTCGGTATCTTCTACTGGACCAAAAACTGGGTTTGATGCAGCGTTATTCACCAAAATATCTACACCTCCAAATGTTGTAATAGTAAAGTCAACGAGTGCTTCGTTTTCCGCTTCAACCCCATTATTACTAGAGAAATACTGACAGTTAATTCCTAAGGAAACTAATTTACTGCAAGTCTTTATTAAAGGGTCTTCCTTTCTTCCTGATATAACTATTTTAGCACCAGATATCCCAAGTTGCATGGCTATAGCTTCTCCAATACCTCTGCTTGCACCCGTAATTAGGGCAACTTTTCCTGAAAGATTAAATAATGTTTCTGACATTTTTAATCCTAAAGATACCTATTGGTGTGTAAAGAAAAAGTTATAAATGCAATTTTTCTTTACGTGCCAATAAAATTTCTTCTGATTCCACGTGTTCTGGATCTGGAACGCAACAATCAACTGGACAGACGGCTGCACATTGGGGTTCTTCATGAAAACCGACACATTCGGTGCATTTATCCGAAACAATATAATAATAATCGTCTGAAACAGGCGTGTTTTTTTCATTTGCTGAAATAACATGCCCATTTTCTAAAATAAATTGTCCGGATAAGGTGGTTCCATCTGAAATAGCCCATTCCATACCACCCTCATAAATTGCATTATTTGGACACTCTGGTTCACAAGCTCCACAATTGATGCATTCATCCGTAATCATAATCGCCATAAAAGCAAAATTAATATATACTAAAAATTATTCGTGCAAATATACTTTACATTATCATAATTACAAACGTCTGAACTTAAATTGGGTTTTGTCAATTCCTAAAGATATTTTTGT
>Ga0114973_10003414_pt1 | contig 11221 bp, 9 predicted proteins | sample M_140807_MF_Meta_FD_87025 | JGI IMG/M metagenome (GOLD analysis project Ga0114973, IMG submission 87025) | Freshwater microbial communities from Lake Montjoie, Canada to study carbon cycling - M_140807_MF_MetaG | ecosystem: Environmental > Aquatic > Freshwater > Lake | place: Lake Montjoie... | reverse complement strand
AACGCCACTGATAGAACCACCAGTGATGTTTACGTTGTTCGAGTTTTGAACCGACATGGTTCCAAGGCTAGCAATCGTGCTTTCAGCAGAATTAAGACGACCTTCATGGTTGTCAGTAACGTCACGAACGCTTTGAACGTCGCTCGTGCGGTTTGAAACCTCATCAGCAAGATCACTTGTCAACTGAGCTTCGGCTGCTTCAGCGCGGTCTATTTCGTTGTTGAGCACAGTCTGGAGCGAAGAGATCTCAGCTTCACGTGCGGAAACTTCGTCTGCAATATCACTAGCAATTTCCGATGCGAGATCGGAGATAGCTGTTTGACGTGCAGAAACTTCGTTGTTGATTGCAGTCTGGAGAGCGGACTCAGCAGCAAGAGCGCGGGTCTCTTCAGCGAGAACAGCAGCAGCGGAGCTGGCAGTTAGGTTTGTGATCGTGTCCGTGAGGGAACCATCAGCCGATTGAAAGGCATTGACAACCTCCGTCAAGGAATCGAGGGCAGCTGGATCAATGTTGCTCAGAACTGAATCAACTCGGCTGTTAACAGCAGAGATAGCTGATTCACGTGCAGTCGTCTCAGCGGAGATGGCAGCAGCGCGAGCGGTTTGCTCGGCAGAAATAGCGGCTTGACGTGCAGTAACTTCAGCAGAAACAGCAGCTTCACGGGCCGAAACTTCACTTGCGATGTCATCAGCAAGACCAGACTCAGCAGACTCAGCGCGGGATTGCTCGGAGCTAATATCAGACTGAAGCGAGGACACTGCATCAGCGAGATCGCTGGCTAGATCGGCTTCAGCGGCTTGAGCGCGGCTAACCTCGTCAGCAATGTCGCTTGCGAGTTCAGCCTCCGCATCTTCAGCGCGGCTAACTTCACTAGCAAGATCACTCTCCAATTCGCTAACACGACCAGTCAAGGTAGTAGCAGCGTTCTCAATCGCAACGATGTCGCTTTCAGCTACACTAACACGTCCTTCAAGGGCGCTTGCGGCAGTCTCAATAGCAGTGCTGCGGGTGTCGTTAGTGTTGGCGCGGCTTGTGAGGGTAGCAATGTCGCTAGCCAGCAGATCGTCAGCAGCAATACGAGCGGCCTCTTCGTCGGAAATATCCGAAGCGAGGGCTGCTTCAGCAGCTTCAGCGCGTGTTTTCTCAGCACCAATGGCAGAAGTTGCCGATGTGCCAAGAGCAGAAATCATTCCGCTTAGGTCTCCGTCAGCAGCTTGAAAAGCGGTAACAATTTCCGAAAGAGAATCGAGGGCCGCTGCATCCGTGTTGGATACAATCGCGTCCACTCGTCCTGTAAGGCTATTGATAGCTGCTTCACGCGCAGTAACTTCTGCGTCAAGCGAAGACTGAACTCCACCAGTCAAAGACTCGGCGTAAGTGCGTGTCGAGAAGTGACCTTCACCAGCAATTGGGATGATGGCGGTAGCATTACCAGCTCCGTCATTACCAGTTCCGATATAGAGGATTGAGTCATTTTCGTTGTGTGCCAACTCAGCTGTGAGAGCTGTTGTTGGTGCGCCCTGTCCTGCTGGATCACCCAGAAGACGATGGCGGTTACTGAAACGTGTGCGATTGATATCGTTATTAGGCATAATTATTTGATTTTGTTTGGTTTGTTTTTGTTTATCTCTGCATTACCACTGAGACTTTCAGCGGCAAAATCTTTAATACTGTCCAGCTTCTTCAATGTCAACAATGATTTCGACTGGATCATTTAAAATATCTGGATGTATTGGAAGTGTTGAAAAATTAACTTCGCTTTCTAATTTAACAATAACATCTTGAGGCGGGTTCCAAGTTGATGAATTTCCATCCCAAAGAATAGTATTTTCTATCCATCCACCTTCTTTGTTTAAGATAACATATCGTTTTATCATAATTAAAAATAGGTTGTAATTATTGCAAGCCCTGCCGCCCCAACTCCACCAGCTCCAGATGTCGTTCCAGTTTCAGTGGCTCCACCGCCCCCGCCACCTCCTGAGGGAAATCCTCCGGCCCCACCTGCTCCTCCTGATACCGCGAGACCAGCACCTCCTCCTCCACCGCCAGAACCTACTGCGAATAATCCACTTGATGCAGAAGTATTTGATGTCCCTGCTGAGCCTGCAACTCCTGTGGCTGCTCCTCCCGCTCCTCCACTATAGTTTAAAACATTTGAACGCCCACCATTTCCTCCAATAAATGGATCTGAAGCAACAGATATTCCACCTCCTCCACCTCCACCGCACCCGCCAAATTGAGTTTGCGAATTGGTTGTTGGCGGGAAACCATTGCTAGCATTTTGACTAATAGAACTAGAACCTGCGTCGTGTGCGTTCAAAATTCCGTTTCCAGCATTGCCTAATGTTCGAGTTCCACCACTCCCGCCGGTTCCACCTAAACACAACAAAGATTTGAATATGGTTGTTCCTCCACTTCCTCCATTGCCCCCACCTCCTGTTGAAATATTTCCGCTTCCCGCTGTTCCTCCTGCTCCAATTGTAACAGATTCAGACGCTAAAAGAGCTGCCGCAGGTATTGTGATATTTAAATATCCACCACCTCCGCCACCGCCACCGCCAGATTTAGTTGTAATTGCCGCCGTGTCTTTTCTGCCACCCCCACCGCCGCCACCACCGCCAAAAAGCTGGATGTTTACGGATTTTGCATTTGCTGGTTTTGTCCAAGTTCCGCTCGATGTAAAGATTTGAACGTCTGTTGTAGTTGCGGTCAACGTACCAGTTGAAAGTGTAAGATTTCCTGCAACGCTAAGTTCTTCAACTGAACCAGTTCCTGAAGTTGTTCTTCCGAGTATTTTAGATGTTGATTGGGAAAGTTTGCTTACTTCAATGGCAGCAGATGCAGAAACATCAGCATTAACAATTGTAGATGCTGGAGACTGAAATACACCATTGACTACCTTTACAACTCCATCACCTGTAACTGATGGGAGAGTTGTATGGCAGTGCGATGGATGTAGTGAGTCAAAATAAAATGAAATCGTCCTTGTACCACTAACATTTTTTTGCGCCCACAACTCAATGTAAATACGATCCGTTGCAAGAATCGTAGTTTGAGGCATTGTTACGTTGCCAATATATTGAGATATTGTTGCGGGGTCGTATATGTAAATGTCGTCTGAATTTGCAAGTGATGTGTATACACCAGTTGTTGAATTGTATTTAAAAACACGAATTTGAAATTGTGTTTGATTTCCAGAAGAACTTGATACATCTGCCCAAATATTAAAATCCCACAATCCAGCGGGAATTGTAGTTACATTTGGTTCTGTTGCAATTGTTACAAATCCGCACACAAGCGAATACGATCCATTTGTTAAATTTCCTGAAGTGATTGATCCAGAACCAATATCATAATTTCTTCCAAGTTGCGATACGGCAACTGGCGAAGTTGGAAGTCCAGTAGTTGGAGAAATTCCAGTAGTGTTTTGATAGTTGAAGAAATAAACCAACCCACCGCCACCAGAACCTCCGTTAGGAATAGCACCAGGAACCCATGAACTGCCATTCCATTGCAATGTTTGACCACTTGATGGAGCGGAAGAAGACACTGCATTTCCTTGAAGCGCAACAACAGTTGGGTCTGGATAGTTGCCGGATAAATCTCCACCAGCAGCTGCTGTTGATAAACTTGAAATTTCAGTATCAACATAATTTTTATTTGCTAACTGAGCATTTTCAGTTGGAGCACTCGCTGAGCCAATAACACTTCCTGTTAATACTATGTTTCCAACAACATCAAGACTTTCAGATGGGGTTTCTGTTCCAATTCCTATATTGCCATTACTTCCAACAAATAAATCAGCAACTTCTTCTCCAACAATTCCAAAACTTGCCGTACCAGTAAAAGCAGGATTATTGATTGGAGCATATCCTGATAAGTCTGGAGTTGGTCCAGTAGCTCCTGTAGCGCCATCTAACCCAGTCGCACCAGTTAATCCGGTTGCTCCTTCTAACCCAGTTGCTCCTATATCGCCAGTAGCTCCAGTGCTTCCTTGCAATCCAGTTGCGCCTTCTAGCCCTGTGGCTCCAACTTCACCTGTTGCTCCAGTTACTCCAGTTGCACCATCTGAACCCGTTGCACCAGTTGCTCCAGTTTGTCCTATAAGGCAAAGCGTAACGCCAGCTTGCGTTTTGTATCCAGGATTTTGCGAATATGTAATAGTTGCAGTAATGTTTCCTGTAATTGGATCATATGCATTGATCAACATATGCTGTATAATTCCACCCTCATCAGGAGCATATACACTTAATGTTTGTCCAGCACCCCATGCCATATTTGAATATGAAAGGCCATTATATGTTGTGCCAACTGCTTGAAAATAATAATCACCTGAAAGGAACGGTGTACAAATCAATGGCGTTAAACCTGTGGCTCCTGTAGATCCATCAAGTCCTGTAGCCCCTTCTAAGCCAGTAGCACCAACGTCACCTGTAGCGCCAGTTAAACCAGTAGCTCCATCTACCCCAGTTAAGCCAGTAGCTCCAACGTCACCTTGGATTCCGCTTGCTCCAGTGGATCCTGATAAACCCGTAGCTCCCGTAGAGCCTGTAGCGCCGCCAGGAGAACCCTGTGGTCCCGTAGCACCAGTAGCTCCTGTGGCTCCACCATTGGCTCCTGGGATTCCTTGTGGTCCCGTAGCTCCAGTTGCTCCGTCAATATTTCCACCACCACCTTGAGCAATGTCGTAAGTATTGTCTGCAATTTTATATAGCAGGTTTAAATTTCCATCTCCATGTATCGGTTGTTGTGCCATATAATTTTAAATTCTAATTAAGATTGATTTGTTAATTCGTAAGTTTTCTCAGCAATCTTGTAAAGTAAAACTTGTTTTGAATCATTATTGTTAACAACAACTCCAAAATTCTCAGCTATCTTTAATAAAAGATTATGCTCAGAATCTCCATGTTCTGGGGCTTGCGCCATAATTATGCCAATCCTGCGCGGGATTTAAGTTTTTGTGGATATGACTCTTCAGACTTCATTTCTTCTTCCATGCCATTATTCATTTCTTCTTCAGAACCTTCTGGCATTTCCTCTTCTGAGCTTCCAATTGGATATCCGTCTATAGAAACCAATTCAAATTCTCCTTCGCCATAATATTTAACTTTAGCAAGAATTTCTTTCTCGTCACCTTTTTTCATTTCTGAAACGTCCATTCCCTCTGGCGCTTTGAACATTACTTCTTCAGAACTTTCACCCATACCACCCATGCCACCATTACCACCCATACCAATCATCACTGCAAGACCGCCTTTTTTACCTTCGTGCATAATTAATCTTTCTTTAAAGTTACAAAAATAGATTAGTGTGGAGAGGGTTAGAACCTCCCCACACTTGATCCGTTAGCTCTTACGAGCAGGTTTGATACAGCGTAGCTGGGCTGCAACGGAGATGCATGATTGCATAACCCCATTCAGTGCGCTTTGGCTGGGAACCCTGCATGAACAGAGCGTAGAAGTAACCGTTAACACCAAGGATGTTGTTGGCGTTATCTTTGTTGTTGATCCACATGAACTCACCGCGATAGTTGACAGGATCAAACTTCAGGCCGGAACCTGGGCTTGTGATCACTTGAGCAACACGCGAGGTGTAGACGTGTGGGTTGTAGATGAAGCTCACTTCATAAGAAGCGGAGCGGTATGCTGGGTTCACAACGGCCTTGTTGCCAGTGTTAGCCGGGGCAGTAGTGAAGAATGGCACACGGACAAACTCACCACCAACGAAGTTGTAGCGAGGAGCCTGACGATCAACCAAGTGGACGTATCCGCTGTAGCTGAATGCAGCGCCGAATGGCTTGATAAGTTCGTCAACCTGTGAAGAGAAGCGGAGATCCTGACGGATATCGGCATTCTGTTTCTTTAGGTAGTTGCTTGTTTCTGGAGAGCAGATGAGGCCGTACTGTGGCTCACCGTCAACCATTGCATAATGACCTTCAGCCGCATCGCGGGAGAGATCAAGATAGAACTGATCAAGGATACCTTGGTCAAGAGCGTATGCAGGAGCTGCTGCTGGGAAGGCTTGGTTTGATCCACTTGTGGACATAGCCAAAGTGTCGTTAACGTCTGTGACAACTTTGTTGCCAGCGAGACGAGAGAACTCATCACGATAACGGTTGCTCCAGAACCATTGGCTGTTCTCTTTGAGAACTTTGACTTCACCTGCGAGCTGCTCTTCAGCTTTCCATGCAGTACGAAGATCGTTCACGCAGAAACCTGGGGAACGGATAGCCGACTGTTGGAGGTTGTAGCTCTTAAGGGTACGTGCAAACTCAACAACTTGTGGGGTTGGGTTACAAGTGTTGCCAGTCCCATCGTTAGTTCCAACGTCTTCCCACGCAGTCGAGGATGCGTTAGGAACGGTTGTACGCTCTTGGATGAGGGTCTGGATGGATTCGCCCATTCCAGCAGGGAATGTGTCTTGTTTGACGAGACGATTCCAAGGGTCAGTTGCGATAAGTTTTGCGGAGATCATTTCACCGATACGTCCGGCTTCTTGTTGGAGCTGATTGTTAACATCAGCGAGATTATATTGTGACATAATTTATATTTTTAAATTTGATTTAGTTTATGAACTACAAAAGCGTTTAAGTTGCCAACTATAGTTCGGTTCATTTTTTCTTTGGCGAGCCACATCAAAGACCTTCCGGATTTATAAGCTCGGTTTGTTTACTGATGTTAAGGAATCAGCGATCCATGTAAGATTTTTAAACAAGTCCTACAACTTGCACTTTGACAAATACGTTACATTATTTAAGTATGCAAGAATTATTTTTAACAATAATAAAAAAAATAGGACGGGGTTTTTAATCACGCCCTATTCACTCTACACACAAATGCAACGCTATCCGGAAATCCTGCTTACAAGACTCTTAACAAAATCATCTGTATCTACTTTAGTATAGTCAACTGACTTTGCTGTCTCAGTTGGAGTTTTTGGAGAATTTCCACCAGCAGCAGCAGGAGCGCCGCCGCGAAGCTTGACGTTATTCTCTTTTGTTTCACTCAACTCTTTCTGCAATGAAGAGATTTGATCAACCAAGTCTGGAAGAACAGTTGCTCCAAGGATGCCATAAACCTTAAGGTTCTCAGGCCACTCATCGTAACCCATGATTTCCTTTTGAAGCTTATTAATGTCTGGACGCTTGTCTTCCGGCAATAAATTAAATACTTTCTCGCTAATCTTTGGCAAAACTTCGCTCACAGCAGTTTCACGTTGAGCAATATATTGCTGATACTGCTCTTGTTGTTCCTTGCTATTGCGCTCCATTGATGCCTCATACGCAGCTTTAGAGTTAGACTCAAGCTCAGACTTGCGCTTCTCGATCTGCAAAAGATTATCGGCTAATGCCCATACCTTTGTCTTGTCACGCTCAGACCAATCTGCAATTACCGATTCTAGTTTAGCCGGATCACCGTTGCTGTCAGCTTGAAGCGCGTCAATTAAATCACCAGTATCAGTCTGATTCCGTTTAGAAAAGAACTCAGCGTCTTGGATGATTTGATTTAACGGTTCAGTAATATACTGCTTCCACTCGCGTGTTGACTGAACCCTAGACATATACAGCTCGCCATCGAGTTCTTCACGCTCTTGCTGAATTGCTTCAAGCTGTTCTTTAAGTTGAGCTACTTCTTTAGCCGATTGCTGATACTCATCTCCCTTAGCTTTTAATTCAGCCAGTTCACGCTGTGCGTTTTTTAAATCAGACTCGGCCTGCTTAAGTTCCTTCCAACGAATCTTCGCCTTATCTTCAGATGGCTCTACTTGGGACTGAACATCTTTACTAACAACTTCAGCTTTAGGTTCCTCTCCTCCTCCTTCAGACTGAGCTTGTGGTTCTTGCTTGGCTTCCGTTGTTGGAGCAGCTTGAGTAGGCTCAATAGGCTTGCTTTCTTTAGGCGGCTGGACTGACAGGTCATTGTTTGCAATTGATGTTAGCGCACTCCTAAGATTGGAGATTGCTGAATCTGTTGTTGCTGGTGCTTCTTGTGCTTGTTCGGACATATGTTTTATTTCTTGATACCTACACGATGACGATCTCCCCAAGATTTATTCTTGGTTGAAACGCTCGTCTTTTTACCCATAGTTGACGTTGTTTTGGTTGCCATTGGTTTAGCTGACATTTCTTTTTCTTTCATCATAATATTACTCCGATTGATTGTTTGTTTCCATTGATAGGCGTTCTGCCTCCAATATTTCATCCTCCGTATATAATCCGGTGGACAAAAGTTTTCTGCGAGCTTGGACTATATACTCTTTGTCCAAATCATTCAATCTCTTTTGATTAACTTTAGTAAGAAGAACAAGTTTATTAAAGAACTCTTCAGCTCCAATTGTCTTTGCTGCCTCAATATCAGTAGGGGCCTTAGGTGAACATTCCTGCCTTACGATAGTAATTGCTTCTTTTAATACTGGTGTCTCTAAGATTGATTCTAGCTTTGATACTTTGTCAGAGTTTAATTGAAATAGTTGTCGTTGTGTCATGCTCTTATGCCTTGTGTTTGAATTTTGCTCGCTACCTCTGCGTCACGTAATGCTAGTTTTTGAGAAGCTTCTTGTTGCCTCATAACCATTTTTTGCTGGTGAGTTTGCATATCCATTTCAAGTTTTGCCTGACGGATTGCTCGCTCGGAATCAATCTTAGCCAATACAGCGGGATCAATTTGAGGTTGCTGTTGCTGCTCATCTCCACCCTGCATCATTGCTTGACGTTGCTGCTCTCCCATTAACTTCTGAACCTTCAAAGTTCCGTTGTGTAGAATCTCATCTGCGTTCTGAAGAACCTGACGGAACATTGCAGACTCACTACGCATCTGTGGGTCTTGAGACAGCAATTCAACGTGCTGTGCAACGTGTGCGTTAAGCGCATTGATTCCACCAAGCATAGGAGCCAACTGCATTGGATCAAGTTCAAGCAATTCTTGAGCTTGCGATACCAGCGGATTAAGTGCTTCCGTATGAATCTTTGCGTGAACAAGGTTGTTCTGACCATCGATGACTTGTATATTGCTGCCTGCAATTAGTTGATTGTTCTCAATTTGTGCAATAGATGCATCAACGGTTGGACGATCAGACTCTCCAGGCTGCGTTGCATAACGTGCGGCATTCTCATAACCAGCAGTCTCAGATGCAATATCCCAAATAAGGTTTTGTTTACCAAAGTCTGGAAGACTACCAAAGATACCCATGAGTCGATCAAATGAAACCATACGAGCAGCCTCTGATCCCGCGCCAACTGGTTTGGTAATGCGAAGCCTATCAACATCAAGATTGAAGAATGCTTCGAGATACCTATCCTTAGCTCCAAATGATTCTGAACCTCTACGCAATAGACGCTTGTGAAGTTCTAGGACATACTTGCCACCAGGTTCACGGGCATCGTAGTCTTTACGCTTCATCCTACGAACCATCTCACGCATAAGTGATTCCCACGGATCAAAGAATAGGTTCAAACTTGACACGCTCATTTTAGCAATATTGCTAAGTTCAGCGCGTACTTGCGTTGCCGACTTCTCAATGGATGTATTAACTAGCGACTCGGTATTATAGCTTGATGTACGCTCGCGGAACAACTGAGTAAATGCACTGACGATTGGAAGCGTTCCACTTGATACATTGGGAACTATAGTATCCTTAATCACGTCAATTCCTGGTGAAAGCAAATTATAGATTCCATTTGGAATGAACTGCATCTCTTGCAAAGCAGTCTCATCTTTCGGCTGAAACGTAGGAGCAGAACCAAATGATGCAATTTCTAGCAAAGAGCAGTATGCGCGATTCAACGCGCCATTGATTGCAAAGACATCGTACCCTTGCCCACGAACCCCATGATAGTATCCATTAGTTCCAACTCCATAGGTGAATACGGTATAGGCTTGATAGCTATTCTCAAACCTACCTACTTTCTTGTATAGGAAATCTTGAACCGAATTGTCGTCATTGATCATGTAATGTGACACGCGATTATCAAACTCAGTTACCCACAAGTGAACAACGCGAATTGATTGTTGATTAGCGGCCTGGGTTGTGAAGAACAAATCATTGTTCCTCAATTCCATTTCTAGCTTTTCCCAGTCGTATTGCCTAAAGTTATAATAATTGTTGTTATTATTTACAGACTGGATGATAGCCCTACGACAAGCCTCAATATTAAATCCATGAATCTTTGCAGTCTCCTCATCTTTAATCAACTGATAAAGCTGTGTGGGGCTATAGAAACGCAAGCAAGCGGCAACGTCGATGTTGTCTTGACCAATCTCAGTCTTACGAGGAATCTTAAAGTCGGACATATCCGTAGATTTCCAGCGCCAATCCCACTCATCATTGAACATTACAACGCCAACGCCATGTTTGATAAAGCTATTGCAAAGCCTTAAATATGTTGGAAAGAAGTTTCTCCAAGAGCGGATTGCTGCCGTAACCTCTTGCGCTACAACTTGAGAAAGTTCATCTTGCTCAGTCTGTGATCCATAAAGTGTAGGGCATGAAAAGAATGTTTGCGGCGCATTAATAATATCCGTATATCCCGCCATCGCAGTATCAAGTACTTGCTTTGCAAATCCCCAAGATACGTTTACTCGATATGATTGTCCGGCATTAATCAATGCCCTCTCGTCGTATGGTCGTTCATTGTCATACGCAGCATCAATCTTGCTGCGATCAAAAGCAGAAACGGCATCCGCTCGTCGTAGCGTCTCCCAAATCTCATAGGCTGACTTGGCATCTTTAATACGCGAAACAGGAGGCGTTCCGTTATTGGAAAGTGTTTCTAATACATCGCTCATTCTTCAGTTTCCTTTTGTTTTTTCTTTGAAGACTTATTACGTTGTTTATATGATTTAGATTGCGGCTCTGAATCAGAGTATGTCGCATCTTCGATATCTTCCATAATGTCTTCAGCGTCTTCAACTGAAAGGTTTTTTATCATTTTCATATCATCATTACTATTGTCCAACAATAACTTAAATAAAGAACTATCTTTGCAACCATGCACAAGAACAGCACTTTTATCCACTGGTTTATTCCAATGAATATCCCAAGCTAAATTGGCATCAGAATCACATACAATGTTTTCACCTTCATGGCGATAGTTTTTTGTACGCCAATTATTTTGAATTAAATTTGAGTCATTTAATTGCTTAACAACATACCACTGGATGATATGAGTCCAATGCCTATTGGACATCGACATTGAGTTCAGTACAGGTGAAAGACAGATTT
>Ga0114973_10003409_pt1 | contig 11225 bp, 12 predicted proteins | sample M_140807_MF_Meta_FD_87025 | JGI IMG/M metagenome (GOLD analysis project Ga0114973, IMG submission 87025) | Freshwater microbial communities from Lake Montjoie, Canada to study carbon cycling - M_140807_MF_MetaG | ecosystem: Environmental > Aquatic > Freshwater > Lake | place: Lake Montjoie... | reverse complement strand
CATTATAATAAACATTATAATGCAAAAAAGAGATGTGAAATTACATTAGAAAATCAAATTAATTATTATAAAAATTTTAATAAATCCAAATGTATTGATGAATTTCTATCTATTATAAATAATTTATCAAAACAGACATACAAATGTGAAGATTGTGGAATATTATTTTCATGTTTTACAGAATTAAAAAATCACATAACAAATTTTATGTGCAATCAAATTCCATTAACAAAAACAAATATTACAAATAGTACTATAAACAGTAATATAAATAGTAATAATACTACAAATAATAATACTGCAAATACTGTAAATATTAATAATAATTTTAATTTAGTTCCTTTTGATAAAATTAAATATGATTATGTGTCAGAAGATGTATTAAAACAAATATTTGAAGTTCCTGGCGAAGCTCTTCCATTAATGACAAAAGTTATGTTTTTTGATAAAACTAATCCTGAAAATAATATAATATTCTGCCCTAATCTAAAAGATGAGTTTGTTTATGTTTATACTAATTCTCCACATTCTAAAGATGGATGGGAAAGACAGTACAAAAAAGATTTTTACTCAACACTTATGCAAAGACAACTATTTTCATTAGATGCTTTTAAAGAGTTATTAGATGATGATGAAAATTATTTGGACATATCAAGTTTTGAAGGTTATAATAAAATGTCAAATGCTATTCGTACAAATAAAAAAGTTAAAAAAGAGTATATAGATAGAATCGCATATATTAGTTATGATAATAGAGAGTTAGTTAAGAGTACAAAATCAAGATTTTTACATAATCAACTAAAAATTAAATCAAGATAATTTGGTTTGTAATTAAATATTTAATATCACAAGTAACTTTAATGGATCATCTTTCTACATTTACAACTGAAATTGTATCAAATAAATCAAGTTATGAAATTATGTATAATAAATCTAAACCATTTGAATTTATAGAACAATTTTGTATCATTAATGGATTAGATATACCAATTCCTGATACAAATCCAAATGTTTTATCTACTCATAAATATGATCCAAAATTAGTACTAGAATTAATGACATATGATTATGTTATATTTTTTACATCCAAATATTTTACTTGGTTTAAAAAACCACTAATTGAATTTTTTAAAAAATGTGAAATTTTATGTTTAAATTATTATGATAAAAAATTTATTGAAAGATCAATTGAACAACTAAATTTTTTTATAAAAAAAATGTATCCAGGACAAATATTAGATTCAATAATATTAAAATATAAATTAAGGAAACTAAAAAAGTTTTGTTTTTTTGAGAATTCAATTGAACCAAATATCTTATATAAAAAAATTAATTTTGCAAATGAACAACTATTTATATCTTTTGATAAATATGCAATCAAACGTATTGAATACAAGTTAAAAGCTTTTTCACAAATTGCTGAAAAAATGGGTGCAGATAAAATATCAATTATTTATGATAAAGAAATATCTGAAAAAACTGCTACTAATGTTACTTTGAGTAATGGATCAATTCCTTTACAAGTTGGTATTGGAGGGTCTGTTTCAAATTCTAATGAAACAACTGAACAGATTAAGTTAGGATTTGATTATTCAAATGATTCATATAACTTTAATTTAAATAAGTATGATTTAATTGATACTATTCAAAGAGAAAATTCTTTTTTTCTATCAAAAGAAGAATTTGCATCAGATATAGATTTAAATTTTTTAATTGATGCCAGATGTATAAATTTAATAAAGGAGTATGAAACTGAATTAGTATTTAAATATGCAAATGAATGGGAAAAAAAAATATTTGCACATGCAGCCAGATTTAAACTTGATCTTGATACTAAATCTTCAAGTAAAAATGATGTTAATATTAAAATAAAAATATCATTTTTAAATATTTATAAACATTTTGAAGGTATTACTGGATTTAATTTATACTGTTTTAAAGAAGGATTTTTCCATCTATGTAATTTAATTAAATTAAATCCATCAAAAGATTCTTATTTAAAAATAGGTAATTTTTTAAGTTCACATCTATATTATTTAAATAAAGGTAGATTTACTATACCATTTGAGTATAGTAAGACAATTGATTTAATTAAAACTCATGATGATATTCTTAAACTTAATTTTACTCAAGATGAATTAGCAAATTTACTTGAACAATTTTTCTCATCAAATTTAAACTATTTACAATTTAAAAATTTCAGATCAATTATTTTAAAACAGCCTGAAAACTTTTATGATATAATAGAAAGGCATAATTATTATGGAATTGAAAAAAAAAGTTTTCTTCAAGATCTAATTTCACCAATTAACAAACTACTTTTTATATCATATCAATACCATATAATAACTAATTATAAACTTAAACTAATTGAAAAAATTAAAATTCATACACAATCAATTTATAATAAAATGTTACAATTTCAATCTATGGCAAGTTCAACAAAACAAGATATGAGTGCAAGATATCAAATGTTAAAAAAGACTACAAAAAAGTTTACTAAAGAACCAGATAAATTAATATACTTTGTACAAGAAATTTTTGCTGAATATGAACCTACTAGTTGTGATCCAGTTTATACATTAATAAATCCATTGCTACATAAACTAGTAAATTATGTTAAATCTCGTGGTCTAATAATAAAAGTAAGTAATGAACATACATTAATTTTAAATTTATTTGCTAAACTTTGTGCTTGTGCAAAAAAATATAATATACTTGCTTTTGGATCTGAAACACATAATTTTAAATATACTAATTTATATAAATATATTTCTAGATATATTAGTTATTTACCAGAACATTTTTTAGATTATGAAACTCCTGAAGATTTGGGAAATATGGATATTGATAATACTAATGATATACATAATAACACAGATAATGAAACCAGAGGTAATGAAACCAGAGGTAATGAAACTAGAGATTCCTTTGGGGAATTTTCTAATACTGATGAATCATCAATTAATTCAAATTATTATGTATTTGAGGAAACTGGAAATGAATCTGTTTTTGGTTCAGAAACAGCAAATCTTAATATTAATGATAAAGAAACATATGAAGAAATTTCTGAATTTTCATTTGAAAATGGTAATACAAATATTGAAAAAATTCAATCAATTCAAAATATTCAAGAACTAATGACACTAATATATAAATATGTGTATATAACTGGATCTTTTTTAAAAGATTTAGAAGTTTATAAAAAAAATAAAATTGTGTATAATCCAAATGATAGTGCTAATGTTTTATCAAATCTAGTTAAAATATATAAACAATCATTAGTTGAATATTTCAAGAAAGAGAAAATTGAAGAAACTATTTATATGAATGTTTTATTTTATTCAAATGATATTAAATATTCTGATCTAGAAAAAATTATTGTAAAATGTTTCAACATATCATTTAATATTGATAATGGATTATATGAATATGTATGTGGATATAATGTTAAAAATAAATTTGATAAAAATAAATTTAGTTTATCAAAAGAACTTAATAATATTTTAGTAAATAAAACTTATGAAGAACAAAATACATCAAATGTTGTTGCCCAACTATTAATACCTTTAATTATTTATGAGTTAGGACCAGGGGATTTTGAATTTGATATTGAATCTAAAGATAAAACAAAGATATCACTAATTGGAAAAATTAATAGTTTTATTTTAAAGATACTTCGAAATTCAGGAATAGAAATCAATGATAAAATAAATTTAGAGTTATATAGAAAAAAAACTCATGAAAACTATTGTAAACATAAAATATTTTATACTATAGATGATTTAAATCAAATGATTATGATAAAACAACCTGAAATAAATCCAAATATTTTAACAAAAAACTTGTCACCTAAATCTAATAATGTCAAAGATTTAGAAGTTTATATAAATAAAATTAAAGAATTTTTTGAAAGAAATGGATTGAATTTTGATAAATTTGAAGAAAATTTATTTACAGAATCATCTGATTCTGATATTTAATTAATATCTAACACAATCTCAACTATCTATTGCTACAAATACTATTAAACAAGATGTTATTTAGATCCTGCTATTGTTGAGGTAATACCAGGCACATATAATAGTTAGACCACATGATACTATAATTCCTTTATGTATCAAAATTAATTTTATGGTTTCTTTATAAATTTATAAAAAATACACTTAAAAATAAGAATTTCTATTAATATATATATGAAAAAACCTTTTGGTTATAAAAACGTTAATAGTTCTGCAATTAATCTAAATTTACCAAAAGAAGAAATTAATTTAAAACAAGAAAAATCTATTGTTAATGACATACAAAATTATATCTCTAAAATTGTATATAAAGATAATAGTCAATCTGTAAATAATTTTTCAAATAAATGTGAAGTTCAAACCATAAAATCAGATAAATAGAACATTACCAACTATTAATCCAAAGTCTGTATAATTCAATAAAAATAATAGGAAATAAATAAACTGTAACATTAAAATTTAGCAAACTTAATATAAGTGTTAGTATTAACATACTCAAATGTAAAGATTTGAATATACTAGAAGTAATTTTTGATCTTCTAGTTATGTCCAAATATATACCCCAAGTGATCAAATATCCTGCCAATAACCAAGAAAGATTATTTCCTAATTTACAAACTGGATTTATTGGTGTATTTAATTTGTGAACAGGATGAGCTAAGTACTCTGAATTAAATTTAGTTAAAGGATGTGCAAAATTCCAAGTAGTTTTAAACCAATTTAACATATATATTACATAAATTGCTTGTATTAAATAAATTATAGTATAAATCATATAAGATAATAAAGATAATTATTTTTGTTTAAATATCTTTATAAATCAATTAATTCAATTTGTTTAATTATATTTTCAAGTGTTTCTCTTTTTGTATGATCAAATTCAAACATATTTAATATAATTGGTTTAAACTGATCATAACAATCAGATAAGTTGAAATTAATAAATTGTTTAATACAGTCACAAAAATTTTGATTAAAATAAGAAAATCTTGTTGACAAGTCTGATGTTTCTAAATTTTCATTTGGAAATTTTAATAAATTAAGTAATTCAAGTGATTTATTAAAATAAATTGTTGCATCATTTAATAATATTCCAATTATTAAACCACCAATTGCCCATAATTCAGATTTATCAAATAATTCTTTTGGAAATGGACTTTTACTTTCTTGTTGTTCATATATTAATTTATACTCTGGTGATCCAGATGTTATAGTTGTATTATAATGTATATTTGATAATTCAAATGTATTATCATTAGTTGATTCAATATATGCTATTCCAAAATCAATTAATGATAATTTACCATCTACACTTATACATATATTTGGTGGTTTTAAATCACCATGATATATATTATTTTTTTGTAAACAATTAACTTGTAGTAATAATTGTAAAATCATTAGTTTTTTTATTTTAAAATCAAACATATATAAATTAGTTTTATCTAATTGTAAACCTAAATTATCAAAAATAATTCCAATTCCTTGTTTTGTTGCAAAGAAAAATAACATATGTGAAGGATAAGATGAATAACCTATTCTTTTTTCTATTTCTGCATGTACTTCTATTTCATCCAATAGACCAACATAAGTATCTGTATCAATTTGTGATCTTGATTGTTCGTAAATTTTTATAACAATTTTTTTATAAGAATCATCAGAACCAAATAATTTTCCATAACAAATATTTAATCTATTATGTGATTTAGTATTCTGAATATTAATTTCATAAGATATATTATCAAAAACAAATTTACAATTAAGTAAATGAATTCTTCTAGGTATTTTTTCAAGCCTTTCATCAACCCATAGATAACTCATTTTATATTAATATATATTTTATATTAAATACCTTATTAATCCAATTACCCATAATAAAGTAAATAATCCTAGAATAAATTTATGTAATTGATTATCACTAAAACTATCAAACATTTTTCCTGTTATTTTTCTTATAAATGGATATGCTGGATCTGTATCTATAGTATTGGCTGGATATGGTTTGTTCTCAATCCAGAACTCGAGTTCAGTTAGCACACATTTATTAGAATTTGTTTGCCAATGAATAAATATTGTAGGCCATGCAAATAAAAAGTATATTAAATATTTTTTTGGTAAAAATGAACCCAGTACAACAAATAAAATAATAAGATTATGAACAAATTTAACTAAACTTAAAAGTAATATTTTTATCATTTAGATAATATAGGACAATAAATTAAATTTCTACTGATTTGATTTTACATTTAGGTTTGACAGGCTTAGTAGGATTGAATTTGCATCTGATGTTTATCCTTCGCACCTAAAAAAAGTTATGACTAGATGAAAAGTCAATTCCTTTATAATACAATAGATATATTTTTTTAAATAGAAGGAAATTAATATCCGCCTCTCAATCTTAGTACAAGATGCAAAGTACTTTCTTTTTGTACATTATAATCGTTAAGTGTTCTACCATCTTCTAATTGTTTGCCTGCAAAAATAAGTCTTTGTTGATCAAGAGGAATACCTTCTTTGTCTTGAATTTTTTGTTTGATGTCTTGAATAGCATCAGAAGGTTCGACTTCTAAAGTAATAGTTTTACCAGTAAGTGTCTTGATAAAGATCTGCATTTTTTAATAAATATAATATAGTAATAATTTGTTAAAATATGTAAATTTCAATTTTTTCCTTTTTCTTTATATTATTGTAATTGTAATTGTAATTGTAATTATTATAATATAAAGAAAAAGAAAAAGAAAAAGGTAAACTTTAGACTGTTAGACTTCTTGTCATGTTTTCAGCAGTATTAATAGTTGTGGAATTTGTAACTTTATAGAACAATCCAATGTGGTTGTCCATAATATCCTGGATTCCAGTACTCGCTTCCTGAATATTTTGTAGAGTTTTTGACACACCTCTTATCTCCAACCATTTATTAACAAGACGTTCAATCTTTCTCTGTGTCACACTATAACCAATGTTTTCGTTGTAGTGTAACGCTGCAGATAAGTCTTGAGCTATTTCATCTTCATTTCGTTCTGGAACAAGATTGTTGTTTAATAATTCTTCTCCATATCCATCAGACATAACAGCTACTACATCTCCAGGAAAAAGCTGTATCGGTTCATAGACTTGAGGTATCTTTCGGATTGCTAATCCGAATTTATAGTCTCCAAAACCTCCAACAGTCATTATTTGTTCATTATTAATTTCTAGATAGTAACCTCGAAATTGAGCACGTGGTACAATTTGCATTATACGTTCTCTTTCTATTGGAGATCTAGAATCGTGGTCGATTGTTCTAAAACCGATTGTATACCTTCCTGAACTTGTCTTGCGAAATACAAAACCAGGAGAATCACCTAGATTTCCAAAATATGCAAGTCTTGTTGCATCGTCGATAATGCATATTGTAAAAGTAGAACCACCTCTACTAATTATTTTTCTTTTTGCTGCACTATTAACCATACGTTGTAAAGTGGCAACACATCTTTTGATAACCTCTTTGATATCGGGGTTAGATGGACGTAACATCGACTGCAGTATGAATCGAATATGTTTTGTCACAAAGTTTGCAAAGAATGGGGTACCACCATGGCCATCTGAAACAACCATACATCTATATCTCCCATGCAGCACAAAGCTCGACGCACGATCTTCAGTAATATTTTGAATGCTATATCCATCATGTCTAACTTTGATAATTCCAGAGTTATCAGAAGTGCTGATACGTGGATTCGCAGTCTGTAAAAGTGCTGGATAAGGAGGTGCAGGCTCTAAATGTGGATGAGTCTGCAGCAAAATTTTTTGTAAAAAGGAAGTTGCAATTAGTTCTTTTTTAATATGGTAAATGCTTTTATATTTAGCATAACCAATTTTTTGATTTAATAGAGAATTATATTAGTTTATTTTTTCAATTTTTATATATTATATTGGTTATAATGGAATTTATATTTTACAAGTTACCATTTGATATAATAAAATATATTCTATCATATGATGAACATTTTATTATAAGAAAAGGAAAAATTATTTCTATTATTCCAAAAACAGATAATAGATATAAATTATTAGATTTTATTACATTAAAACTGGACTCTGTATCTAATTTTAACAATGAAATTAGATACAAGTATTATTTTAATAATTTATATGATTATGAAGGTAGACAGCAAAATAATTCAGATCTTTTTGATATAACCATAAAGGAATATAATGATATTATAAAATATTCTATTTGGATTGGAAGACAATATCCAAAATCGATAAATTGTAGTAAAAAACAAAATTATTATATTGAAAATCCCTGCAAATATATTTGGAATTATATAGAATATGACTATATAAGAAGATAATTATTTGTTTCAAATTAAATATAATAAAAAATTGATATTTTTATTATTTAAAAATAATAACTATACTACTATTATAACTATGTTTTATTGCAAATATTGTTCTGATACTCTTGAAATTATAAAAAATACAAATTTATCAAGTGATGAAAATATAAAACCGATAAATTCAGCAGATGAACTTGTTGAAATATTTTTTTCTAATTTAGAGTCAAAGAAAAATAAATTTATTAATTCAGATACTCAATATTCAATTATGTGGGCAGAATCTGAACTTGATAATTTAGATTTAAAATCTGTATTGAAAACAAATGATGTGTCTACAATGACTCAAGAAGAGCTATCAACTGTTTTGTCAAATATGTATAGACAAATTGTAAAGTTTCAAAAAAGTATCTCACAATTCTATTTATCATGTACAAACTGTTCTACAACATATTATTTAGAGCCAGGTACAATGATTGATTCAATTAATTTTGAAAAAAGTGCAGTGTCAAATGATGATGATGTTAAGCAAAGAATAAATGATCCTACTTTACCAAGAACAAAAGATTATATCTGTCCAAATACAAAATGTATAACAAATACTAGTCCTAATGATCCAAATGTTTTAATAGAAAAAGAAGCAGTATTTTACAGATTAGGTAAAGAGTATAATATTAAATATATTTGCTGTCAATGCAATATTCAATGGGGGACATAGATATATTAACCTTCTAGGGACATAGATATATTAACCTTCTAGGGACATAGATATATTAACCTTCTAGGGACATAAAAAATAATTAATAATTTAATTTTATATATATATATTATATATATTAGATGAATTTAACATATTTTTTATTTGTAATTTTATTTTTATTAATAATATATTATTTTTATTTAAGAAATACTTATGAAAATAAATATGGCTTGATGGAAGGCTTTAGATTTAGAATAAAAATTAAAAATCCTTTAAAAAATATAGGTAAAAAAATAACTAAAATAGGTAAAAAAAAACCTTCTAAAAAGAAAATTGTTAAAGCAACACCAGCATGTGAACTAGATGTATTCAACTTTGCTATTCTCCAAGTTATCAATAAGGCAACAGATCAAGAATCAATTCCCGGAGGTATTGAAGCATATGTTTCAGGATTAAAAACATATATGGAAGATTCATTTAAATCTAATTTAAAATTAACAGATGCAGGTGTTGCACTTTCTGATGAAGATTTTGAAACTAAAGCAAATGAAGCAATTGAAATAATTAGATCTAAAAAAAATCAAAATGAATTTACAAAATGGTATACTACATTTACCCAACCACCAGCTGATGTATCAAGTGAAGCTCAGACAAGTGAAGCTCAGACAAGTGAAGCTCAGACAAGTGAAGCTCAGACAAGTGTAGAATGATAATGAAACATAAATAAAAATTGAAATTTTCTTATATAAATATATATTGTATAATTATATAATAAATGTCATCAAAGAAACAGCTTAAGAAAAAGAATGTTATAGTTAAAACAGAAACAGAAACTGAATCTGATGCTGATTCTGAAACAGATGTGGAAGAAAGTGAAAATATTGTTGTAGAAGAAGAAGGTGTTATTGATGAGGATGATGATAATGGTGAAAAAGATTATGATGACTATGCAGAAGGTGATGGAGAAGCAGATGGAGAAGAGGTTAGTTTAAATGCGGATTTAAAAGAAAATGTTGAGGAAGTAGAATGTTATTTTGAATATGATAATGTTATAGATGAATATGAAGAGTTAGGACCACCAACTCAGGTTCCAGATAATGAACGTATTACTTTGTCAAAGCTAACAAAATATGAAATGGTTAGAGTATTAGGAATAAGAGCTCAACAAATTTCAGTTGGAGCAAAAACTCTTGTTAAAAATATAGAGGGTAAATCACCAATTGAAATAGCAATTTATGAACTTAAAAATAAAATGACACCATTTAAAATCCGTAGACCTTTACCAAATAATACATATGAGATTTGGAAAATAAAAGAATTAGATGTAGATTTACCAGATAATGAAGAAAAAGATTTAACAAATTCATTTAATTAATAAATTTAAATGACTTAAATAAAAGTAATTATTATAAATAAATACAAATAAATATTTATATTAAATATGTATCGAAATAAATTAATTTATGAAAAATATAAAACAAAGGGTTTTTTAATTGTTCGTCATGGTGAATCTATATGGAATCATGATAGTAAATTTACAGGTTGGACAAATATACCTTTAACAGACAAAGGTAAAAAAGAAGCATATAGAATATCTCAAAGTATATTAAATAATAAATTATATCCAAATGTTATTTTTTCATCTGTATTAACACGTGCAATAGATACATCTAATATAATTAAACAACAGTTACAGTTAAAATCAAAAGTAGATAATATTCATATTCATACAAGTTGGCGATTAAATGAGATACATTATGGGAAATTCGAGGTTGTACCAAGACAGCATGTCCGTAATATGTATGGTGATAAATATACAAAAATGTTACGAACAAATTATCATATAAAACCACCAATTGTGGTAGATTATGATTTACCAAATGAGTATCCTATTTATAGAAATTGTTATTATAAAAAAATAAAAAATGGTGAATCAAAAGAAAATGTATTGGAAAGATTTCTACCCTATTATGAAAATGATATTCTTTATACATTAACAGAAAATAGTTTTCCTTTAATAGTAACACATAAACATACTGTTAGAGTATTAATGAAACATTTATTACAAATAAATGATGATAAGTTTGAAACTTTTGAAATTCCAAATAAAAAAATTTTATATGTAAAATTAGATGATAATATGAGTTATGAAAGTCATGATGAAATACCTTATTAAGTTTATAT
>Ga0114973_10003408_pt1 | contig 11226 bp, 6 predicted proteins | sample M_140807_MF_Meta_FD_87025 | JGI IMG/M metagenome (GOLD analysis project Ga0114973, IMG submission 87025) | Freshwater microbial communities from Lake Montjoie, Canada to study carbon cycling - M_140807_MF_MetaG | ecosystem: Environmental > Aquatic > Freshwater > Lake | place: Lake Montjoie... | reverse complement strand
GATGCCGGAGACATGACCTGGCAGGCCCCAACAGTCCGGTTGCGTATTCCAGCTAAGCCCAGCGGGGAACTGGCCGGGCATCACTGGTCTGCCGGTATTGCGCCAGCGACGCCGCTTGCACACAAGGGCATAGCGGCTGCAACGAAGGTGCTGATGGCGACATATGTGGATTTGGCCACGCAGCCCGACCGGGTTGTGGCTATCAAGAAGGATTTTGCCGCGCAGTTGGCGAACTATCCGAAGTGGAAAAGCTTAATTCCGCCAACCGCCAAGCCGCCCATCCACCTGAATAACACTGAGATGGCGCGATATCGGGACAAGTTGAAGCCTTTTGAGTATAATCCAAACTCTAAGCAGAGTTATTTAGAGATGCTGAAGATCAACTATCCGCCTGCCGAAGTGAAGGCTGGCGCTGGCAAGGCTTCAAATGCCCCTGACGCCGTGAGTGCTACTAACCGGGTGGGAGGCTGAGATGCGAATTTTTCATGCTGCTTTAGGCCTTGGTCTAGCCACTATAGCGACGCCCGTTTTGGCACAAGCGCCAGCCAATATTGAAGCCATGAAGGCCGATGCCTTTGCCGCGGTGGATGGCGATGCTGAACGGATGGGACGGTTGAGCGATGCGATTTATTCCTATGCTGAAATTGGCTTTCAGGAGGTGAAGACTATTGCGTTGGTGACCAAGACCTTGCGGGACGCGGGGTTCGCAGTGACCACAGGCGTGGCAGGCATGCCAACGGCTTATATGGCGACTTATGGCAGCGGCGGGCCAGTCATTGGGCTGATGAGCGATTTTGACGGCGTGCCGGCAACTTCGCAGATGCCGACGACATTCGAGCATTCCGATCAGGTGCCGGGGGCGCCGGGACATGGTGAAGGTCACAATACTCATCAGCCGACGCTGATTGGGGCTGCGCTGGCGGCAAAAGCTGTGAAGGACAAGTATAAAATTGCTGGCACGATTGTGGTTTATGGTGGCCCGGCCGAGGAATTGCTGGCGAGCCGCGGCTATATGGTGAAGGCTGGGCTGTTCAAAAATGTTGATGCGATGCTGGATCTGCATGTGGGAACAGAGTTTGGCACCAGCTATGGGCTGAACAATTTTGCCAATATCTCTGTGGAATGGAGCTTCAAAGGCGAGCAAGCGCATGGAGCGCGTCCTTGGCAGGGACGAAGTGCGCTTGATGGCGTCGAACTGATGAATGTGGGTGTTAATCAGATGCGTGAGCATGGCTATGATCCGGCCGACGCGCGCATTCATTATGTGATTTCAAACGGCGGTAAGCAGCCCAATGTGGTACCGGCGGAAGCGAGTGTCTGGTATTACTTCCGCGCCAAATCTCCGGAAATTGTGGAACATCTACTGGATTGGAGCCGGGGGATTGCGCAAGGCGCGGCAATGGCTACTAAAACCGAAGTAAGCGAGCGGATTTTCTCAGGATCTTGGCCGTTTAATGGCAATAAGGCGCTGGCGGTTCTAGTTTCTGGCAACATCGCCAAGGTTGGCATGCCGAAGTGGACCGATGCTGACGTAAGCTTTGCCAAAAGTTATCAGAAAGCCATGGGTGCGCCTATTGTGGGATTGCCGACCGAGGTGGAGAAGCTTGGCAATGACCGGCAGGGGGCGTCTACATCTGATGCTGGAGATATATCTTGGAACCTGCCTTATGTGCGCATGTATATTCCGGCCAAGCCGGCAGGGGCGCTGGCAGGGCATCATTGGTCTAGCGCTATTGGGCCGGCAACGCCGGTGGCGCATAAGGGCATCGCGGTGGGCTCCAAAGCTCTAGCGGCTAGTATCATTGACCTGATGACCGATGCTAAGGCTTTGGCTGATATCAGGTCGGACTGGACAGCCGAAATGGCGCGATGGCCCAAGTGGCGCAGCTTGATTCCGGATAGCTCGACGCCTCCCATTCATCTCAATACTGAGGAGATGGCTACATATCGCACTGCGCTCAAACAGTTTGAATATGACCCGAACTCCAAAAAGACTTATCTGGAATTCATGGGAGCGGCCTACCCGCCGAAAGAACCTTCAACGGATATTGGCCGGCGTTCCAATTTGTTAAAGCCTGAACAGCGCAATTCTTCTATTGATTGGGATTGGACAAAGCAGTGAGGCTGGCCTGATAGCGTTGCGGATTAGGGTGTAAGCCGCCAGCGATCGATAGACATTTCCGTTTTAGCGAAGGCCCGCACTGTCCGGCTCAAACTTTCGGCACCTTAAGTTGTATTTAACGGACCCCACGCGCGCGTTTACCTCAGCCCTTCGCGCGCGCAGGCGAAAAACTGGGTTAGCGATACTGTTGCGGATACCCATCGGTGTCCATAAGGATTAGCCTAGGGAATTGACCTACCCCCCTGTAGTTAAATCGCGCCCGTGTGTTTTTTAGAATGCTGCCGGTCCCCATATCGGGTGTCGCCAGAGATTTACCCGCCCCCACCCGCGTGCGCAATATCGCTCCGATATTCACCGACAGCAAACGGGTCAACTGCCATGTTGTGAGGTGCTGACAGGTAGCTGTCAGTCAATCAAAGCCAACAGCAGCCGTTCATTCAGTGTTGATGACGTCAGCTTTGCGCCCAATTGCAGACGTTAAGCTGCCACTAAGGTATCCTAAAAGCTGTCACGCCAGTGGGCATTGGCACGGATAGTCTTCTGCGTGGATGGCCTCTCAGTTTGGAAAATGATTGTGACTGCAAACTCTCCTCGTTCCTTACGCCAGATTTGCAGCTTGAATGGTTGCCGGTTTGCCCACCGCTCGTTCTTCACGGCCGTGTATCAGCCGGTAAAGTGCGGGTAGGACGATAAGCGTAGGATAGTTGAGGAGATTATCCCGTCAATCACCACGCTTGCGAGCGGTCGTTGTGACGGCCCAAATTGGACAAAAATCGCCAAGCGTCGGCCCCTAACGCAAAATGCTACATCACTTTTTAAATGGGTTGCTCAATTTTGCGTCATTGGTCAGGTTATTGTCTGTCAGCGTTAGCAGGAATGCTACAAGGGCGGCCTTTTCAGCCACTGTAAGGTTCAAGCGCTGCGGCGCGCCGCCTGGCGTTTTTAGTCGATTGTCGAGCGCCGGACCATTTTGGATGCCGCTGTTATAATGTTCTACCACCTGCTCAAGCGTCGAAAATCTTCCATCGTGCATGAAGGCTTTCGATAAGCCGACATTTTTCAGTGAAGGCGATTTGAAGATTATGGTTTCGTTTGCATCCAAGCCGTTGCTGAGTGAATTTGCCGCCAACGCGAATGTCGGCGGTTGATGACAGGCTGCGCAACCTGCTCCGCCTTGACCCGGACCCGTCATAAACAATTGGCGTCCCAAGTCTTCTGATGCCGAAAAGCCTGGCAAAGAAACATTGAGGTTCCGGTTAGGCCCGGTCGCGCTAAAGACCTGCGCATAAGCGGTATCCCAACGGCTGGCGGCAGAAATCATGGATCGGGTAAATTGGCCCAAGGCCTGTTGAATGCGCGCTTCGGTGATTGCGGAATTGCCGAAAGCGAGCGTGAACAGATCCGGGTAATAAGTTGTTGCCGCCATTTTCGTCAGCAAGGCGCCTATCCCGCCGTTTGTGCTATCAAAACCCATTTCTATGGGGTGCGTAATGGGTTGACTTACCTGCAATTCCAGCGAAGCAGCACGTTTGTCCCAGAACATGGTGCCGGGGCGATAATATTTTATGTTGCCCAGTCGCATCGCATGGGCGCTGGTAAAAGCTGTGCCTGAAAAGCCGGTGCTAAATCTTTTGGGATCATCAAAGGCGCTGGCCTGTTGATGACAAGCCGCACAGGACGTCGTATCGTTTACGCTTAATCTCTTGTCGTAAAACAACACCCTACCAAGGGTTGCTATCCGGTCGCTGGTCGCGTTGTTGTTGGGCGTGTTGTCCAATGCAGCCACGGTATTATCATAATATGCTGGCAGTACTGGATTAGCGTAATTATCCAACCTGTTGACATCAATCGTAGTGAAATCAACAATCCCCGATACAGTTGGCGGCGGCGGCGGTGCGGAAGTTGTCGGGGCGGCTACAGTTACCACGGGAGTTCCCCCGCTTGTGGTCGTATCACCACCGCAGCCAGACAAAACTGCGCTTAGCAGGAAAATAAGTCCCAATGTGGTCGGTATAATTTTTCGCATGATTTATCCCATTTAACTTACAAGTAGGCCCAAGCGCACTCCCTTACTACTTCAACATTAACCGTGGAGTAACAGTGTGAAGAATTTACGACGTTGGAGCGCACATCGCCGCCAGATTGGGTAACCACGCCACGCTGAGTCCGATAGCTGCCAGTCCGCTACCGGCCCAGAAGTGGTCATTTGAGATACCTGTTAGCTGTCAATTTAGCAGACGAACTAAAAATACCGCTCGGTAAACATGGATTGACCATATTAGGATTTTCGAGTTTTTAATGATGTTTGACGGGCCTGCCTGGTAATCTCTGGCCATTTTTCCAAATACAAAATTGGCATTTATGTGACTGAGACATGGCAAGTCGCCTCAAATGTGAAATATTTCCACAACGGCAGAGTCTTTTTAACGAGCTAACCCGCCCCCAAATTAAAAGGGATGTCATTTATTTCGGGTATCTGGCTATGCTGAGAAGTATGCGTTTGCGATAATAGTCGTAGATAGGAATTCGATTATGTGCGTTACCAAAAATCTGTCGCGGGGCGTTATGCTGGCAGCAGTAATCCTTGTTACACCTGCACTTAGCCATGATAATGTTAGCCAAGCCGCGAAAGCAGGCAAGGACGAAGGTGAAGTCCGCTGGTTAGCTGGAGATCATCACATCCATAGTCGCTTCAGCACTGGATGGGATTCAAAAACAACGCCGCCCACGCCGATTGTTGGAGAAGATGCATTGTATCCCATTCCGATGAATGCGGTAATGGCACGCCGCTTTGGTCTTGATTGGATGGTGGCGACCGATCACGGTGGACCCAATCATAGTAAAGTGTCCCACGACCACAGCTATCCAGAATTGCTTGAGTCTCGAAAGGCTGTGCCTGATCTTGTTCAATTTTTTGGAATGGAACTCAACACCCCTGGTGCTGACCACAGCAGTATAATAATCCCGGCTGGCCCTGACGAGGCTGACCGGCTGGCGTCTTTTGAGTTACGTTTCGACGCCAAGGAAGTGTTTCCTCTGGATCCAGCCCGCAACGAAGAGTCCAAAATGCTTGAGGCATTGAAAGCTGCCGACGCACAAGTCCCCAAGCCTATCGTGATTGCGCATCATCCCAGCAGGTCTGCGAATGCATTGAGCCAATATGGCCTAACAACCCCACGTGAGCTTCGCCGATGGAATGATACTGCGCCAGAGGTTGCCATCGGAATGGAGGGCGCCCCTGGTCATCAAGCCGCTGGGCAGATGAAAGAACGTTTTGCACCCTCGGTTTACGCCGGCTATTTTGGTAAAGTTCGCCCAAGAGGCGCTTATGGAAATTACCCCACAATGGGCGGCTTCGATCAGATGACTGCCCAGCTTGGCGGATTTTGGGATTCAATGTTGGGTGAGGGACGCCGTTGGTGGATAACAGCCACGTCCGATTCCCATGTACATTGGACCGATGGCGGCGCAGATTTCTGGCCAGGTGAGTACTCTAAAACATATGTTCGTGCGTCTAAGACCCATGATGCAATTCTGGCCTCCATTCGAGCGGGCCGTGTTTTCGTTACGACGGGAGATCTCGTTACTTCTGTTGATTTTACGGCTCAGGCGGCAGGAAATAAAAACCTAGCCGAGACCGGTGGAACCTTAAAGGTGCCTCAAGGCCAAGTTGTGAAAATCGTACTGAAGATCACGGATCCAAGCTCTTCTAATGCCAACGGAGATACTCCACGATTGGCACGTGTTGACCTCATTCGCGGGAAAGTGACCGGTCGAGGGAGCAACTTTGATGCAAACAGCAACCCAACTACTAGTGTTGCGGCACGATTTACCGCCGATAGTTGGCAACAGAGGGGCGGCAGCATAACCATTATGTTCAACATTTCGGACTTAAACGGCAATGAATATATTCGGGTTCGGGGAACCAATACCAGTGACCTTGAACCTCCTGTCGATGCTGACGGTGAGAATGCGTGGGGTGATTTGTGGTTTTACACGAACCCGATCTTCCTGGAAGCTGTAGGTAAGACGAAGCAGTAACGGATAATAGCAGACAGTCCGCTTCCGGCCCAATTGCAGCCCTTTCACTTCGCGCCCAGTTGCTGACATTCGAGGACTTGTCGGAATCGTGCAAAAACAGCCGTTAATTCGCCACAACAAATTGGCAGCAATGTTAGTGGTTGGTGATTAAATGTTTAACTTTGCCGAACCAGTGAGCGCGAAAAGAATTAAGCACGCAGTGGCATTGCCGCGCCACTGATCACTGCCGCGTCATCTATTTGTCACTTTGAGTTAGTAGCTGAAGCCACAGAATCACGGGGACAATGCAATGACTTTTAAAAATCAGGCCATCACAGTTCTTCTCGCATCGACATGCGTCGCTTGGCCCACCTTGGCCGTTGCGCAAGAGGCTGAAGCTGAAGAACAGATTACCGTCACTGGCTTTCGCGCGCAGAACCGGCTTGCGATAGAGTCCAAGCGGTCGAGCGAGCTGGTGGCTGAGTTCCTAAAAAGCGATGATATTGGTCAGCAGCCTGATTATAACATTGCCGACAGTTTTCGCCGCCTGCCGGGCGTGCAGACGGTGTTTGATGAGGACGAGGGCCGCTACGTGTCGGTGCGCGGACTTAACCCGAGCTATACGGTCGGCTCGTTCGATGGCGCAACAATGGCGACTGCCGAGCGCGGCAATCGCCAGCTCAACCTCGAAGCGATCCCGTCAACTGCGGTTGCTTCGCTCGAAGTCCTAAAGTCGCGCACGCCAGAGATTGAAGGCAATGCTATTGGTGGATCGATCAACCTCGTCACACGTTCCGCATTCGACCGGCCGGGACTCTACGTGTTCGGCAACGCTTTCATCGGCACGTCGGATTCGAAAGGGGTGCCCGGTCGCGGCTTTGGACGAAACGGGGACGACGGGCTCAACTACCGCGCCGACGGAACGATCTCGACGCGCTTCGGGCCCGACGGCATGTTCGGCATCCTCGTTTCGGGTTCGTTCAGTCGTAAGCGCCGAGACCAGGAGCGACTGCTTCCGCAGGTGGTGCCAGTAACGACGCCGCAGGTCGGCGCTGGCCCGGCTTCGACGCCAGCGGGCGCGGGTACCAACCTGTTGTGGTCTAACTATCCGAATTCGGTTGACCGCTACGGCGGCACTGCAAAGCTGGAGGCGCAGCCCGCGCCGGGGCTAGAAGCTTCTATAGCCTACACTTACTTCGCGCAGGACGATAACGAACTTCGTCAATCGCAGCAGTTGCTCAACACCAGTGGCGGCAGCTTCGTGCGCTTCAATGATTTCCCGATCCGCAAGCCGCTGCATGTGGGTCAGGCGAAGCTCGACTATGAAACCGACGATGGCCACGACTTCGCACTGCGCGGCGCCTATTCGCAGGCGACCTTCCTTGAGCCGTCAAACGAGACTGCATTCAACCTGGTCGCGCCAGCGGCAACGTTCAACTTAGGGCTCGATGGCGAATTTCCGGTGCTCACCGGCACCAGCCCGCGCGTTGGCGATCCTAGCCAATACCGCTTCACCCAGTATCGCCCCTATGAGGACGATTCGACCGACAAGGTGACCGAGGGCCAGTTCGACTATGGCTGGAATCGAGCGAAGAGCGACGATGGCCTCGGATTTGGCGCGGGCTTCAAATATCGCAAGACGATCCGCGACAACCAGCGGACGCAGAATTTCTTCAACCCGGCAGCAGGCGTAGACCTGAGGCTGAGCCAGTTCAACCAGGCGGAGACCTACCGGCCAATTTACGCCGATTTCAACCAGCTGTTCGTCGATTTTCAGAGCTTCCTGACATTCTTCAACACCAATCCTGCCAGCTTCACACGCGACGCGGTGGCCAGCAACCGGCAGATCATCGGTGGCGACTGGCGCTTTAAGGAGGATGTCGGCGCGGGCTATGGCCTAGTCCGCCACAAAGGCGAACGGCATTTAATTATCGTCGGCGTCCGGTATGAGAAGACCGACGTAGCCGCAACCAGCGTGGTACGGCGCACGGTTGCTGGCACAGACCAGTTCACCACGGTGACGCGCAACAGCAGCTATGATGACTTTTTGCCGTCTATCACTGGGTTGTTCGATGTCACCGACCGGCTGCGCCTGCGTGCGGCGTATTTCAAGGGGGTCGGCCGCCCCAACCCCAATTCGGTGGCGGGGCAGGAGTTAATCAACGCCGACGAGTCGATCAGCCGCCCCAACCCTGAGCTCGGCCCGCGCCGCGCCGACAGCTTCGAGGCGAGCGCTGAATATTATCTGCCCGACGAACTCGGCATCGTCGCGGTCGCCGCGTTCCATAAGAATATAAAAGACGAAATCTACACCTTCGCGTCGCAAGAGACAATCGACGGCATTGCGCGCACGGTCAGCCAGCCACGCAACTCCGAGGGTTCGAAAGTCACAGGTTTCGAGGCCAATGTCATCCTCAACAAGCTGAGCTTCCTGCCTTGGGTGTTCAGCGATCTTGGCGTTTCGGGCAACCTGACTTTCTTGAACGGGAAGATCGACATCCGCGATGCGACCGCACGCCGGTCGCTTGACCAATTACCCGGCCAAGCGGACTTCCTCGCCAACGCGGCGGTGTTTTATGAGCGCGGCCCGCTGCGCGCACGACTGACTTATTCGCACGTCGGCAAGTTCCGCAATTCTGTGAGTGCTTCCGCGCCCGCGAACGACCAGACCACGGCGGCGTTCGAACAGATTGATGCGCAAGCGCGGATCAAACTCATGGACGGTGTCGAAATCATAGGCGAGGCGCGCAACCTGACAAACGCCGCCCGTCTGGTCCTGACCGGGCCTAACCAAAACATCGCGCGCGACATCAATCGCTTCGGACGCCAATACTGGCTGGGCTTGACGTTCACGTGGTGAGCACGTGGCGCGCGGCTCTGGTCGCGGCTGCTACATTGGCGGTGCCTGTCAGCGCGGGAGAGCCGCAGCGCGCCGAGGCAGTAGTGTCGGGGCCGGTGGGGGTGGAACTGTGCCTTGGCATCGGCGGTGAGCAATGCAGCTTGGCACCTGGCGTCACTTATCGTCGGATCGTGCGCGCCGGCCCAAAGCCGCTGGTAATGCATGTCGCTGAGGTTGATCTGGCCGCGCCAGGAATTCGCGTCGCGATGACGCCAGCCGATCGCTCGGCGGGGATGGAATATCGTGCGACGCCGGTCAGCACCTATGTTGCGCGTAGCGGCGCGGTGCTGGCGGTCAATGCCAGCTATTTCCTGCCGTTCGTCGGCGGATCGGCGGCAGGTGACAATTTCGTACCACAGCCCAGCGGAGCAGCAGACGCGTCGGGTGCGGTGCTGGCGGGCGGTGAATATGTTTCCAAGGCGGATGCCGTCGACGCGCGGGTCGATTCTATGGCCTGCTTTAGTGCCGGCCGGGCGGTGATCGTAGAGGGTCAGGCTTGCCCGGCGGGCTTCCCCGAGGGCGTGTCGGCGGGGCCTCGGCTGCTTAATGCTGGAGCAGATGTACCGCGCCGACCGATGGGACGCGACGGCGTGTTCCACGGTGCCGTGCCGCTGGTAGGCGAAGCGGCAGCGTTGGCCGAAGCGGCGGCATCCCCAGCGGCACGGAGCGGGGGGCCGCGCACCGCGCTCGGGCTGAACGAAGCAGGCACAAGGCTGTGGCTTGTGGTAGCCGACGGGCGGCAGCCGGGCTATAGCGAGGGTGCGACTAATGCCGACCTGCTCGCGCTGTTTCGCGAGGTCGGCGCGACGCAGGCGATGAGCCTTGATGGCGGCGGTTCAGCGACAATGGCGGCAATGGGACCGTCTGGCTCGATCGTCCTCAATCGGCCGATCCACACCGGCGTACCGGGTCGCGAGCGGCCCGTGGGCAATCACCTTGGTGTGTTCCGTGACGGGATGGCAACGACGGCGCGGTTCGGCGCGCTGCTCCCGCCCAAGAGCGAGCGGCTAGTGGCCCAATATGATGCCGTGCTAGAGCGGATTTACGGCGCAGCTGAAGCGCGGCAGGGGGTTGCGGTCGACGCGACGCATTTCTATGCGGTGGTGAACACTGCAATCGGAAAGTATGAGCGCACGACGGGGCGCTTGGTTGCGCGTTGGGCGGGGCCGCGTGGCGGGCTGATTCGCCATCTGAATAGTTGCACCGTATTTGGCGCCCAGCTGGTTTGCGCGCACTCCAACCATCCGGAAGTGCCACACGGATCGTCGGTCGAGATCTTTGACACCGCGACGCTAAATCATGTGGGCAGCGTCAGCCTCGGTAATCGCGACGAGGGATCGTTGACGATCGTTGAGCCAATGGGTGACGGCTGGTTGCTCGGCTTTGCCCATTATTCCGATGAGACCGGCGTTCCCTTTAAGGGGCACGACTATTCGCAGTTGATCAGCACGGATAGCGAATGGCGTCGTCGCGAGGGATGGCTAATTCCAACATTGATCCGCAAGCGCATGGCACCCCAGGCAGCGTCTGGCGGCGCGATCGGCGACGATGGCCTGCTCTATCTATTCGGCCACACAATGCCAGAAATGTATGTCTTGGCCAGGCCGAAGTCTGGCGCTGAGTTGATCCACGTCGCGACGATCAAGGTCGCTGTGGAAGGGCAAGCGTTCGGCTTCGATCCCTCCGACACGCGGAGGATCTTTGCGATAGATAGGCCGAGCGGAACTGTGCGCGTATTCAAACTGCCGACTGTTGGCGAACTGCCGGTCGATGCTAAATTGTTCGAGCGCCGACTGCCCGGAACGGGCAGCGTCAAATCGGCAATCAAGACAAGGTAAAATTCATCTCTCCTAGGTCGCTCTGCCAGCCGTCGGCGCGCCCCCGCAACCACATCCGCTTGGTTTCCGTCGCAAACCCAATTCCAGCATTACGCTCGACCTTGCGTTTTCCGGCTTGGGACTCAAACCGGAACGGCATGAAATGTGCCCCTTGCTGAAGTTCTGCTTTGCGCGCTCATTTAGCCGAAAGCGGCCTGTCCGCTCCCGGCCCATTTGCGGTCATACCGCTTTGCGCCCAAATGAAGCCACTATAAGCGGCGACTGGCTTCTCCATAAGCTGTCCCCTTTTCCTATGCTATGATCGATAGTACGAAGCGACAGATAAAGGCAACAGCACAACCGTTGGT
>Ga0114973_10003406_pt1 | contig 11231 bp, 13 predicted proteins | sample M_140807_MF_Meta_FD_87025 | JGI IMG/M metagenome (GOLD analysis project Ga0114973, IMG submission 87025) | Freshwater microbial communities from Lake Montjoie, Canada to study carbon cycling - M_140807_MF_MetaG | ecosystem: Environmental > Aquatic > Freshwater > Lake | place: Lake Montjoie... | reverse complement strand
CTCGATGAAGATCAGCGAGGCGATGAACACATCGGCCGCCGCCACGTCGGCGCAGAAATCGGCGTAGTTCTGGGGATCGCGCAGCTCCTCGATCAGGTAGCCGCTCAGCTCGATCGCCAGGGCGCCGTTGTGCTCATTGATCGCCTGGGCGGCCGTGGTGAGGGCGTTCTGATACTGGGGCTCAAGCACCACGTACACGGCCTTCATCACGGCCCGTCCATCGGCGGTGCTCCCTTGGGCAGGGCTGACCCGGCGGTTGGCGGAGCGGACCTGCGTGAACATGCGAACCGACGATTGAGCAATGTGAAGGAGCCTACGAAGCGACGCCGGCCTGTGCGACCTGAAACGCAAAGGCGTTACAGGAGCGCCGGCGGCGCGCTGGCCACCCGGCCGTAGCCCAGGCGGGCCAGCAGGGGCCCGGCCATCGCCGTGGTGATCACGGCCATCAGCACCCCCATGGTGAACAGCTCGGGGGTGATCACCCCGAGGGAGAAGCCCACGTTGAGCACCACCAGCTCGGTGAGGCCGCGGGTGTTCATCAGCCAGCCCAGGGCCTGGGCCTCCCGCGGCGGCACGCCGCTGGCCCGGGCCACGACCCAGGTGCCGAGGAACTTGCCGGCCACCGCCACCAGCAGCACCAGCAGGGCCGCCAGCAGGAGCTGGGGGCTGTTGAGGCTGCCGATGCGGGTGTTCAGGCCGCTCATGGCGAAAAAGAGCGGCAGCAGCAGCCGCAGCACCACCGTTTCCAGGCGTAGGGCCAGCCAGCGGTGCAGGGCCTCGTTGCGGGGCATGGCCAGCCCCCACAGGAAGGCCCCGAAGATCACATGCACGCCGATCAGCTCGGTGGCCACGCCGCTGAGCAGGGCGCCGCTGAACACCACCGTCTGGAGCAGCTCGCCGAGGGCCTCGCCGCGGCGATGGCGGCGCTCCATCAGCCGGCGCAGGGGTGCTGTGGCCAGCAGCAGCAGCGTGGCGTAAACGGCCGTGCCAACCAGGGTGGGCAGGGCTCCCAGGGCAGAGCCCGAGCGGCTGAAGGCCACCACCGCCGCCAGCAGGCTCCAACCCACCACGTCATCGAGGGCGGCGGCCGTGATCGCCAGGGCCCCCAGGGGCTGGCCCATCAGGTTGCGCTCCGCCAGGATCCGCGCCAGCACAGGAAAGGCGGTGATCGCCATGGCCGTGCCCATGAACAGGGCCCCGGCCACGCTGTGGTCGCCCGGCAGCAGATCCGGCTGCCAGACCTCGAACCCGTAGGCCAGGCCGAGCCCCAGCAGCAGCGGCAGCAGCACCCCCACCGTGGTGATGCGGCTGGCCAGCGGAATGCGGCCCTGGAGCAGCCGGGGGTTGAGCTCCAGCCCCACCAGAAACATGAACAGCACCAGGCCCAGCTGGCCCAGCAGGTTGAGCTGGGTGCGCACCGCCGGGCTGAACAGCCATGCCGAAAGCTGGGGCGCCAGTGCCCCCATCAGGCTGGGCCCAAGCACGATGCCGCCCACGATGTCGCCGAGCACGCGGGGCTGGCCGAGGCGATCGGCCAGCTGCCCCAGCACCTGGGCCACCGTGATCACCACGGCCACGGCCAGCAGGGCGGTGACCAAGGGGGAGAGCTCCATGGCCGGAGTCGCAAGGCCTGGCCATCCTGATGCCGCAGGGGCGGGGCCTTGGCCAGGGACAGGCCGCTGCGGAAGGCCCCCATGGACGGCGACCAACACCGCGGGTCGGCCGACCTGGGCAGCCCCTGCAGGACCGCCTGCCAAGTCAGCACCGCGCAACCCAGACAGGGCCCCGGAGCAGCACCACCCCATAGGCTCGGCAGCATCGGCTGTGGCCGCCCCCCTCAGCGGCCTGAACCCTCCCCACCGGCTGCGGTCCCTTCCCATGACGAGCACCCCCTCCCCCCTCTCCTCCACCCCCGCCGTCGCCCCGGTGCCGGTGGTGGTGGCCGGCGCCCTGGGCCGGATGGGTGCCGAGGTGGTGAAGGCGGTGCGCGATGCCGCCGATTGCATCCTGGTGGGCGCCATCGACACCACGCCCGGCAAGGAGGGCGCCGATGTGGGCCTGGAGCTGGGCTTGGGCGAACTGGAGGTGGCGATCACCGCCGATTTCGAGGGCACCCTGTGCCAGGCGAGCCAGGCGGTGCGCAACGCCGGTCCCGGGGGTGGGGCGGTGCTGGTGGATTTCACCCATCCCAGCGTGGTGTTCGAGCACTGCCGGGGCGCGATCGCCTACGGGGTGCATCCGGTGATCGGCACCACCGGTCTTTCGCCGGAGCAGCTGGCCGATCTGGCCGAATTTGCCGCCAAGGCCTCGGTGGGCGGCGCCGTGATCCCCAATTTCTCGGTGGGCATGGTGCTGCTGCAGCAGGCGGCGGCGGCGGCGGCCCGCTTCTACGACTTCGCCGAGCTCACCGAGCTGCACCACAACCGCAAGGCCGATGCCCCGAGCGGCACCTGCATCAAGACCGCCGAGCTGATCGAGGAACTGGGCAAGGCGTTCAATTCGCCCCAGGTGGAGGAGCACGAGACCCTGGCGGGCTGCCGCGGCGGGCTGCGGGAGAGCGGCCTGCGGCTCCATTCAATCCGCCTGCCAGGGCTGGTGGCCCATCAGGAAGTGATGTTCGGCGGCCCTGGTGAGACCTACACCCTGCGCCACGACACGATCGACCGTTCCGCTTACATGCCCGGCGTGCTCCACACGGTGCGACGCGTGCGTCAGCTTGAGGGGTTGGTGTACGGCCTGGAGCGCTTGCTCTGAGCCGCCTGCGCGGGACACTGACGCCATGCTGATTCCCCTGCGACCCGGTGAGCTGGAGCGCCTGATTCCAGCGGTGGCCACCGGTCCCCAGTTCAATGCCTGCAGCCGCGAGCCCCGCAAGCTGCTGCAGCGGGTGCTGATCTCGGTAATCGGTGGGGTGCTCACCCTGCTGATTAGCCAGACACTGCTCTTCTCCAGCAAGCTCGGGCCGGTGACGCTGGTGGTGGGGGTGGTGTTCCTCCTCTATCTCCTGTGGGGCCCGATCCTCGAAGCCGGCCAGCGCAACGCCACCCTGCGCCGCTACCCGACGGCTGCGTTATTCGAGGGCAGGGTGGCGGATCTGTTCACCCGCGAGGTGGTGGAGAGCCGACGGGAACAGGCCAACCGCGAGGGACGGCTGGAGCTGGTGGAAGACAAACGCACCTGGCTCTGCCTGGAACTGGAGGACGAGGAGGGCTACCTGGGCCAGCTGCGCTTCCCCTATGAGAAGCGCCACCAGACGATCCGGCGGGGCATGGTGGTGCGCACCCTGGTGCTGAGCGAGCGACGCGATTTCAGCCGGATCGGGGCCATCACCGATGGCTGGTTGCCCCAGCTCAAGGAGTGGGTGGGCGAATACCCGTATCTGCTGCGGCCGGCCTTTGAGGAGCTCTGCCTGCGACGGCTGAACTGAATCGCCCCTCCAGGCCAAGCAGGTGCTCGGTGGAACGGCCCAGCCCCGACAAGAGCGCTGCCGCGCGGCCACTAAGGAGAACCGTCGACCCCTGAGCGGAGAACCGTCGGCCCCGGAGCCGGCCGAAGCGCCCCAAACCCGCAACATTGCGTTACAGTATCCGTAACACTTCGAAAACACCCCGATGGCCTCCTCCGCTGCTGCTTCCGCCACCATCCGCGGCGCCACCGTCACCACCGAAGACGGTGGCCGCCTCAACGCCTTCGCCACCGAGCCCCGCATGGAAGTGGTGAGCCCCGAGAGCGGCTGGGGCTTCCATGAGCGCGCTGAAAAGCTCAACGGCCGCATGGCCATGCTCGGCTTCATCGCCCTGCTCGCCACCGAGTTCGCCCTGGGCGGCGAAGCCTTCACCAAGGGTCTGCTCGGCCTCGGCTGATCGTGGCTGAGACGAACCGTTCGGCGTTCTGAACTCATTAAGTTCCGATGCTTTCCGGTTCCCATCGACTGTTTCCGCAGTCCTCTCCGCCGCAGCAGATTCTGCTGCGGCTTTGTCTTGCCTTCCCCCCGCGATGCGCCCCCCATTTCAGGCCCGGGTGATCGGCGCGGGTCCCACCGGAAGCCTCACGGCCCTCGCCCTGGCCGAAGCAGGCTGGACCGTGTGCCTGGAGGATGCCCTTAGCGCCGCACAGCTCACCGCCCGCCAGCGCGCCTACGCCTTCAACCACTCCAGCCGCCGGCTTCTGGAACGCCTCGGCCTCTGGGATGGCGTGCAGCCCCTATTGGTGCCCTTCCAAACCCTGGGGCTTCTCGATGTCGCCTTGGAGCAGGAGCTGAGCTTCGTGGCGGCGGATCTGCCCGAGTCGCTCAGAAACGGCTCCAGTCGCCCCGTGGGTTGGATCGGCCGCCACGGGCCCCTGATGGCGCTGCTGCTGGAGAGACTGGAGCACCATGCGGCGATCACGCTGCATCTCGGCGAGTCCCGGCCAGCCGCAACGGAGCCAGGCGTCCAGTTGGTGGTGGCCGCGGACGGTCCAGCCTCAGCGACCAGATCCGCCCTGGGGATCGGCAGTTGGGGCTGGGACTACGGGCAGCAGTGCCTCACGGCGGAGGTGGAACTGCGGGGCGGCCAGGCCGACCAGGCCTGGGAGCTGCTGCGACCGGAAGGTCCCTTTGCGGTACTACCCCTGGGAGAGAGCCTGGCCCAGTTGGTCTGGAGCGCTCCGGCAGCTCGCTGCCGCCAGCTGGAATCCCTGCCACCCTCAGCTTTTCTCGACAGCCTGATCGCGGTGCTGCCCGATCCCCTCGAAGCGGATGGGCTGCGGGACCAGCCACGGGCCTTTCCCGTGGCCCTGCGGCTCGCCCGGCGCCTCAGCCTGGGCAACACCGTGCTGGTGGGGGAGAGCGCCCATCGCTGCCATCCGGTGGGCGGTCAGGGGCTCAATCTCTGCTGGCGGGATGTGGCCGTGCTGCATCGGCTGGCGGCGCGCGCCACCGCTGGCGGCTTGGAGCCGCACCGGATCGGGGCGGCCTACGGACGCCGCCGCTGGCTGGATCTGCTGCTGGTGCTTCTTGCCACCGATCTGCTAGTGCGGCTCTATTCCAATCGTCACCCGCTGCTGCTGCCCCTGCGACGGCTGGCCATGGCCCTGCTGACCGCGTCCCGCCCCCTGCGACGGCTGGTGCTGGGCGTGATGACGGACGGTCGACCGACCTTGCGGTGAACCCGGAGCATTGCCAGCCTGGCTCCATGGTGATCTGTACCACCCCCCAGCCCGTTCCCTCGGGCGCCCTGCTGCGCTTCCTGCGCCATCGACTCGCCCTGAGCGAGAGTGCGCTGGCGCTGGGCGTCCGTCAGTCGCAGCTGGAGCAGGCTCCCCTTCCGGTGGTGCTGTGGCGCTACGGCCTGATCAGCCTGGAGCAGCTCGATGACGTGCTGGCCTGGCAGGACAGCCAGACCTGAGATCCGGCCTTCAGCTGTGGACGATCAGCTGTAGATGATCAGCGATTCAACCGGAACGTCCGCCGGCAGCTTGTCGCGGCCGTTCAGATCCGCCAGTTCGATCACGAAGGCGAAGCCGCACAGTCGTCCGCCCGCCAGGGTCACCAGTTCGGCCGTGGCGGCGGCGGTGCCTCCGGTGGCCAGCAGATCGTCCACGATCAGCACCCGCGGGTTCTGCTCGAAACCATCCTGCGGAATCTCAAGGCGGTCACTGCCGTATTCGAGGCTGTAGTCGATGGCGTGCACCTTGCCCGGCAGCTTGCCGGGCTTGCGCACCGGCGCGAAAGGCAGGGAGAGGGCCGTGGCGAGGGCCGTGCCCACGATGAACCCTCGCGATTCGATCCCAACGATCAGATCGGGCTGCAGCCGCTGGCAGACCTGGCCCATCTGACGCACCATCTCCTGCCAGGCCTGCGGATCGCGCAGCATCGGCATCATGCAGCGGAACAGGATGCCGGGCTGGGGGAAGTCGGGGTGGTCCCGCACCCAGTTGCGGAGCAGAATTTCCCGCTCCGCACCGGGATCAGATGACGGGCCTGAGGCTCCCGGGTCCTGATCGGAGGAGATCGGCGTGAACGCGCTGCTCATCGGGGGCGGAACGGGGGTGATCGGGGATGGATCGATCCGGAACCGGGACGGACGGGATAGCAGCCGGCGTGTCGGGATGACGGATGGGACCGATCGCTGGCATCATCGCAGCCATGGCCCAGGTTTCTGCTCCGTTGCCCATCGATGCCGCTCCCCGGCCCCCCCTGGAGCACTCCAAGCCCCTGCCTCGGCGCGGCATGGAGCGGCTCGACTTGATGCTGCTCTGCCTGGAATCCCTCGATCTCAATGGAGGCGAGGCCCTGGTCTGGCTGAGTGACAGCCTGGGATTCAGCGCCCGATTTCCCAATCGCGTCGAGCTCTGGAAGCGTCGCTGCCACAATCCGATGCGGCGTGCCTGCCGGCGGGGCGACCTGGACATCGGCGATGGTGAGGCCCTGATGCGCATCCTCTGCGGCATGGCCGATCGGCTCTACCCGATGGTGCGCACCCTGCTCTCCGACACCGAACCCGCCGAGCTCACAGCCCAACGTTGGGCGCTGTTTGAGGGACGACTGGCGGAACTCCTCAAGGAACGGATGAACCCCCGTCGCCGGGCGGTGCAGAAACTGCTCGATCCGGTGGAGGGTGCCTCGGAGCGCCGCCAACTGGTGCAATCGCTGGCGCTGGTGGCGGGCTCCGGGGGCTATGAACGTCTTCGCGCCAGCCTGCTCGACGCGGCGAGCTGAATCCCATCGTCGTCGCCCTCTCCCCGATGAAGAAAACCCTCACCTACGACCAGCTCAGCTGCCAGCTCCGGGTGGAGGGTCTTCCCGACCTCTCCGCCGGGCAGGGCAGCGATGATCTGGGCATCCTCACCGGCTGGTCGCTCCGCTGGGCCGGCCGACCCGAGCTGGAGGGACAGCGCAACCACCTCGAAGCCCTGATCACTGCGGTTCTGCCCTACGCGCGCCACCTGGTGAGTGGCCTCCGCCGGGGTTTTGGTGACCAGGAGGGGCCGATCTGGATCGGTCCTGCCGATGGGACAGGCCATACGTTGCGGCTGGTGAGCGGGCAGAGCGGCAACCCTTCGCTCGATCTCCAATTGGACGATGCCGAACTGGCGGACCTGGTGCGGGTGCTCGACCAGCTGCGGGTCGATCCCCGGGTCAAGCTTCCCCTCGCCGCCCCCGCCGAGCGGCCCCTGCGTGCAACGGAACTGATCAGCCGCGTTCCGCTGCAGCGCCGCCTGGCGGCCCCCCTGGGTGGTGTGGCAGTGCTGGCCCTGACCGCGGCGGTGGCGATGCTGCTGCCCCCACCGCCTCGCCAGCCCCTGCGGCCGGCGACCAACACCACAACGACCAACACCACAACGACCAACAGCGCCACCGGCACAGCCAAAGGCACCTCCTCGGCCTCAGGCATTGGCACGGCTGCGGGCGTGGGCGCGACCACAGGCACAGCCAAGCTGCCCACACCGACGAAGCCTGCCCAGGGTCAGCCCTGAAACCAACCTCGCCGCGCTTGACCAGGACCAACCCGGGAGCACACTGGCGCGGAAGAGGTGAGTTCGGAAGTCATGGCGAGCAGCTGGTCGGAAGTTCGCCGTCGCGTCACCCGCCTGGGTGCCGCCCTCGATGTGGTGGTTCGCAGTGACCCGGAGGTCTGCGGTCTCAGCGGCGAGGATTTTTTTCTCTCCCTCCACCACGGCGGTCAGGGCGACTGCAGCGTCCATGACCTCTCCCTGATCGACTGCCCCAATGAGCTGGTGCTCCTGGAGTTCGAGCGTTGGATGCGGGGAGCCGGTCACGCTCTCGATCTCTGATGCGCGATCCCATGGCTGAACGCCTGCAGCTTGCTCGTCCCGGTGCCGGCTTCACCCCGCTCCGGCAGCATGCAACGCCCGCGGCTCCGATCACGCCGCCCCCACGCCGGCGCCCGGGTCGGGGACGGCAGGTGATCACCGCCCTGGCGCTGGGTGGCGCGGGAGCCAGCCTGCTCGCCGCCCTGATGCTGATCCCCGAGCGCCTTGATGCCCTCCTGCTGGTGAGCACGGCCATCGCCAACGTGATCGGCGGGCTCAGTCGGCTCGGCCTCGGGCTGCTGCAACTGACCGGCGTGCTGGTGGTGGCCCTGCTGGCCCTCCTGGCCCTGCTCCTGCTGCTCGGGGGCATGGTGCGCCTGGCCAGGGCCCTGGCCCAGCCCCAGGCAAGCCCCTCCGGCATCAACCGTGGAGCCGTTGCAGCCAGAACCCGGCCAGTTGCCAGGAGGACCACAGAAAGATGAGCAGGATCAACCACTGAAGCCAGGGCGGCCGGCTGGGTTCGGGAGCGGCCATGGGCTCAGCTGATGGCTCCCCATCCTCACCCTGCGAAGCGCTGCTGGTCCAGCCGCAAAGCGCGCCGCCACGTTTCTGAAAAAATGGTGAGAAGATGGTGAAATCCAAGCCTGAGATCCGGGTGAATCGCCTGACCGGTCCCTTCCGCGCAGGCCGGTAGCGTGAGGCATGGCTTGAATAGTTAAAGATCGCCTTCCCAACCATGCCCACCTGGTTGGTGATCCTTCTGCTGATCGAGCTGATCATCCTGGTGTCCAATCCCAGCGAGGCTGACTACGCCTGGCTTCAGGGCCTGCGGCGCCCCCACTGGCTGGGCTTCCATGTCTGGAGTCCGCTGATCCGGCTGGCCTGCTACGCAGGGGTCTATGCCTCCCTGCTCCTGGTGCATGGAAAGGACGGCCGCTGGGGCTGGGTGCTCGCTTACCTCAGCGTGATCTTCCTCAGCGAGTTGGGGGTGTGGATCACCTGTCAAATGCGCAGCCTGACCGTGGGCAGTTCTTTCGGCGTCGGAGCCGGAATCGCCAGCCTGGCCCTCGCTGTCATCGTGCGTCCCTTCAACCCGCTGGCCTCCCTGGCCCTGATGCCCTTCATGGTCTGGTCGGCGGTGGACAACCTGGCCCAGTGGCAGATGAAGGTGCTCAATGACCAGAGCCTGCGAAGGCACCGCCCGCAACCGACCGCGGCGGCGACACCGATGGCATCGATCAAGGATCGAGTGATGCGGCTGGGCGGACGCCGGCGCCCCCGCTGAGCGGGTCGGCTCCCTATGAATCCCCTTGTCCGGGCACTTCTGCGGCCCAGCGCCTACGACCATCCCGTCGAGGTGGTTCAGCTGATCGAAACCCACATCTCCTGGGTCTTCCTCACCGGGCGCTTCGCCTACAAGGTGAAGAAACCGGTGAATCTGGGCTTTGTGGACTTCAGCACCGCGGAGCTGCGGCGCCGCTGCTGTCACGAGGAGGTGCGGCTGAACCGGCGGCTGGCGGCGGATCTGTACCTCGGGGTCCGGGATATCCATGGTCCGGCCGAGCAGGCCAACCTCGGCGGTGACGGTCCGGTGATCGAGGCCGCGGTCCAGATGCGTCAATTCGCCCAGCGGGATCTGCTGAGCGAGGCCCTGGAGCGGGGAGCGGTGACGCTGGAGCTGATCGACCGGCTGGCGGAGGACCTGGCCCACTTCCACGCCCACGCCGCCCAGGCCTCACGGGCTGATCCCTGGGGCCAGCCGGAGCGCATCCTGGAGTCGGCCCTCGCCAATCTCGAAACCCTGGAGAGGCTGGGCCGATCCCCGACCGACGGGGACGCCCTGGCCCACTGGGCCCGCCACGAACTTGACCGCCTGCGGGAGCGTTTCGAAGCCCGGCGCGTCAGCGGCCGCATCCGCGAATGCCACGGTGATCTGCACCTCGGCAACATGACGCTGGCCGGCGATCGGATCGAGGTGTTCGACTGCCTGGAATTCAGCCCGCCCCTGCGCTGGATCGATCCGATCAGCGACCTGGCCTTCCTCGTGATGGACCTGGAGGAACGGGGACACGAGCTCCTGGCCCTGCGGCTGCTGGATCGCTGGCTGGAAACCACCGGTGACCATGACAGCCTCCATCTGCTGCCCTGGTACCTCGCTTATCGGGCCCTGGTACGGGCCAAGGTCACCGGGCTGCGGCTCGACCAAGGGGGGCTCACGCCTTCGCAGCAGCAGGAGTTGGAGCAGACCCTAGAGCGTTATCTCGGGCGGGCCCGCCGCGCCATGGCAGCGCCCCGCGGCTCACTGGTGATCACCCACGGCATCTCCGGAAGCGGCAAGAGCCACGCCGCCAGGACGCTGCGGGAGCTGGGCTGGATCCATCTGCGCTCCGATGTGGAGCGGCTGCGCCTATTCAATCGCTGGGGCTGCGGTGGGCCTGGGCCCCATGCAGCCGGGCTGGATGGCCAGGATCCCTATTCCGCTGCGGTGAGCACCCTTCTGTACGGAACGGTGCTGATGGAGGCCGCCGAAGCGGCCCTGGCGGCCGGACTGGCAGTGGTTGTGGATGCCACTTTCCTCACGCGAAGCCAGCGCAACAGCTTTCTGGAGCTCGCCCAACGCCTTCAGGCCCGATTTGCCATCCTCGCCTGCACAGCTCCGCTGAGCGTTGCCCAGGAGCGACTCGACAATCGCCGGCTTCAAGGCGGCGACCCTTCCGAGGCTGATGCATCAGTGCTCCTCAACCAGTGCCGAAACCTCGAGACACTGGATGATCGAGAACTCCGGTGGGTTGTTCCAGTGGATGACCCGAAGCTTCGTAAACTCGGCGCAGGCCTGGATCCGCTCTGAGCGTTGTCAGGCTGAAGGCTTCAGAACCACTCGGGAACGGCGGCCTCAAGGCTGTTCACGTTGGCCTCGGGGGTGGTGCGGCGGAATTCCAGAGTGATGTTGCGCTTCTGCACCCCATCGGCGGCCACCGCCTCGATCGGGTAGAGCTGCTGGCCGTCGCGGAAGGGCACCTGGATGCGGAAGGTGCCCTCGGGAGTGAGGGGCACCTCCTCGCCGCCGATCGTGAGGCGGGCCGCCGGATCGGTGGCGCCGTACACGATCAGTTCGGCATCGGCCACCAGCCAGAAGGAGCGCTGGCGAGCTGCCAGGCCGGCGCCGGATTCGTTGCGACCCGAAGCCCAAAGGCCCACGCCAGAAGCGGAGAAGGCGGAATCGGAGTGCCCGGATTCCTCCAGCTCATGGAAGGCCTCCGAGCCGCGGCCGAGGCGGCGCCAACGGGCCGTGGCGGTTTGGTAGAGGCGCTCATGCAGGCCGGCATCGGCAGGCTCGACGGTGGTCGGCAGGGCTGTGGGGGCTGCGTCAAGAGAGAAGGGAATGAACTGATCGAGGATCTGCTCGGAGGGATTGAGGGCAGGCACCCGGGCCACCGAGGAGAAGGCCAGCGAGAGCCAGCCGCCGGCGGGGCCGG
>Ga0114973_10003400_pt1 | contig 11246 bp, 22 predicted proteins | sample M_140807_MF_Meta_FD_87025 | JGI IMG/M metagenome (GOLD analysis project Ga0114973, IMG submission 87025) | Freshwater microbial communities from Lake Montjoie, Canada to study carbon cycling - M_140807_MF_MetaG | ecosystem: Environmental > Aquatic > Freshwater > Lake | place: Lake Montjoie... | reverse complement strand
TATTGTCTGGAAACGGAATCTGTGAACCCTGTGCAACAGATCTTAAATTAATTTCTAAAGAAAGGCAGCGACGAATGACCGGTATACCGTACATATTTATTATTTTTTAGATTTTGTAAATTTAAATAAAAAAGGCCAAACCATGTATGTAATGGCATGGCCTTTTTTTTATGTTAATTAAAAATTAACGGTTAAAAGCGCTAATGGAAGCATCTGTTACAGATCCTGCACCATTAATAACTTGAATACCTTTGAATACTACGATTGCATAACTAGTTGTATTAGCAACAGTTGTATCTACAGCAGCCGGTAAAATTAAATTAATAGTATTATTTTGAACACCATTAAACGCTATAGATTGGCTTAATGCACACATTCCGTACATGTCGTTAGACCATTCAGATTGTTGATAAACTCCTGTAGTTGCAACAGTTGAAACGGCTACACCTTTTTGCGCTGTTCCTACACGTTTAAAACGTTGTGTATAAAGTGTTTCTGTTAAGTTTACGCTATTAACTTGAATTTGTAAACGACTATTATAAATTGCTTCTAGAGGTTCTGTTGCAGCGCCAAATACTGATAAATTTGGATAAGTATGTTTTTGAACTTGTGCAATTTGTCCGTCTGTAGGTGATGCCGCAGCAATTCTACCTAAAAATAAACCTACATGCGTAGGAATAAATGCGTCGCCTTGACGTAATCTAATTTCGCTTACTAAACGATTTTGATTTTCGTTTACTTGAAACGTATAAGATCCAGAAGTACCCAAAGTAGCAAATAATACTAATTCGCCTTCTGCAGCTCGGTGGCCTTTAGCTAATAAAGATTGTAATAAACCGGTAGTACGGTTAAACGGTTTTACCGCATTTACTTTAGGAATACCTGTTCCCATTCTGTTTGAAAAATTCATTTTTTTGTTTGTTTTTTAGTTTAATAATATATTTAAAATTAATAATTACATGCTTAACATGTCGTCAACACTTTCGCCAATGGTAACGTCTTCTCCAATGGTAATGTCTTCTGCTAATGTAGTATCTTCGCCAATGGTAATATCTTCCATAAGGCTAGTCATTTCATACTCTCCGATTCCTGCTAATCCTGGTACCAATTTTTTTGCAAGGCTTAAACCGCCGGTTATTGCCATACCATTACCAATAGATTTTAAAATTGGTGTTTTCATCATGCTTTCCAATACAATACCACCGGCCATAACTATACCCGATTTAATTGCAGGTTTGTCAACAAACATTTTTTCTAAAAGTTTATTTTCTACATAAGAAGCAGCAACAGCACCTCCAATGGCACCGGCTACATTCATTAATGATCCTGTTAAGCCTTTCATTCCTGGTAAAGCTCCGATTCCTTTACGACGTCGAAACGTGCGTTTTTTTGTTGCTGATTTGCGTTTTCTAGCCATTTGAATTGTTTGTTTTATTTTTTGATTAATTTAGGTACTATAAACAAAGCTGCCAAAGCTGCTCCGCCTATTAAAATATTTTTTGTTGTAAAAAGTCCTGCTGCTGCTCCACCTGGTGGCACTATCTCTCCACTTTCTCCATAGGTTGTGCCTGGTGGCATATCCGGTACCTGTGTACCTGGAGGGCCTGGAGGTGGTGTGTCTGATCCTGGAGGCAATTTGTCGGTATCATTTCCTCCGGTATCGTCGTCGCTTGGATGTTTTGGAATATTCTTTAAAAATGTTCCAATAATAGTAAATGCCATTGTAATTGCTGCGGCTACTCCTGCTGCTTGTGGGCCGCTTAATCCGGCTGCTATTGCAATACTAGAAGCTACCGATCCTGCTGCACCGGCTACAGTTGTAGCGCTTGGGCCTTTTGGTGGTGTAGTTTCTGTTTCTGCTTCACCTATAGTAATACCGTCATAATTTGCTACCCCTTTTAAGCCTTTAGGTTTGCCAAAAAATGGCTTTTTATTTTTATGTTGATTAAGAGCAGCCATTAACGCTTTAGGATCTCCTCCGAATCCTTTATACCAAATTCGCTCCATTGAGTGTGGATCGTCGGCATTAGCTTTTAATAACCGGTTGCAAAGATCTCTGTAATTAATTGTAACAGCTAATAAAAATGCTATTCGCATTTCAACCATTAACGGAATAGCTTTTTTAGCAATGTGCTTAATATAATCCTCTTTGCTTGCCCATTCCGGCTTTACTAATATATCGTTTTTAAGATCTTTTACTGCATTTTTTGCTTTATCAATACCTTTATTTATAACTGTTTTAACAGAATTAAAAGCGCTTTTAATAGCTCCAAAAATCTTTAATTTACCAATACTTGGATCATCTAAACCGGCAGCTTCTGCTACGACTTTAAATTGACGTGTGAATAATTGCCATTCTGGTGATCCATAAGGATAGGAGTCGGCCGCAGCTTTTAAACTTTTTAAAGTATCATAAGTAAGCGCATCGACTTTAACTTTATCACCGGTACCGCTTAAAGTAGCTATTCTCATGGAATGATCAATTTTGTGTTTATATTCTTTTTGCTCATTAAAGTAGTGCCAAACCGGATCCACTATAATTACGCCTCTATTTGTTTTTACAATACAATATACATGGCTAGGAGTTGTACTACCTCTGTAGCTTGTATATCTAAAATTAACGTCTGCATCTGGGTAAAGATTAGAAATATTAGCGGCACAAAACAAAGCAAAACTTTTGCAATCTGCTCCGGTACCGTTTTTTTCTGCCCTTTCTACTAATCTAGCAGGCAAAACAATTTTTTGTTCTGTTTGACCGTCTGCTTTATAAGGAATATTGTATTTTACATAATTCCATATATTTCTACAGGTGTCTAACATGTTTCCGGCTTCAAATTGTAAACAGAAATTTTCTGTTTGTTTTTTGGCCTTTTCAAAATTATTTTCCAGAACTTTTATAATATCCCCGTTCAATCCATCCCGATAGTTAATTACGTCTTTATATTCCGGCTTCATTAACTAATTCTTTGATCTATAGCAAATGTTAAACCCTCTATATTCACAGATCCTTTTACAGATAATTTACTTTTAATTACATTAACTTCATTTTGTATGCTTTGAATAGCTGTAATTACTTTTCCAGGTATAGAAACATAAGATCCGTTTGCAATATCCGTTTGAAGATCTTTGTAAATATCTTTTATAATTTGTGGCAAAGCTGATATACTTATTAAAGTAGTAGCTTTTAAATTAGTAGATCCATTAGCGTTTAATTTAAACGAATGTAAACTTAATGTAGCTACTTTGCTTGTTGAAACAAATAAATTTAAAAATAAATTATTAACGTTAATTGTTTCATTAACACTGTTAATTACATCAAAACTTACATCGAAACTTAACTTACCGTTTTTAATACTTTTAAAAGTATCATTTAAATTAAAATGAAATCTTGTTAATTTAAATTTTAAATTTTTCAAAGCAGTTTTTTTTGCTATTACTTTTTGACTAATCAAAAGTAAAGCTACGCCAATAGGAATGATGTAATACAAACTTTTCACCTTGCAAACATAAATACCAAAATTTTAATTAATTGGTAGGTATTTCCATGTTTTTAAAATGATTATTCATAAACTGAATTAAATTAATAATTGAGGGGTAATATATGCGGCAGTTATTTTGAATACGTTGGCCCTGTATTATATTCATACTTAACAACCAACCAATACCCTTTTCGCTCCAACCATAACGAGTTTTTAAAATTGGATGCAATTTTAAAATCTCTGCTGGTGTTATATACTGATCATTTGGAGTTGGTGTTGCCATTAATTTAAATTAAAATTTTTTATTTCTGTCCATTGATCAAATATGTGATTATTTCCAGATTCTCTTACTGCTAAAAATACTATTCCATTACCTTTTAATTGAATATTTTTACAAATTTTACAAAAATATCTTTTTGCTGGTTGTTCTGAATCGTAAATTCTTTTTAAATTTTTTGTTTTAATTAACCATTGTTTAGGATGTTTTGACATTTTAACGGTATTTTATCGGTTATTTATCGGTATTTTATCGGTATTTTATCGGTACGTTTATTAAACATAAGCAGTTATACTATTATTATTCAAATCTTTAGTAAAATTAATGTTTTTTATTGGATTATTACTAATAAAATCGGGATCATTAATAACTGTCCATGTTCCTTTTACATTCATTTCTCTATAAATTTTATTACTTAAAACAGAATAAATAATACATTTTTGTATATATGGAGCGTGCCTTTCGCACATTTGAATAAGTAAATTATAACCTACTTGTCTATCTAATTTTAATTCTACAATTCTACCGGATAGCAATTGATGAACTGTTGTAGAAGTTTCAATACTTAACCGGCATCGTTTGTTACCGTCTTTATAAACAATCCAAGCTTTAAAAGCTGAAAGGTTAAAAAATGGATAGCCTTTTTTTTCGTCTTTTCTGTAAAATGTGTGAGCTTGCATGTAGGTAGGTTTTTTTTTAAATTTTGCAATTAATGAATAATTAATGAATAATTAATAGTACTTAATGGATACATTTAAGTATGTTAATACTTAACCACTATCGTGGAATACAATTTTTGACAAAGTAAATTATAAGATTTGTATTGAATCCGGCATGTACCATATAGGCTGTTTTGTTTCTTTAATAAAGTTATGAGCATAAGATCTATGTATTTTGTAGGCCCTTGCTCCAACATCACTAATAAACTTTGAATGAGTAATTTTTGCAATTTTAAACTTTTTTAACTGCTTTTTTAAATACGCAATAGTTAATACTGACTTGCATTTGTATGCAGTTTTTAAGGTTGTAACTTTGCGATCTATAGAGGCCCTAAACATTTGTAATTCTTTACTTTGCGTTGTCCCTGTTTGAAAGTTTAATATTTGAAGTTTAAGCAAATATTTTTGTATTTGATCAATTGTAAGCTTTGATACATTTACTTTAAAATTTGCTTTAATTTCATTTATTACACACTCCAAAACTGTTGGATTATTTTGCAGCTTTAAGTTAAGTGTATTAAGTTGTTTAAGTTGATTGAGTTTAATTTCTAGTGAATAAATTAATAAATCTATTCTTTTATTTTCCGCAGGATTATAAATAAAACTTATTTTGTTTGAATCTTTAATTTGAAACAAATCTGCTATATGTGTCCAGGAATTTAATAATATTGATCCGGCACCATTACGTTTAATTAGTCCGTTTTTCTCCATACTATTTAAAATGTTTGTTACCTGGTTGCGGCTACAATTAAAAATAGTTACTAATTTTTTACGCTGATCTAAATTATTATGTAGCTTTCCTAGTAGTAATAGCTTTTAAAATTGTAAAATAACCTATTTATTTAATGTGGCTATTTGTTTCATACTTTCCCTTTTGCGTTCGTTTAGCGCAAAAATATTGTATAAAATTAACCGGTAAACTTAAATTATAGCTGTGGATCAATTTGAGAAAGTAAATTATTTATGAGGCTGTAAATAAACGTATCTTGACTGTCAATAGGGTAGGTACTTAAATAAAAATATATGCACGTAGCTGTCCACATATTTAAACTAGTTTTACACATTTTTTTATTAGAATGTTGATAAGCATTAAATCTATGAGAAATAATGCTAGCTTCATTTAACAAGCTTTTTTTAATACATTTTTGCAAAATATTATCTGTTATCAACACGTATGTATTATTTTTATAAATGTTAATAAAATAATCTAAAATAACTAAATTAAAAGCTTCTGCCTCTAATGGAGTTATATTTATAGTTATGTTTTTCATAATTCTAATAATTGATCTGCTGCTTTATCTATTATATTTTCAAAAGTTAAACGCTGTATTTCACACATAACTTTTAGCTTCATACTTGTTGAATTTTTGTAAGTTTTTAAAATTGATTCGAGAGATAAGGAATAAGCTGTTGCTATTTCTCTAATCATTTCTAACTCCATTTCATTAAATTTATTTTTCATATTTTTTTGCATAATTAAATTTTTTTAAATTTGCGTTATAATATTGATCCATTGTTAAAGATTTATCCATTCTTCCTTGATATGTTCCTATTCTATAAGCATCTGTTATCTGCTCCTTTTCCATTTTTTTTGCTTGGTGTAAAATACCATTAGGTTGAGCTATTGTACCTCTACTTTCTATTTCTTCCATAAGATTATAGAAATATTTTGAACTTGATATTTGTTCAATTAACCATTCTACTGCTGTTTGTTTTTTTAACATTTTTTATTTTTTTTGTAATTATTAAAAAGGATATACATAAAATAATAAACCAATGCAGCAGCCTATTACAGCTAATAGTATTGCTGAATCAATTAATAAAGCTACAGTTTCTTTTTTGGTGTACTTTGCTTCCAGGATAATATTCTGGAATAATTGCGGATGCGTTGCGCGAATCCATTTAGGTAAAGTGTTTTTTTGCATTGTAGGTTAAATTTAAAATTTTATTAATAAAAAAAGGGAAGCACATCGCTTCCCCAACCTACACGCAATTCCAGATATTGCTCTGGCAGCATGATAATTTTAATTGGGTGTAGGTTATTACAGCGCAAATATAAACGTAAATTTACTAAAAGCAAATTTTTTGCTATTTATTTTAAAAATATTACGCATAAAAAAGGCCGCATCCGGAGGACGCAGCCTAAAAAAAGCAAAGCTTTTTTATGGTGTGTAAGCTGGTTAAGCTTATCGTTTAAATAGTTTTTTTAAATTAATGATTAAACTTATTAAAGCTCCTGTAATTGCTATTATTATAAATATTAAATCTAAATAAGGCTTTATTTTTAGCAAAATAGAAACAGATCCAATAAATATTGAAAAAATAAGCAGCAATAAGTTATGATGATCGTTGTGTTGATTCATTAATTCCACCTAATTATTGTTACGTAATAATGAAAATTATTAGGTCCTAATCCATTAGCAACCACAGCAATTTTAATATCATCATATCCAGCACCGTAAAAACTTGTCCAATCTTGTATAGCATCACGTATAGCTGTATCATAATACGACTGTAATTGATTGCCATAAAAATAATTTTTATACGTATTAAATTGTTTATATTGATCAACAATTAATTTAGTAACATCGTCACCGGATGGTGTGCCAGAGTCCATTACATTGACGTATTGAATAAGATTAGATCCTGAATTTATTCCACAAATTTGATTTATTGAGGGGTTTGCTGGTGTTGTACCTGGTGTTGCAATAGTTACAGCTTGGTAATTTCCATTACTATCAATTCCAACCATTACAGGTGTTGTTACATTTGCGCTCATCTGTAGTATTTTGTTTTAATTATTAATCTTGGATTTGTTGAAGTTATAAACCTAAATGTGTAAATAGTATTATTTAATTCGTTACCAAAACACGTATCGGTAATAGATGCACCAGGAGGCAATATAAAACCATTTATATTTACGTTGTCTGCGCCATTATTAAATAAAATAACGTCGGCCCCGTCGCCAACATATTGATCTTGTTCTACAAAAGTCCTAGATTGATAGTATATAGTATTCATTTAATTTTTGTTTAAATAGTAAAATAAACCAATTCCGGCTAATAATAATAAAGGTAAAGAAGTTTTTATTATTGTGGCGCTATCGGTAAACGCATACAATTTTTTTAAACGATTTAACCAACCTTCTTTAAATACTGAATAGTCGGCTTGGTTTCCTAAGTCAGTAAAATATTTTGTTTGAAGTTGTTTTAATTTATTATAAACTTCATATTCATTTGCACTATTCAAAGCTGCTAACGTTTTTGATCCAAAAATACCGTCTACATAAACACCTAAAATAGTTTGTAAATTATAGACAGGATAATATGTTCCTGCTCCCCAAACCCAATTAACTAAAATATCTGCTATACGTTGGCTATTAATTTGATCTCCGTAAATTTTATTCCAATATAATTGCTTAAAAATATACGACCAATCTTTATCAGTCATATTGTAAAAACCAAAAATTGAAGGTTGAGTAGATCCAAAAATTGAAGACCATACTCTCCATGTTATACCTTTATTTGTATGATATCCGCTTCCGTCTGGTATTGGATATGCGCTAGCTTTATCCTTTGGGTTTCTTGAAAGTCCTCCTTCGGCTGCTTTAATAAAAGGTATAATATTGGTATAATTGGCCATTAAAAAGATATTGGTTTTCTATTTCTATCTAAGGTACCGCGAATTATTAAAGCTATACCGGACAATTGCCCTACCAATTGCATTACTTCCCAGAAATTATATTGAGTACTACTAACTGTTTGTATCTGCTTTATAAGATCTACTAAAGTTGTAACTTGTATTCCTACAATTTGACTAGCTACAGGAGCAATTATTCCAATTAACAAGCCATATACAGTGTTACTATTTAATGGATGAGTAGTACCATAAGTTTTAAGATCGGACCGGCGTTTAAAATAATCAAAAATTTTCATTATTTGGCTACTTTTTTTAATAATTTAATTAATTTTAATGTGGCTGCTAGCTTTTTTTTGTTTTCATTAGCTTTGCCAATCCAATAAGATTTTTTTAATTTATCGGTCATAGCTTTTCTTTTTTCAAAAGCTATATTAGCTAAATATTTTGCCGCACATTCTTCAGCGTAATTTAATTTATTTATAATATCGGTTTTAATGGCTCCAATACCTAACATAGTGCCTGGTTTATCCGAATGATTTTGGCGATATTCATAATATTTTTTACCTGTTTCCGAACTAATTCTTTTACCTGGTGGCAAAGCTTTTCTTTTTGTATCTCTATTAATATCGTATTTGCCCTTTGTTTTAACTACTATGTTTTTTTTAACTGCTATTTTTTTAACAGGAGTAATTAAAGTTTTATTTTTTTTAATTGCTTTTTTAACTATTTTATTTTTAATAGGAGTACTATTTTTTTTATTTCTTAAAGCAATATCGTTAGAAACTAATTTTACAAATGCAGTTATATTTTTTTCTAAACTTTTTTCTAAATTAATTATTTTTGTATTATCTACAATATAATTATAAAATTGATTGATTTGCCGAGCAATATTTTTTTTATTTCCGTCAATTAAAACAATATTAATTTTATTACTTTTATCTACTACAATCGCATCAACATTACCATAAATATTGTACTGCAATTCAATTTTAAAATTAATACCTGCAAAATTTCCAAAAAATGATTCTAAAGCACCGATACTTTTAATTAATTTATTTCTCATTTATACGTTTGGTTTTGTATTGATTATTAAAATTACTTTTGCTAATTCGCTTTCGTTTAATGTATCTTTTAGCCAATAGTAAAGATCTTGATTGTATGTACGTTGAAACCAATAGGCTAAAGAAGTAACTTGACTTTTTGCATTTAAGCTTCTAAAAACATTATATATTGCCTCCTCGTCGTCGTTGTACCAGTGTTTTGCATCATTCAATAATTTTGACAATTTTAAACCGGTATTATAAGTTAATAAACGAGCGCCTGGTGGTACTTTTGTGTAATCCCAATAATTTGCTTTTTCTGCTGCGTCTGCTGCTGTATCTGCTGCGGTTTTCCAAAGCCCAAATTTACCGCCTATTTTATAAATGGCTATAGCTCCGGCGCCATACAATATGTAATTAAAAATTTCTTTAGGTTGTAAACTTTGTGCCATTTAAATCATTGAGTTTAACATGTTTGCCGCCATAATATATGTGTCCGGCTTTGTTTCGGCTAAAATTGCTAATTTTTCTAAACGTTCTGCTGCGTCTGAATCTAATTTTAGCAATTTAATAACAGCTTTTTTAGCTCTATTAATTTTTTCGGTTGCCTCATCCATTGTAACAGGAGTTTCAATTTCGTTATCAATACCGGCCAAAGATCTTGCGGGTTGATTTGTATGTTGAGGCCCAACAAATTTAGCAATAAGAGCAGGAATATATGGTTTAACCATTCCCAAAATTGTTTCTGTTTGATTTTCTTCTTCTTCTTCAAATTCTGCATTCTCCATTGCATCCAGGCGCGTTAAAATTAAATCCAATTTACTTTGTAAATTTAAATTTTCATTTTTTAATTCCATATTTTCTTTGATCATGCCAATATCATAACCAGAAATTTGCTTTTCTTCTGTTTTATGATTAAGACGTACTAAAAAACTTTTATCGTTTTTTGTTACGCCGCCTTCGCTTTTTTCTTTAGGAGTACGCTGTGATAATTTAATAGTAACAAAGCTATCATCTAAATAAGATAAATAATCTTTTAAGCTTTCAAAACTAGAATCAACCTGCTGATCATCGTCATTAACAAAACTAGTTTTATTATTAATTATTACCTGCCAATAAGGGTACCCTTTTAGCATTTCCATTCTTATTGGATCCAAAGAAGTTAAAGCCATAATTATAAATTTGTTGTACCGTTTGGTTTGTAGAATACTGCTAAATAAACATAAAGAGGACCGGTATAATTTATTGTTTCTCTTGATGAAATAAAACATTTATCAAATTTAAGTTTTAAATTAAATCTTTTAACTGTTCTATAGTTTTGAATTGGATTATCACCAACATCATTCGCTGTACTATATAAATTATGCAAAGGCAAATTATCAACTAAAACAAGATCATTTTTACCTTTTAAAGTAATTGCATAACTGCTAGTATTTGATAAAACCGCATTATTACCAGGATTATAACTTTGACTTGTCATTACAGATAATCCGGTTATAATACTATTGTTTAATTCTGCATCATTATCAAAAAAATAATTATATCCAACCGGAACAATAAAATCAACACCATTAGCTTTAACTTGTAAAGGTATTTGAACGATTTTAATGTTACTTTCTGTTGGGTATAATTGTAAATTATAATTATAATTATGCTGCGATTTCATAAATTATATTTAAAACTGCGAATTGATTTGCTGAAATTGTTGAATTAATTTGTATAAACGATTTTTGAACTATCAAATTAAATGGCTTAAATTCCCTTATAACACCATTATTGTAAGTGCTTATTAAATTATAATATGGCAATTGATTTGCGATTACTATATTACGATCATCTAAACAATTAACGGTAATTTTTAAAGCATCTGCATCACTAATAACTGCACCTCCACTACTAGTGGCTGCAAGTTGGCTGGACGTAAAAGCATCTATAGCTATTATTTTTACCCCTGCTTGGCGTAAAATATTATTGTCTGGAAACGGAATCTGTGAACCCTGTGCAACAGATCTTAAATTAATTTCTAAAGAAAGGCAGCGACGAATGACCGGTATACCGTACATATTTATTATTTTTTAGATTTTGTAAATTT
>Ga0114973_10003398_pt1 | contig 11247 bp, 8 predicted proteins | sample M_140807_MF_Meta_FD_87025 | JGI IMG/M metagenome (GOLD analysis project Ga0114973, IMG submission 87025) | Freshwater microbial communities from Lake Montjoie, Canada to study carbon cycling - M_140807_MF_MetaG | ecosystem: Environmental > Aquatic > Freshwater > Lake | place: Lake Montjoie... | reverse complement strand
ATAATATAAGATTTACGGACTTCGAATGCGAAGTGAATGAAGGTAGTAACTCCGATTCAGGAGATTAGAGCATCGAATGAAAATACGCGACATAATATATAATATGACCTCTGCTACGAAGTGTCGAAAACAGGGCAAGACCCAAAACCGTGTGACACGCCGCTGCCGCAAGAAGTGCGAGAGACCAAAACACCGCAAACCCCATTCGCGTAGTTGCTTGAAATCGTGCAAGAAATCGCAGGTGCGAAGAGGTACTTATAATCATTGCAGAAGTAGAGCAACCAGAAAACGATAAGCGGACGCGACAAACAAACAAAGCAAAAATACTATATTTTATTACGCATTCTAAGATATAGTATATTATCACTAATTATAAATGGAATTAGCAATACCAGCATTAGCATTGGGCGCACTTTATTTAGTAACCAATCAATCTAGTATATTACCTAAAAAATCGGAAGGATATGAGGGTATTCTTCCCAATACAGATGTTCCGGACGCCAATTATCCCGAAGACCGAGGTGTCATCAGCGCGGACATGGATTTGACAAGTGAACTCATGACCGTTAACCGATATGACACTCCGAAAGTCTACACCGACAAGTATTTCGACCCCGCTGCCATTGCCCAGATGAACCGCGATTTAGGCAATTTCAATGGCGGGGCATCCAACCCCGAATATACCTCATTGACCGGCGACAAAGTCAATGCCGAGTATTACCAGCACAATAACATGGTGCCATTCTTCGGAAGCACACTCCGAACCCGCATCATCAACGAGAATTCGAACGAAGGACTCCTCGATTCTATGCAAGGTGCCGGGTCACAGTATTTGTCGAAAACCGAGCGCGCGCCTCTCTTCTCCCCAAGCGATAATATGCAGTGGGCACACGGTATGCCGAGTTTCACCGATTTCGAGCAGTCACGAGTGAATCCCAGCAATAAAATATCGAATGTGAAACCCTTCGAGGAAATCCGCGTCCGACCAGGTTTAGGGAGAGGCGACGCCGAAGGACAGAGTCTAGGATTCAACTCCGGTATGATGGCGCGCGAAATGTGGATGCCCAAAACCGCCGACCAATTACGCGTCAGTAATAACCCGAAAGCGAGCGGATTCTCTATGTTGGGACACGAAGGTCCCGCCATGAGTTCGGTGACCAATCGCGGGTACCACGCACCCGTCGAGAAGAACCGCCCAGATAGAGTAGCGGAACTCGACCAAACCAGATATTTTGCTACGGTTGGTGCTGCGGGTTCTTCCGCGCCTTTACATGGAGTACCCGTCGACCGTGCTGACCCGAATCGCGCCACCGCTACCATGAGTTATGTGGGTGCTGCCGGCAGACACGACACCGATGCGCAATACGTAGAAGGCGAATATATGCCGTCTCATCGCAATCAATTGGGCGAATTACCTCTCGGTCCTGTCAACGGCACAACCCGCACCGATATTTATGACGCGGATTATGGGGCGAAAAGTGCCAAGAAATATATGAATAACCGCGCGAGTGCAAATGTCGACGATTACTTCGGCATCGTCGGCGGTGCTTTAGGAGCAGTCGTGGCGCCACTCCTCGATGTTTTGCGACCTTCTAAACGGCAAAATACTGTGGGTACACTTCGTCCTTACCAGAACGCCGAGAGCACCGTCAAGAATTCGTATTTGCTGAACCCGGGGGATAGACCGGGTCCAACTATTCGCGAAACTACCGAGAGGTCAAATGGTCATATGTTTGTCAATAGCGGACAAGAGCGCACTGCATATATGGTCACAAAACCTATGGATATGTATACGAATCGACGGGATACGAGTGTGGAGTATGGCGGAGCGGCAGCGGGGTCGAAAGAAGTCCGCCCCTATGATGCGGAGTATCGGCAGCGTAATAATGAGAATAAATCGTCGACGATTGATGGACGAATGGTGCCGGGGCATATGTCTTTGCTGCAGTCGGATGTAAATGTGAGGTCGAGTGCTGGTATGGAATCGGATTTGATGAACCGTCGACCTATCGCCCCGTCGTTGCCGTACGTTACACCGGGGGTTTCTCAGATGGGAGAACTGAGAGGACAGCAACAATTATATGGGGGAGCGAATTTAGACCGGAGTGATGCATATGTTTTGAGCGCGTTGAAATCGAACCCTTATGCGATGACTCCTTTGACGGGGTATTAATGTCTGAAAGTGTGAATAACGCCGGACACGAAGTCGGACAATTCCGGAGCGAAGAATAAGCGACGGAATTGGATGATTCTCCGGAGAAACTGACGTGGTTAATTCCGGAGCGAAGAATAAGCGACGGAATTGGATGATTCTCCTGCGAAACTTCCTACGTCAGTTTCGCAGGAGAATGGTAGGCGTTCAAGGATTCGCTGGAGAGATTCCCTCCGCTGCGCTAAATAAATATCTCCAGCGAATGACGGAGGAAGTTTCGACGGAGAATATATATATAAATGAAAGTAGACGTTTTTTTAAAAGATTTTGAAGAATTGTTGAGTGACAATAAATTGGGATTTTTAATTAAAAAAATTACACAAGAAGAAAAATTAAATACCGAAGATAAAACAAAAATAATAGAAATAAAAGAATATTTAATAGAAAAACAGACTGCCTATAATGTTAATGAGTATTATGAGTATTATAAGAATGCGAAGACCGCCGGACACAAAGTGGTAGTCGTTCAAGGATTCGCTGAAAAGGGTTCTAAAACGCAGCGGATAAAATCTCGTAAGTCGAATAAACTATCAAAAAGTAAAAGTCTTGGACGTAAAAAAAGTGAAAGTCTTGGACGTAAAAGTTCAGTTAAACAATATGGTGGAGATAATTTAGTGAATTTAATAAGGTTAATTCATGTATTTTTTCTATTCTATATTTTTCTTATGACCGGCGGCGTTGCCATAATTAATAGAATCCTTTCGGTAAGCGCAAACAGATTGGGCAGTGGAATTTCGTTTTTTATTAACATATTTAAATTATTTGGCGCATTAATTCGTTCAAGAATTAATTTATTTACTTATCATGAACCGGTGGCAACGATGGCATATTCGGAACATCATCCATTATTCGTTAAAGCGGCACCGATAGACCTTTCCGAAGAACAGAGCAGGGTTGTGGTTCATGACTACGAGGTATTCAATGTCAATGATGGACGCCAACATCTAATGGACGTAATAAGAGATTGTCGAATATATCTGCAGAATTTCCAAGAATTAGAGAATGAACATATTAGAAACTTGGAAATATTAAATAGACCCCGCACAAAACTTGAAAGAATTACTGGTAGACCAAGACGTTCGAGACGCGAACAAGAACAACGCAACCTGGGAGATGCGAGAGAAAACGTTATTTATTGGCAATACCAATTGGAACATGCACAATTACAACTAACCGACGCTGAAGTTGCAGCAGAAAATCAACGTCAATGTGAACAAGGTTTCTTAGTTCAAGAAGTTCAAGCGTATGAAAATGCAATTATTGTCTCAGAAGAACCAGACATAATAACATTTATTAATTTAAACAAAGTTTTTAATGATTTATTAAATTGTTTTAGTAGAAGACGCTGAGTAAAAAATACAACATTCTCCGACGAAACTTCCTCCGTCAGTTTCTCCGGATAATCATCCAATTCCGAGTGTTTATTCTTCGCTCCGCAATTGACCACTTCGTGTCCGGCGTTCTACGCATTTTCATTCGATGCTCCTGCGTCGCATCTCCTGAAAATTTCGGATTTACTACCTTCTTCGAAGTCCGTAAATCCTATAGACTGTGAAGAACTCTGGATGCTAAGCATTTTCATTCGATGCTCCTGCGTCGCATCTCCTGAAAATTTCGGATTTACTACCTTCTTCGAAGTCCGTAAATCCTATAGTAAGAGTTCGAACTAACTCCGTAGAACTTTGTTCGCATGAGTTTATAGGATTTACGGACTTCGAAGAAGGTAGTAAATCCGAAATTTTCAGGAGATGCGACGCAGGAGCATCGAATGAAAATATAATAATATCCTTTGAGAAAAGGCATAAAAATGTGGTAAAGCATATCTTTATGCACAATGAAAAACAAACACATATTGCTGTTTGGTGGTTCGGGTTCTTTAGGAAACGAATTTATTCAAAAGTATATTCATGGCAATACTATCACAAATTATTCGCGCGATGAATGTAAACACTGGCAAATGTCGCTGCAATACAAGACCGCTAAATTGAAATTCATTATTGGTGACATACGCGATTACAATGCAGTCGAAAATGCGATTTTGCGAGAGCAACCGCATATTATCATCATAATGGCAGCACTGAAACACATTGACCGGTGCGAATATGCTATTCACGAGTGTTTGCAGACGAACTGTTTAGGACCAATGAATGTGTTGAACGCGATAGAGAAGAACAACGACCGACTTATCAGACTAGAATGCACAGTCATGGTGAGCACTGACAAGGCATGTGAACCGACGAATGTATATGGAATGGCGAAAGCGCTTGCAGAGAGCGCGATTGTGGAGAAATCACTCCACGTTACTAATCGGAAGTTTGTGAATATCCGATATGGAAATGTACTGAATTCAAGAGGAAGTATCATCCCATTGTTGCATGAGAAAGGTCAGGACCCAAATGTCGCAGAATTCACACTGACTCATCCGGAAATGACAAGGTTCGTGATGACTCTTGCGCAAAGTGTGGAATTAATTGAATATGCGATTGAAGATGGGGAATCAGGTGATATAGTGATACCGAAGTTGATATCGATGAGATTGCAAGATTTAATGGAGATATTTGCGGCGAAATATGGGAAACCTATTCGAATCACGGGTCTAAGACCCGGTGAGAAGATGTTGGAATCACTGATTAGCGAGACCCAGGCAATGCGATTGGTGAAGACGGAGACAGGATATATGCATATTAAACCTGCGCACAAATGGGTGATTGACGGAGAGGAAGCGCGAAATTATAATAGCAAAACAAATCCACTAACTCGAGAGGAGTTGGAAGAATATTTGATAGGATTGCGGTTGATTTGATGATTATATATTCATTGACAATACTAAATGCACAAATCATTTGCAATCATATTTGGAACGCGTCCAGAATATTTAAAGTTAAAGTCGACCATAGACCAATTTCGTGAAAAAGAAATATCCTGTAAAATAGTGTATATTAGACAACATTCTACAATTGATGAAAATATAAATTATAACCATGATATTCAGGTAGATTCTATCAACGAAAAAGACCGTTTATGCTCTATCGGTGAACAAATATTAGCAAACCTACCATTATATATTGCAGATTGTACGCATATAATAGTACAAGGGGATACGGCGACAGCATTTTATAGTGCATTATGTGCTTTTCAGATGAAGAAAAAAGTATGCCAAATTGAGGCTGGTCTAAGAACATATGATTTGGAGAAACCTTTTCCAGAAGAAGGATACCGGCAAATGATTTCTAGAATGGCAAGCATTCATTTTACTCCACATGAAGATTCGAGACGTCTATTAATGGATGAGAGGGTATCTGGTGAAATTCATATGGTAGGCAATACGATATTAGATTTAATTCGTTCATATAATCTGCAATGTACTATGACAGATACAGTAATGATTACATTTCATAGAAGAGAAAACTGGAATAAAATCGATTTATTGCTGGATGGTCTAAGTGAGTTGGTAAACAAAACACCACATATCAAATATATTTGGTATTTACATCCGAATCCGGTTCTTCAAATGAAAGTGCGAGAGGCAATCAAAATGCTACCATCTATTGAATTACGACAACCATGTAATCATATGGAGTTTACAAGACAAATTGCGTGTTCTAATTTTTTGATAACAGATTCGGGTGGAATACAAGAGGAGGCATCGTTCTTGGGTAAACATTGCATCGTATTGAGGGCATCTACAGAGAGGAGTCATATACCGAAAGAATATATTACTTTGTTGGAAGATTATTCGAAATTAGCGGATGCATATGATGGAGTTCCGAGGGTTGGATTAGAACCATGCAATGTATATGGATATGGAAATAGCGCAGAACAGATAATAAAAATTTGCGGTTAAACGTGTGAACTTTAAGTTTAATATAATGTATAAAATGGAAAATATACAATTTGTAGGCGGTTGGTCATACACACAAAAAGAAATGAACGAATTGTTTGAATTTATAGACTTAGTAAAGTTATCAGAAAGTGAGCATTTTAACATTTTGGAATTTGGTTCAGGTGATTCTTCTGTAAAACTTGCAAATATATTCAGCAAATCAATCAAAAATTTAACATATTATACATATGAATCTAACTCAAATTATATTCAATGCGATGACAGAATAAGAACAATTTTATACAATGAAAATGACATTGAAAATGTTAATTTGGTAGATAATATAAATATTGAATACAAATTTGATTTAATATTAGTAGATGGTCCAAACGGAAATAACCGAAAGTTTTGGTATGGTAAATTTAAACATTATGTTAAACCAGGAACAATCATATTAGTGGATGATTTTAATCACTATTCCAGTTTTGGAGAAGAACTAGACAAACATTTTGAATATGAATTGCTTAGTTTTAGTAATGAACCATTCGTTCCAAATGGAGAGCATTCTTGGAAAATAGTACGAATAAAAAATGTCAATTATGAATTGAGTGTCCGTAAAACATTCAATGACATATATGAAAACAATAAATGGGAAATGGGTCAATCTGAAACTAAATCCGGGTTGGGTAGCACAATGAAAAGTACAGAAAATATTAGAAAATACCTTTTGGAATTCATTCGAGAAAATCATATTAAAAATATGTTAGACACATCTTGTGGAGACTGGAATTGGATGAAAACTATTAAAAATCAATTATGTAATTATACAGGAGTTGACGTTGTGGAACATATAATAAACATGAATAATGATAAATATTCGTCAGATAATATTAAATTTGTAAATGGTGATTTTTTAACTTTTATTAAAAACATCCCAGAAAAACAATCATATGATTTAATATTTTGTAGACATACATTAGAACATCTTACAACTGAATATAATATAGATTTTCTAAACGAATGCAAAAGAGTATGTAAATATTTGTTTGTTACCGGTTATAATGAAATTAATAGACAAAATACACAATTACCAGACACTGTATACAGACCAATTAATTTAGAACTAGAACCATATTTAAGTATATTAACTCCGTATTATTATACAAAAATTTATGATGCATCTTATGACCCATACGCATCAGAAGCATATATGTATGTTTATAAATTTTATAATCTTAAGGTCCTAGACTAAGTGCACTTATGCAAATACGTTATATTAAGAAGTTCACATTTGTGCGTTAAGAGAGTATTTTAATCCATTACCATTTGCTATGCAAAGACTTTATAGGATTTACGGACTTCGAAGAAGGTAGTAAATCCGAAATTTTCAGGAGATGCGACATAGGAGCATCGAATGAAAATAGACATTAAATAAAATTGCAACATTCTTTACTATATTGACTATTGCAATCTGTATAAGGTCTAGCATTTTCCGCACCTTTCGTATAATAATCCAGTGCTGAACCAATATCCAAATACACATTCGCCGGATTTAATTCCATACACTTTGGTATCCATACTTTCGTCAATGGACCCGAAGCAAAACAAATGAGTTCTCCTCTCTTATCCTTAACGTATTCTAATATTCGAGTTGTTTCAGATTCCCATAAGGTGTCCCAGTTATTTACCAAGTACTTATCTATGAACAACCGTTCTTTTATCGGAAACTCACATTCTTTCGTACCATTTGTTATCAGATAAAAACCTTTCGCGTATTTATGCAAAAATGATATAAAATAGTGCCAATTCGAGTTGCAGAATATATTTGCGTAGGTTAATTGGTCTATTGGTACCTTGTATTTGTTAATATATTCATCGTATATATTTTCTGGATAATGCCCACAAGTATTACAAGGCACCCCAATATATAAATTGGTGTTTATAGTTTTAACTGAATTTGCAAGTTGTTCTCTCAAAATCCCGTTTGAATGATTTGTCCAGTCGTCACAGTTTGTAAATGTCCTATTTTCCAATATCATATATTCACCGTCAGAAGGTCTTATCAATCCAAATGCCTCTCCATTATGTATTTTCTGAATAATCTGTTCCAAATGTTCGCGCATATTTCCTTGTAATGCCATTTTATTATTTTAGTATTATACCATTATAATACTAAATGTAATCGGACAATTCATACGCGATTATTCATTGTAACAAACCCTCGACTTATATAATATTTTAGCGCCATATTAAATCCATCGCAATTAATTGGTTGTTGACTAATCGCTACTTTTTCGATTCCATATAACAATGCGAGTTCAGGGGTTGACCCCCACATTTCCATATTACCAAGTGGATGCGGTGGAACATATGTATTTATGCCATGTTTCTGCAAAATATATGAAAATCCGATATCCTCTCCAACTAAAAACATTGAATTATAGTCGGGCAAACATTCGAACAAATAATGAGTCCACTCCTGCTTAAAAAACCATGCGTGTCCAACTATGTCTACTTGTTCAACGTTGTTATTCGGACCATGCCATCCAATTCTCGGTTCATGTTCATAGTCGTCACCTTTTAAAAACCGCAATCCAATTGTTCCTAGTAATCCACAATGTGTTTTCATTGTTTGAATACAGTTCTCAAACCAGTATTTTCCTGGAATCGTATCATCGTCAAACACGCAAATATATTCTGTATTTACTAACAATCCACATGTAAATCTTGCCCATACACCAAAATTTTCAGACGACTCTATAACAGTCACATTGTGTTTGAGTTCTTCTGGAATTTCTGGAACATTCACACCCTCTGCATAATTCTTCCATATAATGATTTTTTCCGGGGGGAAAGACTGGGTTTGAACAGCATTCAATTGCTGAATCAATGTATGTGGTCTTCTATATAAATTCAACACTGCAGTTATACTCATTTTTATTTGATACGTATCATATTATTTATATAATATTTGATGTAAATACTTTTCAAATACACATTTATTCGGGTCGATATTTCCATTTTCAAATTGATTAATATATTTACGCGAATATTCATTTCCATTATACCAATGAATACATATTGTGTTTGGTTTTATTCTATCTTCATTTGTAAAGAAAAACAATTCAGATTCGTTCCACATATATGGATATACCACATCATTTTCGAGTATAACACAATTTTTAAACAATTCAACATTCGTTTTTTCAACGTCTCTCCATAAAGAAGGTCCAAAAAATTGTAAATCCGAAATTGATGTAACTGTATTCAATTTACGCAAACAATCATCATATATTTCCGTAATGCATTTGTTTCTGGGTGTTGATATTATAAACCCAGTAGGTATCGTTTCAAAATACTTGAAATAAGTAATATCAATATTATGTTTCAACAAATGTAAAGGAATAGGTTTTAAAAATAAAATATCTAAATCGAACCAGATTCCACCATGTTCATATAATTTTATAATACGCAGAATGTCTGCTTTTAAAATTGGTGATGTTATTTTATAAATTTCTTGTGTAAACGAATTCCAATCCATTTTGACGAGTCTTACGTTTTTGATTTTCAATATTTCATCAATTTTTACTGTTTTGTTTGAGTGTATAGTTACATTTGATGGATGATGGAAATCCGTAATATACTCATCATAATATATGATTACCTCATAGGTTGGGTTTAATTTGCAGAATGAATAAACCGTATAATAATGCAAATATGATAATTCGTTGCCTTCCCAATATGTAAACGCAGTTTTTGGTACGACATCATTTCTTAATGAATAAGGCAAATTTGTATTATTTTCATGTGAAACATTTTTTAACATTTGGTTATTAAAAAATAACTTGCCATTTTGAATACAATATTCTAAATATACAGAGTTTCTATTTTGTTCTGTATTATCACCAGTTTCTGAATAACTTTGTAATTTATTAACTATAAATGATGTGTCTCCGTAATAAGATATATGCCATCCTCCATCACGAATAGCAATTGATTTTGCATGTCTTATAGTTTCCGGTATTGTATTTTGCATATACATCGAATATTTTAATAATTTCGGATGATACCATTTATTTTCACATGTCCATTCTAAAGTATAATAATACAGTGTCATTTCAATTGAATATATTATGTCATTTTGAATAGGTAGTATGTTGTTTCTTATATTATAAATCATATCAGATGATGGTATTTCATCAATGTCACTTATCATAATAATATCATCCGTATCCAAATTTAATGTTGCAATTCCGAGTGAAATAAGATTCCTTTGATATCTTTCTCTATCCCAAGGAACGGTTGTTTCCGGAAAATCATCCGCAATTATATGCAATATTTTATCTGCATATTTATCGAACATCGATTTATTTTCAGAATAGTATAACATTTTAGTGTTTCCGGTGAACGTCATTATCCCTTCGACCAAAATAAAATAGTCAACCACATCATAAAGTTCTTCTAATCTGACTTTTAATAGTTCAATTTCATTATAAAATATAAAACCGTCTACAATTTTCATTTTATATCTTATAAACATCTTTGTATTTTTCTGCGTCAGCGCGCAATAATCTCAATTTATATTTTTCTTCATCCCATACATCCTCAGGTCTAGGTACAAAAAACGCTTTCTTTCGCTTATTATCATCCTCTCGATTTTCGCTCAAATAAGAAATCGTCACAAATATACGTCTACTATTTTCATGACAAATTGCCGGTTCTGGATTTCCATGCCAAGCATAATCATAGCAAGTAAACATCACCATCCTATTAAATATTGGAGCAACACTATCCACTTTTTCTATTAATTTTGCCGATTCTGATGTGCAATTATCTCCTCTCCATATTTCCAAACAGCAACCATATTCTTCTCGCCACTCATAACTTAAATAGATTCCCAATGTGACTTGTTTCTTGAGTCCATTCTTAGGATGAACTCCTGCATCTACATGTATATCCAATTTATCACCAGGTCCATAAGTATGTACTCCCCAGAAATTACGAGTTTCATCCAGAATCAATTTATGTCCAACTATTTCCGATAATTCTTGGACAAAATCCGTGGTTTGTAACCTCTCAAACAACACATTTAATAATGGAGGAAATTTGTATTTATCTCGAAGTGTATATTTTTGTTCAAATGGATTGCTATATCTGTCCCATTGGTCATGAGGTATATTAAGTATTTCATTTTGCAACAATAATGCGAATT
>Ga0114973_10003393_pt1 | contig 11251 bp, 10 predicted proteins | sample M_140807_MF_Meta_FD_87025 | JGI IMG/M metagenome (GOLD analysis project Ga0114973, IMG submission 87025) | Freshwater microbial communities from Lake Montjoie, Canada to study carbon cycling - M_140807_MF_MetaG | ecosystem: Environmental > Aquatic > Freshwater > Lake | place: Lake Montjoie... | reverse complement strand
GGCGCCGCTTTGCAATACGGTGCCACTGAGGGCTATAACCCTTTGCGCGAACAACTCGCGACCTTCATGCAATCCAAAGGTGTGACCGGTTTGCACGCCGATGAATTGATTGTCACCACTGGCAGTCAGCAGGCGTTGGATTTGGTGGGTAAAACATTGCTCGATCCGCAAGACACGGTGTTGGTGGAGTCGCCCACATTTTTAGCCACTATTCAGTGTTTCCGTTTGTACGGCCCCACTGTCATGGGAGTACCCGTCGATGAGGATGGCGTGGATGTGGACGCCTTAGAGCAAATGATTCAACAGCACCGCCCTAAGCTTGTCTACCTCGTGCCGACCTTTGGTAACCCCAGCGGCGCCATGACTTCTTTGCCGCGGCGCTTGCGCGTGCTTGAGTTGGCAGTGAAATACCAAACCGTGGTGGTTGAAGACGACCCGTATGGCGATTTGTATTTCGCCGATGCACCACCACCATCTTTGCTGGCGCTCAGTGCGCAAGTGCCGGGCAGCCGCGATTGGCTGGTGTATTGCGGATCGCTGAGTAAAGTTTTATCACCTGGCTTGCGCATTGGTTGGATGGTGGCACCGCCAGACTTGCTGGCGCGAGCCACCATGTGCAAGCAATTCAGTGACGCACACACTTCCACATTCGCGCAAGCCACGGCTGCGCAGTATTTGCAAGCCGGGCGCATGCCGACCACTTTGCAGAATGTTCGCCAGGTTTACGCAGGGCGCGCCCACGCCATGTGCGAGGCCTTGCAACAGCATTTGGGCGAGGGATTGTCATTTCACAAACCGATGGGTGGCTTGTTTGTCTGGGCCAAACTCACCGGCCACACACGACTTACAACGGACGGCAATATGTTGGCTCAGCGTGCGATTGAAAAGGGTGTGGCTTTCGTACCTGGAGCCCCATTTTTTGCCAACAACCCTGATACAAGCACCATCCGTTTGAGTTTTGCGACTGCGGATGAAAGCAAAATTGCTGAAGGAATTGAGCGCTTGGGGCAGGCTTTGCGCGAAACGTCTGCGTAATCAGGTGCGAGGTGTGTGTTGATCACAGATAAAAAAGCCTGTTTACACAAGCCACCTTTTCATGGCGACAGACCGGAATCGGCTAGCTTATCAATGCCTGATAAGCGGCCGCATCCATCAAGCCGTCCAACTCTGCAGGGTTGCTGAGACTGACTTGGTAAAACCAGCCTGCACCCTCAGGGTCGGAGTTAGCCAAAGAGGGGTCGGCACGCAAATCTTCATTGACAGCCAATACCGTGGCCGAAACTGGCATGTGCACATCGGCTGCGGCTTTAACAGATTCAACCACGCCGGCTACACCGGCCTGCGCGAATGACTTGCCAATCTCTGCCAAATCGACAAACACGATGTCTCCCAAGGTGTCTTGCGCGTGAACGGTAATGCCGACAAACACCTTATCGCCTTCAACCCGAACCCAAGTGTGTTCTGCGTGGTATTTGTTCATGGTTACATGCCTGCATAGTTAGGGCCGCCACCGCCTTCTGGCGTCACCCACACAATATTTTGTGTGGGATCTTTGATGTCACAGGTTTTGCAGTGCACACAGTTTTGTGCGTTGATTTGCAAGCGGTCCGCGCCATCGTCTGATTTCACATATTCATACACGCCTGCCGGACAATAACGACCTTCCGGTCCATCGTATTGGCTCAAGTTGAAGGCAACAGGAACGCTCTCATCTTTAAGCGTTAAGTGGGCGGGTTGGTTTTCTTCGTGGTTGGTATTACTGATGAATACGCTGGAGAGTTTGTCAAAAGACAACACGCCATCGGGTTTGGGATAGGCAATACGCTTGCTTTGCGCCGCTTGCGCTAAAGACTGGTGATCTGCTTTGAAGTTATGCGTAGTCCACGGTGGGGTGTCGATACCGATTTTAGGTAAGAACCATTGCTCGATACCTGTCATCAGCGTACCAACGAGCTTGCCTTTTTTGAACCAGTTTTTGAAATTGCGGGTCTGGTGCAGTTCGGTGTGAAGCCAGCTTTTTTCAAATGCCTCGGGGTAGGCATTTAATTTGTCGAACGAGCGCCCGGCTTGCAAGGCATCAAACGCTGCACTCGCGGCCAGCATGCCGGATTTGATGGCGGCATGGCTGCCTTTGATACGCGCTGCATTTAAAAAGCCTGCGTCGCAGCCCAGCAATGCGCCACCGTCAAACACCAAATCGGGTAGGGCTTGCGGCGTGCCGTTGTTGATGGCGCGTGCGCCGTAGCCCAAACGCTTGCCACCTTTTAGATGTTTGGCAATCGATGGATGCGTTTTCCAGCGTTGCATTTCATCAAATGGGCTCATGTAAGGGTTGCGGTAATCAAGACCCAGCACAAAGCCCAGGGTTACTTTGTTGTCTTCCAAGTGATAGAGAAAACCACCGCCAAAACTGTTGTCTTCAATAGGCCAACCAGAGGTATGTACCACCAAGCCGGGTTTGGCCAAAGCAGGGTCAACTTCCCAGAGTTCCTTGATGCCAATGGCAAAGGTTTGCGTGTCTTTGCCCTTGTTCAGACCGAAGTTTTGTATCAGTTGTTTGCCTAAATGGCCGCGTGCACCTTCGGCAAACAAAGTGTATTTGGCTTTCAACTCCATGCCGAGCTGAAAATTGTCTGTAGGCAAGCCGTCTTTTCCCAGACCCACATGTCCGGTTGCGACACCAGTGACTGCACCGGCTTGGTTGTAAAGAACTTCGGCTGCTGCAAAGCCAGGAAAAATTTCGACACCCAGATGTTCCGCTTGTTGCGCCATCCACTTGACCACGTTGCTGAGAGACACAACGTAGCAACCATCGTTGTGAAAGTTGCGCGGCATCAACCAAGCGGGCGTACGGGTATGGCCTTTTTCAGACAAGACCCACAATTCATCTGCGCTGACAGATTGGTTCAGTGGCGCTCCCATTTCTTTCCAGTCAGGGAACAGTTCATTCATGGCCTGCGGATCCATCACTGCACCGGAGAGAATGTGTGCGCCAGGCTCTGAACCTTTTTCTAGCACCACTACCGATACCTCTTTCGATTGAGCCGCCGCAAGTTGCTTGATATGAATGGCCGCTGCAAGTCCGCCAGGGCCGCCACCCACCACGACCACGTCATAGTCCATGGTCTCGCGCGGGCCGAATTGCTCAATGAGGGAGGTAGGTGTCATGGTGCTGGTCAGGGTATGTCAACAGAGCGACAGATTCTATGCGTTGTAGATCCATCGGGTTAGTGATAATGCAAACCTGAGGTTAAGAAATTCTTCGGGCCTTACAGAGCCCATTCAGTTCCCTGCTTTTAATTTGGAGATTCTCATGTCTTACAGCCTTGATTTATCTGGCCGTGTTGCTTTGATCACTGGCGCCTCCAGTGGTTTGGGTGCGCAATTTGCCCGTACCTTGGCATCTGCAGGAGCTGCGGTTGTGTTGGCCAGCAGACGGGTTGAGATGCTCAAGTCTTTGCGGGCAGATATCGAAGCTGAAGGTGGAGACGCGCATGTGGTTAGCTTGGATGTGACCAGCCGCAAGAGCATAGACGCAGCAGTTTCATTTGCGGAAAAGGAAGTCGGTCAGATTGATATTCTTGTCAATAATTCTGGTGTCAGTAACACCCAGCGCTTGGTTGATGTGACCGAGCAGGATTTTGATTTCATTTTTGACACCAATGTCAGAGGTGCATTTTTTGTAGCGCAAGCTGTAGGTGCACGCATGCTAGCGCGTGCAAAAGGCCTAGAGCAAGGCAGCTTTGCTGGTGGTCGCATCATCAATATTGCTTCTATGGCCGCCATGCGCGTATTGCCGCAAATCGGGGTGTATTGCATGAGTAAATCTGCCGTGGTGCAAATGACCAAGGCCATGGCTTTGGAGTGGGGCAAACACGGCATCAATGTGAACGCCATTTGCCCAGGGTATATCGATACTGAAATTAACCATCACCATTGGCAAACCGAACAAGGCCAAAAACTGGTCAATATGCTGCCGCGTAAACGTGTAGGCCATCCCAAGGATCTTGACGCTTTGCTCGTCATGTTGGCCAGCCCACAAAGTGATTTCATCAACGGCGCTGTGATCGCCGCAGATGATGGCTTTGGCATATGAGGATAGAGATTCCTGAAAAGAAAAAATGGGTCTACGAAAAAGTCATTCCCATTCGTTGGGGTGACATGGATGCCATGGGGCATTTGAACAACGCCAGTTATTTTCGCTACCTAGAAACTGTACGCATCGATTGGTTAACTCAGTTGGGGTGCTCACCCTTGCCCACGGGTCAAGGGCCAGTCATCATCAATGCTTTTTGTAGTTTTTACAAACAACTGGAGTATCCGGGTGATGTGCTCGTCAAGATGTATGCGAGCGACCCTGGCAAAACAAGTTTTGAATCATGGGCGACCATGGAACGCGTAGACATGCCTGGCGTGGTTCACGCGGCAGGTGGAGCCACAACCGTCTGGGTTGACTTTCCCGCGCAAAAGTCAGTGCCGCTGCCGGATTGGCTTCGTCGACTTATTGAATAAAAATCAAGTCACGAAAAAATGATGGAGATAAATTTAATAACAATATAGTAGCTAAATATTTTTAAATACCATCCTAAATAATTAATTTAGGTATAAGATTGTTTATTAACAGTCTACTGATGCAATCACCCTTAGCCATGCGTAAGCAACCCGTTCAAAAAAGAGCTCAACTCACCATTGAAGCTATTTTTCAGGCTACAGCCCAACTGGTCGAGCGAGAAGGCATGGCCCATCTGACCACCAACAAGATTGCGCTCAAAGCGGGCTTTTCAGTGGGTACGCTTTATCAATATTTCTCCAGCAAGGATGAAATCTTCAGGGCATTGGTTCAATTCTCCAGAGAACAGGTATTGAAAGAATTGAGCAGTTACATGTACCGTATCGAAACCAAAACCGATAAGCAATACAGAGATCCAGAAGATTTTTTCAAACACTACATAGCAATTTGTTGCAAAGGTTTTGCTTTTGGTGATGAAGATCTTCGCTGTGTTCACAGACTGTGCTGGATGGTTGAGACGCCGGAAGAGTGCATCGCCACTTTAAATCTCATGATCGAAAGATTGCATTCATGCCTGAACTACATCAAGCACCCCTATTTTTCTAAAATGTCTGGAATGAGATGTTACGTGTTGAATAGATCCCTGATGGGATGTTTACGAAGTGCATCATTGGAAAAGATGAGCTTGGAAAATGCCAAAGAGTTTGAGGATGCATTGTTGGAAATGACTTTGGGTCAACTGCAACAGTCCTTGTCAACTCATTGACGCTTATTTCACTTTGGGTACACGTCCCATGAGATAAAACTCTGGATTCGGAAGCATGCCTGAAAAATTGGCAATGCGGTTGGACATGCCAAAAAACGCAGTGATGGAAGCAATATCCCAGATATCTTCATCGTTGAAACCATGCGCATGCAACATTGAAAAATCTGTTTCATTGATTTCATGGCTGTGCAGGCAAACTTTCATCGCGAAGTCCAGCATGGCACGCTGTCGTTCTGAAATATCAGCTTTGCGGTAATTGATGGCGACTTGGTCAGCAACCAGCGGTTTTTTTTCATAAATTCGCAAAATCGCACCGTGAGCAACCACGCAATACAGACAGTGATTGGCGGAACTGGTGGTGGTGACAATCATTTCGCGATCACCTTTGCTCAGGCCTGAGTCTTCTCGCAGCATCAGCGCATCGTGATAGGCAAAAAATGCTCTCCATTCAGCCGGACGTCTGGCCAATGACAGGAAAACTTGAGGTACAAAACCGGCTTTTTCCTGAACTTCCAATATCTTCTCGCGTATGTCTTGCGGTAGGTTGTTGATATCAACTGGCGGGTAATGTTTCATGATGATTCCTAGGTGGGCGAATGGTGCAAATCGATTTCGTTCATTCGAAAAATCATGCAACGTAGAATGCAAAACTTGACTGGGAGAAATGCGATTGAACAAAGTGTACCCAAGTGCTGCGGCGGCACTCAAAGATATGGTGAAAGACAACCAAATGCTGGCCGTTGGCGGTTTTGGTTTGTGCGGAATTCCTGAGGCTTTGATCGATGCTTTACGCGACAGCGGCGTCAAAAACTTGACGGTGATTTCGAACAACGCTGGCGTCGATGATTTCGGTTTAGGCAAATTGCTCGCTACGCGTCAAATCAAAAAAATGATTTCTTCTTATGTCGGTGAGAACAAGGAGTTTGAACGCCAATACTTGGCTGGCGAACTCGAATTGGATTTCACACCGCAAGGCACATTGGCTGAAAAATTGCGTGCTGGTGGTGCCGGTATTCCCGCTTTTTTCACCAAAACCGGTGTGGGTACCATGGTGGCAGACGGAAAAGAATTGCGTGAATTTGATGGCGAAACTTACGTCATGGAACGCGCTTTGTTACCCGATGTGTCTTTGGTCAAAGCGCATACCGCCGACAAGGCTGGTAATTTGCAATTCCGATTGACTGCGCGGAACTTCAATCCAGCCGTCGCTATGGCCGGAAAATTGTGTGTGGTCGAAGTAGAGCATGTCGTAGAAATCGGTGAGTTGCAACCAGATGATATTCATTTGCCTGGCATTTATGTGCATCGCATCGTGCACAACCCGCATCCCGAAAAACGCATTGAAAAACGCACCATCACCGAGAAAGCAGGAGTCTGACCATGCCTTGGACCCAAGACCAGATGGCGGCACGTGCCGCCCATGAATTGCAAGACGGTTTTTATGTGAATCTCGGCATAGGCATTCCTACCTTGGTGGCCAACCACGTTCCCTCCCACATGGAAGTCTGGCTTCAATCAGAAAACGGCATGCTGGGCATTGGACCTTTTCCGACAGAGGAGCACGTGGATGCCGATTTGATCAATGCTGGCAAACAAACTGTGACAACTTTGGCTGGAACTTCCATATTCGGCAGTCACGACAGCTTTGCCATGATCCGTGGCGGAAAAATCAATTTATCCATACTGGGTGCTATGCAAGTCAGCGCTTCAGGCGACCTGGCCAATTGGATGATCCCTGGCAAGATGGTTAAAGGCATGGGCGGAGCCATGGATTTGGTGGCTGGCGTCAAGAGAGTCATCATATTGATGGAACATGTGGCCCGTCGAAAAGACGGCGGTGAGGATTTGAAAATACTGCCCGCCTGTACCTTGCCGTTAACAGGCGTTGGCGTGGTTGATCGCATCATCACCGACTTGGGCGTGATGGATGTCACACCGCAAGGATTGAAGTTGGTCGAACTCGCTGATGGCGTGACCAGAGACTTCATCCAAGGTAAAACCGGCGTCCCCTTGATCTGATTGGAAAGTGCGGTCTAGTAGGCAAAAAACACCTTGATCAGGTGTTTTTGTGTATGCAGTTGATCAATTAATTCGTCATCACGCTGGCTTGTCCGATAAAGCTTCCCAAGGTGTTGAAGTAGTCGTAAGCCTGATCGGTCGGTCGCAAAAACTTGGTGCGTCTGTTACCCGCTTCATAAGCTGAGTAAATCATGCCGGATTCCCGTAACACATCCAGTTTGCGGTGGATGGTGGCGGGTGAGGCAATGCTGCTCATGGACATCGCGTCTGACACCGTTAAGGTTCTGCCCTCAAAATGTCTGACTGCAATCAATTCAAGCAAGCGCTTGGCATCCAGTTCCAGTGATGGCAATTCACCTTTTTCCTCAATGGCATGGATGTGTCCTAAAAATCTCAAATAAATGTGTTGGTTTGAAGTTTGCGTCATAAAAAAGAAGCATTTTTGATTAGGTTTTTAATATATCACCAATACAAATATATTTCATCTCTAAATATTCATTCATGCCGTGGCGTGACCCCTCCCGACCCAAGCCTGACTGCTTCATGCCGCCAAAAGGCACATGCTCAGTCGCCAAAATACCCACATTGACACCTACCATGCCGTATTCCAGCGCTTCACTGACCCGGTAAATGCGACCGATGTCACGCGTGTAAAAGTAACTGGCCAGGCCGAACTCGGTGTTGTTGGCGGCGGCTATGGCTTCTTGCTCGGTTTCAAATTTGAACACTGGCGCGAACGGACCGAAGGTTTCTTCGGTGGCGCACAGCATGTCGGCGCTAGCGTCTGCGACCAGCGTAGGTTCGAAAAACTGACCATGCAAGGCGTTTCCTCCCGTCAATACGCGCGCGCCTTTGGCCAATGCGTCAGCCACGTGTGATTTGACTTTTTGCAAAGCCGCGTCTTCAATCAGTGGTCCTTGTGACACCCCATCTTCAAACCCGTTACCGACTTTCAAGGTTTTGACCTTGGCAGTGAATTTCTCTACAAATTCTTCATACACGCCAGACTGCACATAAAAGCGGTTCGAGCAAACACAGGTTTGGCCAGCGTTGCGGTATTTGCTGAGCATGGCGCCATCAACTGCTGAGTCGATATCGGCGTCATTGAACACGATGAACGGGGCATTACCGCCGAGTTCCAGCGCCAATTTTTTAATGCTAGGTGCAGACTGCGCCATCAAAATACGACCGACTTCGGTGGAGCCAGTGAAGCTGATGTGGCGTATTGCGTCGCTGGCGCAAAACACCTTACCGATGGCAATGCTGTTGCTGCTGTCGGCACATAACATGTTCAACACACCAGCGGGAATACCGGCGCGAACCGCCAGTTCAGCCGCAGCCAGCGCTGTCAAAGGGGTCAGCTCGGCTGGTTTGATAACCACTGGACAACCAGCGGCCAGCGCAGGTGCGACTTTGCGGGTAATCATGGCCAGCGGAAAATTCCAGGGCGTGATGGCCGCGCAAACGCCGATGGGTTGGTTGAGCACCAGCAAACGGCGGTTATTGTCAAATTGAGGCAGTGTTTCGCCATTAACGCGTTTGGCTTCTTCGGCGTACCACTCGACAAAACTCGCGCCATAAGCGATTTCACCCTTGGCTTCGGCGTAAGGCTTGCCTTGTTCGGCGGTAAGTATGCGTGCCAAATCGTCGGTGTTGGCCATCAGCAAGTCAAACCATTTGCGCAAAATTTGACTGCGCTCCTTGGCGGTTTTGTGACGCCAAGCTGGCCATGCTGCATCAGCCGCAGCAATCGCTTTTTCTGCGTCTGTAGGTCCCAAGTTCGCCACATCCGCCAGCTTCAGGCCGGTGCTAGGGTCGTTGACATCAAAACGGCTACTGCCTGCGACCCATTCGCCGTTGATCAGTGCATCGGTTTTGAGCAAGGAGGGGTCTTTGAGCAAGGCAAGCGGAGAGGTTTTCATGTCCATGGGGTGACTTTCTGGGGTTTCGGGGGCGAAGGTGGCTGAGCGGAAATTATGCCCCTGAGAGGCCGCCTCACTCAAAGGCAAGGCCAATGACGGTCTTGTGCCCGACAGACAAAAGTTGAAAACCTATAATTCGGTTTCATTCGCCCAAGCTATGGCGCCTTAGATCAGTCAAGTGCCGATCGCCTCGAATCAAAGCCTTACCGACCCTCTCATCACCATGAACGCAACGACCTCCCATTTGCCCAAACTGTCGGTGGCCGACATACGCAAAACCTTTTTGGATTTTTTTGCTGATAAAGGGCATACCGTCGTCGCCTCCAGCCCATTGGTGCCGGGTAACGACCCGACCCTGATGTTCACCAATTCGGGCATGGTGCAGTTCAAAGATGTGTTTCTGGGCGAGGACAAGCGCTCGTATGTACGCGCGGCCTCGGTGCAAGCTTGTTTACGCGCGGGCGGCAAACACAATGATTTGGAAAATGTCGGCTATACCGCTAGGCACCACACATTTTTCGAGATGCTGGGTAACTGGAGTTTCGGCGATTACTTCAAGCGCGACAGTTTGAAATGGGGCTGGGAATTGTTGACACAGGTGTACAAATTGCCGCCTGAGCGCCTGATGGTGACGGTGTATATTGACGACGACGAGGCCTACGACATCTGGCACAAAGACATCGGTTTGCCTGCCGACCGCATCGTGCGTATCGGAGACAACAAGGGCAAAAAATACGCCTCGGACAATTTTTGGATGATGGCCGACACTGGCCCTTGCGGTCCTTGCTCTGAAATTTTTTACGACCACGGTGCGCATATTCCCGGCGGCCCGCCCGGCAGCCCGGACGAAGACGGCGACCGTTTCATTGAAATCTGGAACCATGTGTTCATGCAGTTCGATATGCAGCCCGACGGCAGCCTGCACAAATTGCCCGCGCCTTGCGTCGACACCGGCATGGGCTTGGAGCGTTTGGCCGCCATCTTGCAACACGTGCACAGCAATTACGAAATCGATATTTTTGATGCCTTGATCAAAGCTGCTGCACGCGAAACCGGTTGCACCGATTTGCACAACAACTCATTGCGCGTGATCGCCGACCACATTCGCGCCACCGCTTTTTTGGTCAGCGACGGCGTGATCCCCGGCAACGAAGGCCGCGGGTATGTGCAGCGGCGCATCATCCGCCGTGCCATCCGTCACGGATACAAGTTGGGGCAGAAGAAACCGTTTTTCCACAAACTGGTTGCTGACTTGGTAACGCTCATGGGAGAGGCGTATCCGAATTTGGCGGCGCAAGCCGAAAAAATCACAGCGGTGTTGAAGACCGAGGAAGAGCGGTTTTATGAAACGCTTGAGGTTGGTATGCATATTTTGGAAGCTGCTATAGGGAATGATCACGCAGGTCCTGCTGATTTAAAGGCATCAAAAGAAAAGGTTTTATCGGGTGAGGTGGCTTTCAAATTGCACGACACCTATGGCTTTCCGCTGGACTTGACCAACGATGTGTGCCGCGAGCGACATGTGTCAGTAGATGAAGCGGGTTTCCAAGCCGCGATGGAAAAACAAAAATCCCAAGCCCGCGCAGCAGGTAAATTCAAAATGGACAGGGCGCTGGAATACACAGGTGTCAGCAATGAATTTGTCGGCTACCAACAACTGAGCGCCGAAGCCAAAGTCACGGCTTTGTATGTGGATGGCGTGGCTGTGAATGAAATGCAAGCCGGTCAGATGGGCGTCGTGGTGTTAGACCACACGCCGTTTTACGCCGAGAGCGGCGGTCAAGTGGGCGATCAAGGGCATATCAATGGCGGCAACGCGGTGTTTGCCGTTGAAGACACGCACAAAATCAAAGCCGATGTGTTCGGCCACCACGGTCAATTGGCCAAGGGCAGTTTGAAGGTGGGCGATAGCGTGGAAGCGCTGGTGGACACCGCGCTGCGTGCAGCCACGGTGCGCAACCACTCGGCCACGCATTTGATGCACAAAGCTTTGCGCGAGGTGCTGGGCGCACACGTGCAGCAAAAAGGCAGTCT
>Ga0114973_10003391_pt1 | contig 11259 bp, 18 predicted proteins | sample M_140807_MF_Meta_FD_87025 | JGI IMG/M metagenome (GOLD analysis project Ga0114973, IMG submission 87025) | Freshwater microbial communities from Lake Montjoie, Canada to study carbon cycling - M_140807_MF_MetaG | ecosystem: Environmental > Aquatic > Freshwater > Lake | place: Lake Montjoie... | reverse complement strand
TTCTAAAAAATACAATACCGTTAAGAAGGGTCGGTTTACAGTTATGACCCCCGCGAGATATTCAACTGTTAAAAAAGGACGTTTCGAGGTTCTCACTCGCCTGCCTCCTAGCCGGTTCAGTATAAGTACAAAGTATTTCAAGTAGACCACTTGGGAACAATTTTACCCTGCTTGTTGCGCTCCCAATTGCCACTTGCCAATTTATTTTTGTTCTCAGCATTATAAGCTTTTTCAGCCTGACGCGCTTTTGTTTTGTTTCGTCGCCACCATGCAGCAAGTTTTTCACGCATAGTAGGCATTGTAATATAACCTGGGGTTTTATTTTTTATAAAACAGTTGGTAAAATGATGTAACAGCTGTTACGTTAACGGCAAGCATATAAGTTGCTACACACATGCGCGCTCTTGAAGATTTGGCATATATGTCGCCAAAACCGGCGGTAGAGAAGCATGCAACAACAAAATAAAACAGGTCTACAAACCTCTTTATGGGGTCTTTTGAAAGTCCATTGAAATCTTCATCTGTTACCCATGTTTGTAGGAAAAGAGTGAAAAAAAGTACACTTGCCAGAATTGCTATTATAAGTGTAGTAAGCATATAGAATATGCAGATATTTTAACCGGAACACATCTCACAAGCCCCTGGGTTTTCCCGAGAGCACTGCTCCTTGGTCGGAACAGTAACCTGTTGGGGCTTGGCCTTTGGGCGCGTTCGCAGGTAGTACATTCCCGTCTTGAGCCCCTTCTTCCACCCGTACAAGTGCATGGAGCTCAGCTTCGCTAGGCTCGGGTCCTCCATGAAGATGTTGAGCGACTGTGACTGGTCAATGAATGCACCACGATCCGCGCTCATATCAATGAGAGACTTTTGTGGAATCTCCCAAACAGTCCGGTAAATCTCTTTCAACTCGTCTGAAATATCCAGAGCCTGCACAGACCCGCCCGCGCGTACAATCTCATTCTTCGTCTTCAGAGACCATTTTCCAAGTTTCTGAAGGTCTTTGACTAGGTGCTTATTAACCATAACAAACTCGCCGGCCAGAGTTCGGCGCAGGTAAATGTTCGTTGTATAGGGTTCAAACGCCTCATTGTTCCCGAGAATCTGTGCGGTACTCGCAGTTGGCATAGGCGCTACAAGCAATGAATTGCGAAGTTTGTATTCCGTGATTCGACGCTTGAGTGTTTCCCAGTCGTACATATCGGTTGGTTTCACATCCCACATATCAAACTGCAATTCACCCTTGGAAGCTGGAGACCCATCATATGTTTCATAAGGTCCCTCCTCTTTTGCAAGTTCACAAGATTCAGTCAGAGCTGCATGGTAGATTGTCTCAAATATGAGCCGGTTAATTCCACGTGCGGGTGAAGAGTCAAACGGAATGCCTTTCATCATGAATACGTCGGCCAGACCCTGAACACCGATAGCAATAGGGCGGTGGCGCATGTTCGACTTCCGGGCCGCCTCTGTCGGATAATAGTTTCGGTCAATAACACGGTTCAGGTTCCGAGTTAAGACCCTGGTAACTTCGTAAAGCTTGGAGTAGTTGAAGGTTTTGTTTTCAACAAACGCAGGAAGGCTCAGAGATGCCAAGTTGCACACGGCCGTTTCGTCAGGGCCTGAGACCTCGAAGATTTCGGTGCAGTTGCCAGTGATAATTCCATTGAAGATGCCCATGTGACGCTTCGGCTCGTTGAAGCAATATGTTTCATCGAACCTTCCATTGTCCTCGATTGAAACGACATTCACATACTGTCGAACATCTCGAGTGACCGGAGTGAAATCACTCAAGACCAGACGCCGGGTATTAAACCCGGAGTTGATAAGAGTTTCAACGCCGAGTGCAGACACGACAATTCTCCAGCAGGTCTGAGTATCAAACATCTTCTTTCCACCTTTACCATCTGGAAGTTCTGTTTCTCCAGCTTCACGCAAAAGACCAATCACAGAAGATACCCCTAAAGTATGAAGCATTAGTTGAACGTCCCGAAGAAAACTCAGGTGAATAGATGCAACTGAGATGGTCTTTTGCGTTGGTTTACCTGGACATCCCTGTGTATGACCATCTGCATCACATAGCCCCGCAAACCATTGAAGACGGGTTGTTATATTTTCATCCAGAGGAACTTTGAACTTGTCTGGAATGTCATATTGTAGCATTACATTTATACGACCCTGTGCATCTTCGTTCCCTGAAGTTGTTCTAATATCCAGATATTCAATAAGTTTCTTTTTTTCTCCGTAAAGTGAAATTCCTGGTATCGTTTTCAAACCACTGTATGTTGAATGATACGTCCCATCTCCGCAAAAAAAGCCATGAGTATAAGGATCCCAGTCTGGTGTTCCCTTCTCCAGATGTACAACAGGCGGTGTCCACTTAATGAGTTTATCACCTGGAACCAACCCAGATGCAGCCTTGATTTCTGACTTATTACCATACCCAACCTGAAGATGAAACTTGTGATGTTCGGTGCATTCTATGAATGTTCCATCACTCATGTTGACGCGAACAAGATGTGCAGAGTCTGATGTTTTCTTCACTACAACATTTGACCATTCTTCACCATTCCACACGTCCACTTTTTGTTCACATAAGTCCTTAATTTTTTTGTATCCATTTTTTGTAAGAATTTTTGTTTCAGGGGCAACGCACAAATTACTAGACTTGATAGTGCCTATGTTCTTCTGGTTGGTCTTTGCGTTTGCCGAGTCCTTGTAGCACATGTATGGCGTCCCGGTCTCGACCTGAGACTTGAGCACTGCGTTCCAAACGTCCCGAGCCTTGACGACCCGGGTAAACTTGCCCTTGAGAACGTACCAGCTGTAAAGCTCGTCAAATGCGCGACCATACACATCCTGAAGACCAGGGCACTCACTTGGGCACATGAGATGCCAGTCCTGATCCTTCTCCACGGCCCGCATGAAAATATCGGGAATCCATAGCGCCGTGAAGAGATCATGGCATCGTGCCTCTTCATCACCCTGGTTCAGCCGCAACTCAAGAAACTCGATAATGTCTGCATGCCACGGCTCAAGGTAGATGGCGAACGAACCCTTGCGCTTTCCTCCACCCTGGTTGACATATCGAGCGGTATTATTGAAAACACGAAGCATGGGAACTATACCATCGGCTATCCCGTTTGTACCGTGAATCTTAGAACCTCGTGCACGAATATTTGAACAGTGAATTCCAATGCCACCTGACCACTTGGAGATGTGCGCACACTCCTTGAGAGTCTCGTAGATGCCCTCGATCGAATCCTCTTTCATCGCGACCAGGAAGCAGCTCGACATTTGTGGGTTTTTCGTCCCGGCGTTGAAGAGTGTCGGTGTCGCATGTGTGAAAAACTTCTGGGACATGAGATCATAGGTCTCGCGAACCCGTGGCAAGTCTCCACCGTGAATGCCAAGAGCTACACGCATGAACAGATACTGGGGAGTCTCACCTTCATATAGGTATCCCTTCTGCAGGGTCTTGATTCCAAAATATCCAAAAAGATAATCACGGGAATGGTCTATCCAGGAGTCAAACTCAAGTTTGATATCCTTCATGAATGACTCGGATACAACACCTTTGCCATGAAGTGCAACCATAGCGTCTGAGAAACAAGCGGGGCATGTCTTCTGTAAATTTGAAACGGTTATGCGCATGGCGAGAGTTTCATATTCAGGGTCTTCAGTAATCATACCAACTGCCACCTCGGCACTCAGGGTGTCAATCTGTGATGTAGTTATACCGTCATACATTGAAGAAAAAACCTTCTGAGCAACCTTGGCCGGGGCGACACCTTCAAGAGGCGTAAACTCCGGTGACTCATTCAATCTTTGGATTCTACGGGTGACTTTGTCAAACAGAACTTCCTCCGACTGCCCATTGCGCTTGAAGACTTTCATTTGATGATTCAGAGCCCCTTTTTTTTATCAGACTAATACAATGGCGACTCGCTTCCTTCCCACCCCGCTGTCCGATGCATTCTTTTCTGATTTCAATCGTGAAACAATTCATAATTCTTTAATTTCAAATATTCAGTCCAAGACTGGTTATAAAATTGACCGTCAGAATGATTCCGATATACAGGGACTTATGCGTAAGGTTTACATTAACATGGCAACAAATGAATATAATGATGTTCGGTGTCAGGTTTCGACCATGAATGACAAGGTGGTCGATGAGGCCAGTAAGTCAGTCCTTACAGGTGTTCTTCAGCAGATAGTTTATCTCCAGGACATTGCGACAAACCCAGTTCCTCTCAACGCTCCAAAGAGTACGAGCACATATGGCAATAAACTTCCTATAAATGATCGGTATGGAATTAATCCTCAGTAAATGTCAATGAGGTCTCTTGACGACATTCTAATAGGTTTTATAATTTTCTTCATTCTAGAAAGGGTAATTAAACTTGTGGGAACAGTTATAGTAGAACCTTGGATTTTGAAAAAAACAGGGGATGAAAAGTCTACAAAAAATTGGGTTCAGGTGTTTGATATCGTGTTTCTGTCCATTTCACTTTTTCTTATTATAAAATATCAAAGGCCTATTGCAAACCTCGCGAAAGTAGCTTAAGGGTCTGCGTTGCTAGAATAACAAGATGAATCGATACCGTGATGAGACCGCTGAGATATGTAAAAAGAAAGGATGGGACAAAGCACCTATTAGTACAGTATGGATGTTATATACTGAAGAGAACGGTGAACTCGCGAGTGCCATCAGGCAGAACCAGCACTTGTACCGCAAGACAAATTTAAAAAAAGATCGTGGTATAGATGTTGTAATGGAAATGGGTGATGTATTTAGTTACCTGTTTCAGCTAGCTTATATGCTCAACGTGGACTTGGACCATATGTGGGAGCTTCATCGTGTCAAGGTTCAGACCAAAAATTATAATGTCCGAGTTCATTAATGGCCACTGCCGCTATGATAAGTGATTGTAACCAGATGGATCGCATAAATCCGTTTACGGCTACAAATACTTTTGGAACGCCCTCGAATGGTGGGTTTTATGATGGGCCCGATGGGACGTACATAGTCGAACGCGATGAACGTCCCATGGAGCTGAATGACCCAAATGATGACCTAACCCATTTTACCCCAGACCATATCAACCGTTCTGGCCCGCTTATGGTCAACGAGGCAGCTCCGAGCCCTGCGCCATTTCTCGGGTTTCCTGCTCGTAAATTTGAATACCCAGATACAGTTACAACTACATGGTATCGTCCTGCCATTAACAAGGTGTCTGCTGCAAATACATGCAAACCTATGAAATGGAAAGGACATATAAATCAAAACCAGGATATACTAATACTACTCGCACTTGCCGCTCTAATTATGTATGTAACTAAATAGGTTCTACTTTACGAGCAACAACCTTGACTAATTTTTTTTCCAGTTTTTCTTTTTCATATTAGATGCGAACACTCATTTTAGGGCATTTGTGATTCTCAAGTTGAATACAGCCAGTACAGAACATGGCTTGGCACTCCTTACACTTGAGAATCTTCGATTTGTGGCGGCACTCGCTCATCTTTTAATTCACAGACAGTTTCTTTCTTATCACATGCACAAGTGTCATCTTTAATTTCACAAAGTCCATCTGAGCGTCCTTTTACAATTCTCGCCCACGCAGCCTGAATTGCTGGTAATTTTGATTTGAACCATTCACGGTCACGTTTGACACGAACTATTACAAATTCTTCAGGTTTTGGAGGGTCTGCTGGGCGGTACTGAACGAAATCACAGTCCTCAAAGTCAAGGATTTCAAGCAAAAGCTGAATTTGTGGAAGATAATACTTTGGAACCTTTGCTTCAATTTTACGCGTCAATGGGCACTTAATTTCAAGAAGTATACCATCATCTGTGATTCCGTCTGCCGAGCCCCCGATAAATGGATAGTCTCTATGCTGTACGAGACCAATTTCAGTCGTCTTCTTTCCAAACCTTTCGTCATACAAATCCCTGACAAAAGGCTCGAGAAGTGTTCCATGTGCCGTGGCTGCATTTCCACCCCATTTGGTTCTAAGCACTTTTTTACGTACAAATGAATCAGCTGTTTCGTAATGGTTATCACCTATAGCTGATGCAACATCGCTTGCGGTGATCATGTTTTCACGCAATTCGAGCCATTCATCACTTCTCTGGTCCGCGTAGGTCGCCGATTTGAGTTCCTTTACTCGTTCCAGGAGCTGGGACATTCTTTCCTTTGAAACGTGCATCAGTCTTAAGTACAATTTCAGCTGCATTCTGCTCTGCTTGTTTCTTCGTTGTTGCATATCCAAAACCCTCAATGTTTGAATTTACAGCAACAGATATGCAAAATGTACCGTTAATTGTATCAGCAAGTACGTAATCTGGGAGAGGGTACTTGAGAGCCTGGCACCAACGCATGAGTTGGTCCTTGTAGTTGTCATCCACCAGGCTCGTCGTCACCTTGGTAAAACTCTCAAGAATGAAGTTCTTCGCATGAACCATCCCCAGATCTATGTAAATTGCCCCGATGAGCGCCTCGAAGACATCCTCCATTATGTGCTCATTCGTGTTCCACCCGTTGCGCTCACCCTTTTCATCCATAAGAATCAACTTGTCGAGTCCAAGAACCTTTGAAATTTCGCACAACGTCTTGCCTCTGACCATCTTCGTGCGAGCCTTGGTTAGGAACCCCTCTTGCTCCTTCTCGTGAAGGTCAAATAAGTGTTTTGTTATGATGAATCCAAGCACTGAATCACCCATAAATTCAAGAGTCTCGTAAGAGCCATCGAGACCAGAATAGCGCTTCAGCGCGCTCTTGTGTGTGAAAGCGCGCTGATACGTTTTTATGTTTTTTATTTTTGTGCCGACAAGAGAGTTCAAGAATTCACGCGAAATCTCAGGGGCATTCTCGAGATCCATTTATATTTTACACGGTTCTCTTTTGTTTAAGCCACCACAACCGGCTTTACAACCTTTGGACGAAGCTTCTTCTCCTTGGGTGGCTCGATCTCAGGCTTCGGCTCCTTGGGAGGCTTCGGCTCCTTCGGCTCCTTGATGTAATGAGGGTTGATGAACTTCTGAATATTCAGAAAAGTTACCTGAATATCCGCAGGAACAGCCAGCAGGTCCTGGAGCGTTGCATCCAGGCTAATCTTCTGACCATTCTTCAGACCCTTGGCCTCAACATACTCGTTCACCTTACGAGTAACCTGAGACCGAGACATCATGTCATCGGGACCAAGCTCCAGGAACGCACGAAGCTTGTCAGATAGCTTCTGAGGCTTGTTGAACCCATTGTTCGCCGCACGAACCTTTGCCTTCTCACCCAGGGGGTCCTCAAGGTGCTGGCGAACCTTGCGAATGTCCTTGCGAAGAGCCTTAATTTCCTTCAGTAGAGCGTCGAGTTCCATTTCTATTATATGAATGATTCACACCTTTAAGCCATGAAAGAGAGCAGGAGAATTGCAACCAATATTGCAATTGAAAAAAGCACCACTTTTAATACTGAAATTCTGTCGGTAGTAGGTGGAGGAGGAATATCTGCAGCTCCAGGCGGAGAACTACCACTATCAGATGTTGGAATATTTACATTGAATCCTTCTGGTAAATTATCAGAATATTGTGAAGGATCAATTTTAAAACGAACCCCTGAGACGGTCTGGTTGCATTTTCCTTCGCAACATCCAGGGTCACACGGGTACACAAGTCCGTTCTGTTTGTTCACATATCCACATACATAGTTATATGGGTCCATCGGGTCAGGCAAACATTCACAATTTTTAGATACATATTCTCCCCGGCAGGTCATCTAATATAAAGAATACAATATTTATTTATATAAATGGAGTACGGAACCCCGCAGAAGCTACCAAATGGACGTTATTTTCTAAAAGTTGGGCCAGTTCGGCACCAGGTGAACGGCCTAGTGCTCCAGGACTCGCTTACTAACAAGTCAGTATCCTTCAAGGTGAAGGACGAATCACTATTCACTGGAATAGATGCTGATATTCTCGCCAAGGCGAAGGAATCAAAGATGGAGTGGTTCAGGAAGGAGCTGGATGATGATGTGATTTGCACTGCATATCAGGAGAGCGTGACTGATGGAATTCTTGACAGTTCTCTTATGACTGTCAAGGGTCAAGTGCGAACAATTGCATTCGATACACAGAAGAATCCTGTCGAACTCCAGGCGGTCGCACCAGAGAGCACATGTGATGTCGTGCTTGAACTCTCCGGCCTTTGGTTTTTGAAAAAGTCGTTTGGCCCAATTTGGCGAATTATTCAGGTTCGCACCAGGGCCGCGCCCAAGGAGCCACCTGCCCAAACCTATCTTTTTACGGATGACCCAGCCGAGGAGCAGGAGGTTGATGACCCTTCAGATTATATCGACCTCGATTAGTCTCAAAAAAATTATCGGTATCATAATATAAGATGGATAAGAAGCGTCTGGCAATTCTCGTTCTAGCTGCTATATTTTTTATACTTTTTTTCATGCCTACACGGAGCCATTACAGTGGATCTGCACCGGCAGCTGTCATGGGAACCCAGCAGGTTATGAGCACACACAGTGTTCAGCCAATTGTTAACGCTGCGCCCGTAGCTGAATCTCCAGCAAGCGATCTAGCTGACCCTAATATGCTCGATGGTGTTTCATCAGCAAACCTGATCCCCCGTGAGGTTATATCGACCGATGATTTTGGGCAGTATGACCCAGCGGCCATTCTGTCCGGTCAGAACTATCTAGACCCCAGGAGCCAGATTGGCTACCCGGAGACTCTAGGCGGTGTTCTCCGCAACGCGAATCGCCAGTATCGCTCAGAGCCTCTCAACCCCCGCGACCCAGTCAGCATTTTCAATCTGAGCACCATACCCCCAGATATCATGCGTCCCAAGTTTGACATTATGAACGACTACCAGTAATCGCGTCAGTTACACAGGAATAACCTCCAAAATAATATTAGAAATGGACTTTAAAACCACAACAACCGAATGGATTGGCATTAAAGCCCAACTTGCCGGAGCTCGCAAAGATCTCAGCGTACTCAATGTACGCGAAAAGGAACTTCGCAAGCTCGTGACTGAACACATGGCCCGTAACGAAATTGACACGGTACGGCTGCATGATACGATAAAGGTAAATTTCAAGAAGAGCAAGAAGAAGGGCTCTCTGACGAAGGATGTGATCAAGGCTGGACTTCGCTCATTTTTTGGTGGAAATGATGCCCAGGTCGAGGGCGCTTTTCAGGCCATCATGGATGCAGCACCTGTCAAAGATTCGATGGGTGTAACAGTCACTGGTCTAAAGGTTTAACATGTATATTACACATGTAAAATGGGCATCAATGATGAGTACTCGCGTGATGCGTACATATATGACCTCGCATATGATTCTGACGACTCGAGCGAAACACCAGACCCTCTTCACCCAGAAGACTGGCAGGATTGGTATTCTGAAGACCTTCTCGATGCATGGGGGAAAATTCGCGAATATACCTCTTCAAATTACATACGATTCAATGCAACATATGCAGAGTTTGTAGAATTTATTATGTACCCAGGACAGGGCTTTCTATGCAGCCCACCAACAATGACTGAGATTGACTTGTGGATTCTCGCTTCTAGTGTCTCTCTTGTAAGAGAGCGCGTGAATGAGGAAAGTTTTCATTATTGGGTCAGGAAAAATATAGAATGTAATTTCAATGTTTGACATTACTGGACCAAAAGTTCTTATACCCTCACTTCTATTTGCGGTTATGAACCCCAGGCTATTTAAGGGATTCCCTGAAAAGGCGAGTCTTCCCGTACAGGCTGGTGTTCATGCTCTCGTGTTTTCAATTGTGTATTTTCTAATTTGCAAATTTGTAGCAAAGGTGACATTCACAAAGACGGATCTAATAGTACCCGCAGTTCTATTCGTGCTATTGACCCCGGGCGTTCTTTTGACACTTCCGCCAGGTGGTGGTTCGACGGCACTCATGGTGCACACGCTCGTATTTGCAATTGCTTTCGCAGCTCTTCGTGGTATATTTCCAGAATATTACTAGAAAACTTAATCAGGAATGGTAACGCATCTTGCGGTAGGACCAGGTGCGATGGGGTTTTATGTATATCTTGGAGCTATAACGAAACTCAGGGATAAAGGACAGTTGGACGAGCTTGTCGAAATTGCCGGAGCATCGGCGGGTGCTCTCATTGGGTTACTCTACTGTTTAATGAAAGGAGATACAAAAAAAATTCTTGAATATTCATTGACAATTCCTATAAAAGATATTATGAAACCTAATATTAAAAATATTCTAAAGAATTTTGGATTAATTCCTCTTAATAAAATTCGTAAATTATTGTCAAGTATATGTCTCAGAGAAACTTTGAAAGATGATTTAACTTTTAGAGAATTATATGAATTTTATCCAATAAAATTACATGTATCCGCATATTGCATACAACTTGAAAAGACAAAATACTTCAGTGTTGATACAACACCAGAAGTAGGTATTCTTGATGTTATGTGTGCGTCTATAGCAGTTCCCTTTCTTTTCTCAAGTGTAAAACTTGAGGACGGGTTAAGTTATATTGATGGTGGAAGTGTTGAAACGACACCATCAGGGGTTTTTATTGGTAATGAAAATGCGGTTGCCTATCGTATAAGTGGAGAGGGGTGGGGTCCCAATGTTAAAGATCTCAAGACATATGCGATAAGCCTTTTATATGCAACAATGAAACTTAGATATGAATATCCAATTCGAACACGTAGTCTTATAATTCAAGATGATGCGTATGATTTTGGGGCATCAAGTGAATCTAAGATTCGCATGTACATGAGTGGCTACTCTCAAGAATTTTCTCAATAGATGTAAATGCACGCAGACCTCCGAAAAGCTCACACGCGTACACTAACCGCCAAACGCATATCGGTTAAGGGAACACCATCTCGCCCAGGCTACTCTTACATTCGCAAGGCGCGGACAGTTAGCGTCAAAGGCCAGCCTGCGTATGATGTGGGGACTATCGGCCGGCCCAAGAGCGTAATCGGCCCCCTTAAACACGGTATGTTGACCAAGTTTGGGTACCATCCAGTCGAGGCAAAGACCAACCGCCACAAGGCTCTCCACCGCGCGATTACCAAGGGTAAGGAGTTTCCCCTGAACGTGTTCCGCCGGCTCATGGCCATCAGCACGTTGACCAAGCGCATGGCGCCCCGTGCCCATCGCATATACAAACAGGATGCCACGTGGGTGCGTCAGAAATATGCTTCATGGTTCGCGACCCCATTAAAAAGGTTGTTTAAGAGTATATGA
>Ga0114973_10003390_pt1 | contig 11266 bp, 9 predicted proteins | sample M_140807_MF_Meta_FD_87025 | JGI IMG/M metagenome (GOLD analysis project Ga0114973, IMG submission 87025) | Freshwater microbial communities from Lake Montjoie, Canada to study carbon cycling - M_140807_MF_MetaG | ecosystem: Environmental > Aquatic > Freshwater > Lake | place: Lake Montjoie... | reverse complement strand
TCGCTATCAAATCCCATTTCTTGGTGTCCAATATAATCATCAAGCCCTGTCAGTTTGCTTATTTGATATAAACGTTCAGACGTAATTGCTGAATCACCCATAGTAATATTGTCTCGGATGGTTCCCTGAAAAATGTCTTGCTGACTAATTAATACACCAGTGTTAGAACGCAGTGCATCTATAGAATAGCTGCCAAGTGCTATATTATTGATTCTTATAGACCCAATAAAATTGGTAAAAGTACCAGTGAGTAGTCTTAAAAGTGTAGACTTTCCTGATCCAGAGGCACCAATAATTAAAACTTTTTCACCAGCTTCTATATGTAAGTCAATGTCACGTAACACTTGTTTTCCATTCGGATAACTAAAGGATACCTGGTTAAAATGAACATCAATGCCTCCTGTTGTTTGTATGGTTTCATTTCCTGACTCTTCTAATACAGCATTTTTAATTTTATCTAATTTTTCTATGGCCGTTAAAGAATCATAAGCTTTATCGAGCGTTACAATTAATTTTTCTACCGAATTGATTACTGTAAGGATCACAATATCTGCGGCAATAAACTGTCCAATATTAATTTGTTGATTAAGTAGTAAATAAACGCCTACAATAAGCATCGCTGCTGTAATAATAATTTTAAAAATAACCAAACTCCAAAACTGTGTGAGTAGTACCTTAAAATAATCGGTGCGTGCGTTTAAATAATTGCCTACAAAACCGTCTGTTTTTTCGATATGCAAAGAGGTTTTTTTAGCGTATTTAAACGTTTTAACAACTCTTGCTAATTCCTGTAACCATGCAGCTGTTTTGTACTTATAGTCGCTAGCTAACATGTTTTTCGAAAACCCTTTTGGCAATGTGGTTCGTAAGATGATCCACAATAAAAGCACCAATAATATTCCAAAAGCAATAAATATTGGATGGTATAACGACAATAAAATAATTCCAAAAATAATTTGAATGATTGCAGCAGGAATTTCTAATAATATTTTTTCAATACCTTTTTGTAAAGTAAGGGTATCGAAAAAACGATTTACGAGTTCTGGTAAATAGTAATTATCGAGTTTTTCTATATTCAGTTGTGGTATACGATCTGCAAATGCTAGCGCATCTCTTGTATATATTTTTTGTTTGATTTTTTCAATTAATTGTAGCTGTCTAATTTGAAACAATCCGTTTAAAAAAACGCCACTAACAACTACTGTAATAAGTACTACAATTGAAGTAGACAATGATCCTGCCATGACAAAGCCAATAATGCTTTGAATACCAAGTGGAGTGATTAGTTGAACCAGCCCAGCAAGTATCGCAAACACATAAATAGCAGAAACATCTTTGTTATCTAGCTGAAGTAGGGATATAAGTTTTTTAGCAGCTCCTAAAGGGGTCACTTTACTTTTAGCATCCATGGGTATAATTTTTTTTAAATGTCGTCGTACTTATAAAGCGCTTCGATGTCTGAGTCTGGGTTTAATTCACATACTGGATTGATGATACCGTCTTTTAAACCATATACCCATCCATGAATTTGTGGCCTTTGTTCATGTTTCCAAGCCCTTTGAATAATCGACGTTTTTGCTAAGTGTAAAACCTGTTCTTGTACATTTAGTTCAACCAAACGGTCAAATTTTTTATTTTCGTCCTCTATACAATTAAGTTCTTTACGGTGCAAATGAAATACATCTTTGATATGCCTTAACCACATGTTTAGTATTTGTTTAAAGTCATGGTTACTCATGGCTGCTTTTACACCACCACAACCATAGTGCCCGCAAACAATGATATGTTTTACTTTTAGGTGGGTCACCGCATATTCTAATACGCTTAATAGGTTAACATCTGTATGGATAACCATATTGGCAATATTGCGGTGCACAAATATTTCGCCAGGCTGTGTATTTGTAATTTCATTGGCAGGTACACGACTATCGCTACACCCAATCCATAAAAACTCTGGGGTTTGAATGTCTGAAAGCTTATTAAAATAGGAAGGGTCAAGTGCTAATTTTTCTTTGGCCCAGGCTTTATTTTCTAAGAGTAGTTTTTCGTAAACTTTCATGCGTTAGCGTTTTGTTGGTTCAAAAATAAGCCATGTGCGGCATTACTTGGGTTAGTTTTAATGGCAACTTTAATGTTTTTTAAGTGCGCATGGCATAAAAAGCTGTTTACTTCGTCAATGACGTCTTTATCAATGTATTCGGCCCTGGCCACATCAATCACCAAATTGGCATTTTGAGGAAGTTGCTCTAGCTCGTTTTTGATGATGGGTTTATTTAAAAAAGATACATCTTTTCTAAACCTAATGAGGTAGTTATCATTGTCATTGACTACCAAAACGGCAGTTTTAAAGTTGCTTCGGATAATGAACACTAAACTTACTGCAATACCTATCGAAATACCAATTAATAAATCTGTAAAAAGAATAGCAATAATAGTTGCGCAAAATGGAACAAATTGGTTGAATCCTTTTTGATAAAATTCTTTGAATAAAGTGATTTTTGCAAGTTTGTAACCTGTAAAAATTAATATTGCAGCAAGTGCGCTTAATGGAATTTTATTTAATAAAGCAGGAATAAGCGCAGCACATAGTAGTAATAGTATCCCATGTATAATAGTTGATTGTTTTGTTTTTCCTCCAGCACTTACATTTGCAGAACTTCTTACGATTACAGAAGTGAGGGGTAATCCGCCTAGCAATCCTGAAATAATATTTCCTACACCTTGTGCTTTTAATTCTCTATTAGGCGGCGTCACTCTTTTTAAAGGGTCTAGTTTATCTACTGCCTCAATACCTAGTAGTGTCTCTAAAGATGCAACAATAGCAAGGGTTACAGCGGATATCCATACTTGAACACTTCCTATGAAACTAAAATCCGGCAAAGTAAAAAATGAAACAAACTCAGCTGCAGAAGCTGCAACAGGAAGTGATACTAGATGCTTAGTTTCTAAGCGGCCTAGTCCTGTTTTTACACTAATAATTTCATTGATCAATACGGCTAATAAAACAACTACTAAAGGGCCTGGTATAAATTGGAGTAATTTATTTTTTTTGATCCACGGCTTTTCCCAAACTGTGAGTAAAAGAATAGAGCATAAACCTATCATAACAGCAGTTGGTGTAATGGTATTGAGTGCAGCATATATAGCAGACAATGTATTATTTTGATCGGGTTGTGTAAATGTTTCATCACCTTCAAAATCTGCATCGTAACCAATAAGATGTGGAAACTGCTTCATGATTAAAATGATACCAATAGCTGCCAACATACCTTTAATAACGGAGTTGGGAATGTAATCGCCAATAATACCAGCTTTTAAAAAACCAAAAGCAACTTGCATAATACCAGCAATTACTACTGCAAGTAAAAAAGCTTCGTACACTTGCAATTTTAAAATAGCTGAAGCTACAATGACGGTTAAGCCAGCTGCTGGACCTGTAACACTCAGTTGTGATCCACTAAGAAGTCCTACCACAACGCCACCAACAACACCAGCAATAATGCCAGAAAACAAAGGGGCTCCAGAAGCAAGTGCAATGCCTAAGCAAAGCGGAAGTGCTACTAAAAGTACAACGATGGATGCAGATAGGTTGGCACCTATATGCGTATAATATTTTTTCATGAAAGGATAATAAATGCCGTTAAAATAAAATTGTTTTAAACCGTTGAAAACGATTAACAATTGGGTGGCGGTACGGGCACTTCAAATACGTGATGGGCTGGGATAATATCCTGAAAATTGATAAAATTAATTGGAGTTGCGACTGCAATTTGTGTAGATCCGTTATAAAAACCTGCCTCAAAATCTAAAGTAGTGTCACTCGATTTACCAATTTCTTTACAAGCGCTGTCAGAGGCGTTTACTTCTTCACTCCACTGATTATTGAATAAAAGCTCACCCATTTGTTTAACGGGCAGTACTTGTATTAATAGCACCAGGATTAAGAAAATATTTAAAAAACGACGCTTCATAATTGGTTGCAAATATAGGGGGCAGTGGTAATAACAGCAGATATGTTAAAAGGTTTAACAGGTGTACTGTTATTATATGACAGCCTTATGACAATACCATCTTAAATGTTTAATCCGCCACAGGCACTAATCACTTGCCCGGTAACATAAGAACTCATATCGCTCGCTAAAAAAAGCGTGGTATTGGCAATTTCCTCTGCTTTACCAAATCTGCCTAGTGGGATTTTACTTAAAAACGCAGTGGCGGCTTCTCCCTCTTTTAAATAATGGGTCATATCGGTTTCAACAAATCCTGGGGCGATGGCATTGCATCTAATATTTCTACTGCCAAGTTCAAGTGCCACAGATTTTGTAAATCCAATGATACCTGCTTTACTAGCAGCATAGCTACTTTGGCCTGCATTGCCTCTAATACCAATGATAGAACTCATATTGATAATGCTCCCAGATTTGGCTTTCATCATGGGTCTGATCACCTGCTTGGTCATATTAAAGACACTCTTTAGGTTGGTGTCCATCACTTCATCCCATTGTTCTGCATTCATGCGAAGCAGTAAATTATCTTTTGAAATACCTGCATTGTTTACGCAAATATCTACCGTACCAAATGTGGTAACTACATCATTTACAAAAGTCTCACACTCTTCAAAAATACCCGCATTGCTCTGATAGGCTTTGGCTTTAACCCCAAGCGCTTCTATTTGCGCAACAAGTGCTGCAGCTTTTTCGGCGCTTCCGCTGCTAACATAGGTTAAAGCAATATGGCTTCCTTGTTCCGCTAATTTAAGTGCAATAGCCGCGCCAATGCCACGGGCTGCTCCTGTTACAATCGATACTTTGCCTGCTAGTAATTTCATTTCCATTATTTATGATAGTTTAAACGAATTTTGGTTATTCATATTGTTGTAAAAGCAACAATAATTCATCTACATATTTTCTTTCATTACTAAGTCTTGGTACTTTATGTTGCCCTCCTAGTTTGCCTTTATTTTTGAGCCAAACATTAAATAATCCTTTAGGAACTGCCGTTATTTTAGGCATGCCTAGTGCAATGTCTTTGTAGCGTTTGGCTTCATAATCGCTGTTTACATTTTTTAGATGTTGGTCCAGTTCTGTTGTAAATTCAGTAATGTTTTCCGGGGTGTTTTCAAACTCAATAAGCCATTCATGTGCACCCTGATTTTGATCACCAAAATAAATAGGTGCAGCCGTATAATCTTTTACAACAAGTCCTGCACTGGCCGCTGCTGCTGCAATAGCTTTGTCTGTATTGTCCACCATCACTTCTTCGCCAAATGCATTGATGAATTGTTTGAGACGGCCAGTAACAATAATTCGGTAAGGTGCTAAGCTTGTAAACTTAACGGTGTCGCCTACCAAATAACGCCATAGTCCGCCATTGGTGCTAATAACGAGCGCATAATTTTTATCAAGTTCCACTTTATCAAGTCCAATGGTGCGAGGTTTTTCTTTTCCATATTCTTCGGTGGGCATGAACTCGTAAAAAATACCATGATCTAAAAACAAAAGCATGCCTTCTGTGTTAGGATCATCTTGTGCAGCAAAAAATCCTTCTGATGCATTGTACATTTCTAAATAGGTACAACCAGGACCAATTAATTTTTTAAATTGTTCTTTGTAGGGGGTAAAGGATACACCACCATGAATGTATAATTCCAAGCTGGGCCAAACTTCTTTTAATGTTTGCTTACCAGTAATTTCTAAAATTCTTTTGATGAGTAAAAGTGTCCAAGTAGGAACACCTGAAATAGACGTAACATTTTCTTCGATGGTAGACTGTGCTAACTGTTCAATTTTTGATTCCCATTCATCCATGAGTGCAATGGATAGCTCTGGTGTGCGAACCCAATTGGCCCACATCGGTGTATTTTGAAGTAGCACAGCACTTAAATCACCCACACTAATTTCTTCGTTTACTTTACTAATTTGATGACTACCACCAATCACAAGTCCTTTACCGGTAAGTAAATCACTATCATTATTAAAATGATAATAAAGTGCGAGTACGTCTTTTGCGGCTTGGTAATGACAATCTTCTAAACTTTCTTCGGTGATGGGAATAAATTTGCTTTTGTCTGAAGTAGTACCGCTGCTTTTTGCAAACCAGTGTACGGGTGTATTCCAAAGCAGTTGATCTTCTCCCTCTAAAAGCCTATCAATAAAGGGTTTCAGGTCTTCGTATTCGCTGATAGGAACGGCTTCTTTAAATTTTCGAATATTAAATAATTCGTTGAATCCATGCTTTCTACCAAAGGCGGTGTACTGTCCGTGCGTTACTAAATCTTGTAATACTTCTCTTTGTGTAGCAACAGGATTTGCTACCCACCTTTCAATATGTGCAATTCTTAAAAGGGCTAGTCGTGATATGGCAGGACTTAAAAATTTCATGTGAATTAAAGCTTCGCTTCTTTTCCCATGTCTATAATCCAATCTTTTCTGCGAAGTGTAAAGTTGGTACCTAAATACAAACGTCTTACGTCTTCGTCTTCTGCTAATTCTTCGGCAGTACCGTGTTTAAATATTTTTCCTTCAATTAGAAGGTAGGCTCTATCACAAATGGATAAGGTTTCATTCACGTTATGATCTGTAATTAAAATCCCAATATTTTTTGTTTTTAATTTAGCCACTACCATTTGAATATCTTCTACGGCAATGGGATCCACACCTGCAAACGGCTCGTCTAATAAAATAAATTTTGGATCTACTGCAAGTGCTCTCGCGATTTCTGTTCTTCTTCTTTCGCCACCACTTAAACTGTCACCATTATTTTTTCGAACAAGTTGTAAATTAAATTCGTCGAGTAAAGATTCTAATTTTAATAACCTTTCTTCTTTTGTAAGCGAAGTCATTTCTAGTACGGCTAAAATATTATCTTCTACGCTGAGGCTTCTAAAAACACTAGCCTCTTGTGGTAAATAGCCAATGCCCATTTGTGCTCTTTTATACATGGGCAGTTTGGTAATATCTTCTTCGTTTAAAAACACAGTGCCTTCGTCTGGCTTAATAAGCCCAACCACCATGTAAAATGTAGTAGTTTTACCAGCCCCATTGGGTCCTAGTAAACCTACAATTTCACCCTGTTTTACGGTTACGCTTACATTGTTTACAACGGTTCTGCCTTTGTAACTTTTTTGCAGCGCACTTGTATGTATGATTCCGTTCAAAATAGTTGCTTTCTACAAAAATAGGGCTTCTAACCCTCTTCTGTATCAGGTTTTGGCCTGCGTAACCCTTTTTATAAACGCTTTTTGGCTGTATATTGCAACAATTTTAATATTTGCCCCCAACAAAGCAGCAATCATGAAAGTAACAGATCATTTACAGCAGGCAAAAGACACCCTTATTTCTTTTGAAGTGTTACCTCCTCTAAAAGGTAAGACTATCAATACTTTATATGAACATTTAGACCCTTTGATGGAGTTTAAGCCTTCTTGGATTAATGTGACCTACCACCGTAGTGAAACCATGTTCAAGAAAAAGCTGGATGGCACTTTTGAAAAGGTAGAAGTGCGTAAGCGTCCGGGTACGGTAGGTATTTGTGCGGCTATTATGAACCATTACCAAGTAGATGCTGTTCCACACATTATTTGTGGCGGTTTTACAAAAAGAGAAACGGAAGATGCACTTATCGATTTAGACTTTTTAGGCATAGATAATGCACTCGTACTCCGTGGTGATGCTGCAAAAAATGAATCTTCATTTGAGCCAGAAAAAGATGGCAATCATTTTGCCATGGATTTAATCAAGCAGGTAAATAATATGAACAATGGTGTTTACTTGGATGAAGACATTAAAAATGGCGGACAAACAAAATTTTGCATGGGTGTTGCCGGTTATCCAGAAAAACATTTTGAAGCACCTAATTTAGAAATCGATTTAAAGCATTTAAAAAATAAAGTGGATGAAGGCGCAAGCTACATCATGACACAAATGTTTTTTGACAATCAAAAGTTTTATGATTTCGTGAAAGCCTGTAGGGATATGGGTATCAGCGTGCCTATCATACCAGGTTTAAAGCCTATTACCAATAAAAAGCAACTCTCTGTTTTACCTAGAATATTTCATGTAGACATTCCTACCGATTTGTCAAACGCCATCAATAAATGTAAAACGGATGCCGACTGCGAACAAGTGGGAACAGAGTGGTTGATACAACAAAGCAAGGAGCTTAAAGCATTTGGCGTACCTGTGCTGCATTATTATACCCTTGGAAAACCAAAGGTTATTTTTAATGCTGTTAAAGAACTCGTGTAATTATTTTGTAGGCTTTTTCTTACTCTTGACTTGAATAATATCATCAAACTGTTCTACCGTTAATTGCTTGGCAATTATGCGTTTGTCTTTGTCTAACAAATAAACGGTAGGTGTTTTATAAATATCATAGAGCTGTCTGTAATTGGCCCTACCTGCTTTTTCATCTGCATCTTTTGCAGCTTTGGTTTGGTAGGCATGAATCCAATTTTTCAGGTTTTTTTCGTTCACAAATTTTTTCCAGGCTACCTGTTCGGCGTCGTAAATATTGACACCTAGCATCGTCATACCAACGGCTTTCCACTTGGCTCTATAAAATGAGTCTAGTCTTGGTAGTTCTTCTTTACAATGCCCACAATTAGGGTCGTAAAATACAACCATGGTATAGGTAGCAGGTATAGTATACAATGAAACGGCTTTGCCTAAAGAGTCTACCAAATCCAGTTGTGGCGCGGGTAATCCAAGTTGATTGGCCATTAAACTATAGGCTCTTTCTGTAACTGTTTTTCGGGACGCAGGATTTAAAATTACCGTATCTCCTTTGGCATAAAAATTTTCAAACAAGTACACAAACACTTTGTCTTGACCCATAAATTCTGGAGCCATGTACTTATTGGTAAACTTGGTAAGTAAGTATGGATATATTTCTTTACCAGTTTTTGCCATGAGTAACATGTACTTCACTTCTTCAATAACGGAGTCTGGTTCGGCAGAAACATAGTACTTAAAATACTCGTCTAATTTAGATTCAAAAAACGGTGTTCTTAAAAGTCTATCATCATTAAAAAGTACGTCATCCCAAAAATGATTTTTTACAAAACGGTAGGGTGCAATAGAATCTGGTTTCCCGTTAACGATAGGCACAGCAGGGGCTACAGGGCGTTTCATCGCACTAAAAAGCATTGCTAGCAAAGAGCCTGGATACTTTTTTACGATATCGTTACGGTAGCCTTCTACCATCTTATCTAACTTGCCATATTCATCGGCTAAGCGGGTAGAATCTGCTTTGGTTTTAGCTTCATTAAAATCGTTTCTAATATTTTGTAATTGTTGTCCTTTTTCAGAAGAAAAACCAATGTATGCTTTAAATAAATCATTGTCTTGTGAACCGGTAATGGTTGCTTTTTCTTTGATGGTGGTATCTCCTTCAATATTAAAATGCTGGATATCGTCCATTAAAAATTCAAACTGCTTGGTAATTTGAGGCGTAACCACAAAGTATACCCCGCTTGTTAATTTAGAGTCTCCTTTAAATACGCCCTGACCATTTGCATCAAGCATGGTAGAATCTACGAGCACTAGGCTTTTACCATAGTAACTACCAATATATACTTTGCAATTTGTGAGGGGCTTTAATTTAATAGAAATATGTCTCCCATTTGTGTTTTTCACCTCTGCCTTGTTTACAGGTTTTGTTTGAGCGATCAGCGTTAATTGCATCAAACAACATGCGATGATGGCTAGACAAGATTTTGCTAAAATGTTCTTCATACTATTAAATTCTATGCAAATTTAGGTATTTAGATCATGCAGCCTCTTAAAGCGTCTTATATTTGCATGTAGTGAGAAAACAAAAGAGACAGCCCATTTTAGAACAGGTATTGGTAGAAAATTATGCTGCCGAGGGCAAGGCATTAGCACGCGTAGACGGAAAAGTAGTTTTTATTGAAGGCGCCGTGCCTGGTGATGTTGTAGACGTACAGCTCAAAAAAAATAAAGCCGATTGGGCAGAAGGCTTTGTTGTGTCGTTTAGATCTTATTCTGAAGACCGGGTGCAACCTTTTTGTTCGCATTTTGGTATTTGTGGTGGTTGTCAGTGGCAAATGCTTCCCTACGCAAAGCAGCTAGTATATAAACAACAACAGGTTACCGATAATTTAACCAGAATTGGACGTATACAGCTCCCAAACATCCAGCCCATTATTGGTGCCAGTCAAACAGAGCTCTACCGCAACAAAATGGAATATACGTTTGCAACAAAAAAATATATTCCTTCCGAAGAATTTAGAGCCTTAAAAGCAGCTGGTGCCGATTTTTCCAATCAACCAGGTGCCGCTGGTTTTCATGTGCGTGGTTTTTTTGATAAAGTAGTTGAAGTAGATACTTGTCATTTGCAAGAAGAGCCTACCAACCTCATTCGTAAAATGGTGGCGCAGTATGCACTTGATCATGAGCTCCCTTATTATGATGTCAAGCAGCATACAGGTTGGTTGCGTAATATGTTTGTGCGAAACACCACTACTGGTGAACTCATGATTAATGTTGTGTTTGGTTACGAAGATGAACCACACCGCCTTGCCTTACTCGATCAGTTACTTGAAGCGTTTCCGGCTATTACAACGCTCCTATATACGATCAATACAAAACGAAATGATAGTTTGTATGATCTAGATCCAAAAACCTATTTTGGAAATGGTAGCATCACCGAAAAATTAGAAAAGTTTTCGTTTAAAATAAGTCCTAAATCATTTTTTCAAACCAATACCAAGCAGGCCGAAAAGTTATATCAAGTAACACGCGAGTTTGCTGAACTTGATGGGTCGCAGGTGGTGTATGACCTCTATTGCGGAACTGGAAGTATTGGAATTTTTTTAAGTGAAGGCGCTAAAAAAGTGGTGGGTGTAGAAGTCGTAGCAGACGCTATTGAAGATGCTAAAATTAATGCGGCGCTCAACAATTTGCAGCATACTGCATTTTTTGCAGGAGATGTTATTGATATTGTAGATGACACTTTTTTTGCTACGCATGGCAAGGCAGACGTGGTTATCACAGATCCGCCAAGAGCGGGTATGCACGATAAACTTGTAAAAAAATTATTAGAAATTGCAGCACCAACGATTGTGTATGTTAGTTGTAACCCTGCAACACAGGCTAGAGATTTAGCCCTCCTTGATGAAAAATATGAGGTCACTAAAATTCAGCCAGTTGATATGTTTCCGCACACACTGCACATCGAAAATGTAGTACAGTTAAAATTAAAGCATTCGTATGACAGAATTTAGACCCGGCCGATTTGAGATTTT
>Ga0114973_10003388_pt1 | contig 11273 bp, 9 predicted proteins | sample M_140807_MF_Meta_FD_87025 | JGI IMG/M metagenome (GOLD analysis project Ga0114973, IMG submission 87025) | Freshwater microbial communities from Lake Montjoie, Canada to study carbon cycling - M_140807_MF_MetaG | ecosystem: Environmental > Aquatic > Freshwater > Lake | place: Lake Montjoie... | reverse complement strand
CACAGAAACTTGAGCAGCATGTAGTAGATCAGGAGTTTTTTCGTTGATCTCAACAACTTCACCAGTTCCAGTAACGATGCGACAAGATCTTAAAATTGATGAAAAACTTCCAAATTCAGTTCCAGAACCATGAGTTCCTGTTGAAATTGCACCCGCAATTCTTTGGGAATCAATATCTCCTTGATTTCTTAAAGCTAAACCTTTTTCCCACAATGGATCACCCAATGCACTAATTGGAGTTCCAGAGCCGACAAATGCTCTTTGTTTATAAGGATCAACTGCTTTGATGCCACTAATTTTTGCAAGATCAAGTAATAAACCATCTGTTTCCACAATGGGAGTAAATGAATGGCCTGTGGCCATAACTCTAATATTTTGTTTTTTTTCTAATGCTTTTTTAACAGCTTTAACTACTTCTTTTTCACTACCTGGTTGAGCAAAACTTGCATATTTAAAAGATTGATTACCAACCCAGTTAGTCCATTTACCAGCCATATAAACAATCTAGCAAGAAAAGCCAATAGATTTCTACAGAGCCGCTTTCGGGAATTGAACCCGAGACCTTTGCTTTACGAGAGCAACGCTCTACCAACTGAGCTAAAGCGGCCGGGGTTAATTATTTAGACGTGGGTAATTGTGAAACACGATTATCGCGACACTTAATTAAGTCATCTACCATCGCAATAAATCTATTAATACTAGAACCTGGTTTTGTGTCTCCAAAGTAATAATTTCTCATTGAATCATAAGAAGTTCTATCAACTTGTCCTGAAACATGATCTGAAATCAATTTATCAATATTGTTTATGTTTTCTTTAGTAATTACTGTTACAGCCTTTGAAACCGGAGCTACTTGTGCAAATTCAGTTATGTTACTTCTTCTATCACACATCAACATGGCGCCTTGAGGTTTTAAATACAAATAATCAATTGTTACCGCTGAAACATCCGAAACTAAAAGATCAGCAACCTGTAGCACTGGCATTGGATCACCAGTAACTAACTTATGTTTCGCACTTGGATCTTTAGAGTTAGCTGAATCTAAAAGGGCCAATATTTTTTTGTGGGCATTAGCTATTTGAGAATTAGGAGAAGTTGTAACTTTGGGGTGAGGCTTATACAAAATAGTTGCGTTAGGAATTTTAAGCATTGCTGAAACTATTTGTTCACCATAAACATCGACTGAAGAATAATTATTTGCTTCCTGGTCGCCCTCCCAAGTTGGGGCATAAGCAAGCACTTTTCGTCCAGCATTTATTTCCAATGGTTTTTGCAACAAATCTAATTGCGGTCTGCCAATAACAACTTCTTTATTTTCATCACTAACAATCAGAGCATTTTTTAATCTATCTTTTGCAGCTTGGCCTGCTACAGCAACAACGTCGTAGGCATACATCTGTCTGGAAGTCATACTCATCTTGTCTGACTCACCATGATTTAAGTGAACATGAAACGCTCTTTTTGCAGCCATTGCCTGGAAGTTTGTAAATGAGTTATTTACATAAAGAACAACTTTGTAATTATTTGATTCAATTAAATCAGTTAAGGTAAAGAAGTCATAAACAGAATTAACTGGTAATGAAGTTAATTTTCTTAAGTGTTGAGTTGTTGGAAATTGACGACAAATAATTTGTACTTTGTGTGTTTTATTTAATTCTTCATAAACTGGTAACCATTGTGCAATTTGATATGAACGAGAAACGTCATCACCAAAATAAGCTAAAACTTCAAAATCTTTTGAAGAGTTCATTAAATCTTTGAACTCTGAAATTGCTTTAGGATCATTAGCAATCCAGGCGTGATAGGCCGCTCCACCCATACGACGAATGCGTAAATACCAAGGGTTGGAATCAAAGCGTCTAGGAATAATTGCCATGGTGATTATGAGCCTACTCAATATATATAGTGCGAAGATGAGCGTGAAAGACTAAAGGCACAAGAAAAGTAACTTCTTGATATCGAATGGGGCAAACATGCTGGGCATGGTTTTAGCCGCAGGTGCTGGACGTCGACTCCGCCCCTATACCGACACATTGCCCAAAGCTCTGGTTCCGGTTGATGATGAAACCACAATTCTAGATTTAACGTTAAGTAACTTTTCAAAAGTTGGATTAAAAGACGTAGCAGTAATTGTTGGCTACAAGTCAGAAGCACTTGAGGAAAGAAAAAAAGATTTGGAATCAAGACATGGTGTTAATTTAGAACTAATTTTTAACGACAAAGCAGAAGAGTGGAATAATGCTTATTCTCTTTGGTGTGCTCGAGATTTATTTTCTCAAGGATTTTTGTTAGCAAATGGTGACACAGTTCATCCAGTAGGTGTACAAGAAACGCTTCTTGCAAATAGAGGACCTGCAATTCTTTTAGCAGTTGACACAGTCAAGAAACTTGCAGAAGAAGAAATGAAGCTAACAGTTAACTCATCAGGAAATCTTGCCAAGATTACAAAGTTGATGGATCCACAATCTGCATTTGGTGAATACATTGGTTTAACTCTTGTTGAGCCTGAAGCTGCAGAAAGTCTTACCTCTGCATTAGAAACTACTTGGAAAAATAATCCCGATCTTTACTATGAAGATGGATATCAGGAGTACGTTAATAAAGGCGGAGTGATTAGCCTTCAACCAATCGGTGAAGTTGCTTGGGTTGAAGTAGATAATCATGACGATCTAGCAAAAGCGAGGTCAATTGCATGTCACTATTAAAGCGAACAATTGAAACTCCCCTTTACATTGATATTAGAAAAGGTGCCCTTGATGATTTAGCAACAGTGCTTGCTGATCAAAGAGTTTCTAGCACAGGTCACATTGCAGTAGTTATGACTGAAGGTGGCAAAAAGAAATTTGAAGCAAGATTAAAAAAAGCTGCACCTAATGCTGAATTTTATATTTCTCCAGGAAATTCTTTAGATGATGCCAAAGCTTTAGCGGAGACTTTAAAACCAAAAAAATATGATGCCATTGTTGGAGTAGGTGGTGGAAGAGTTATTGATTTATGTAAATATGCTGCAACTTTATTAGAAATTCCTATGATTTCTGTGGCCACAAATTTAGCTCACGATGGTGTGGCTTCCCCTGTAAGTATTTTAGAAAATAACGGTGGCCGTGGATCTTTTGGAGTTAATGCACCCCTTGCAGTGGTTATTGATTTAGATGCAATCAAAATGGCACCAGATCGATTTATTAAAGCCGGTATTGGAGATGTGTTAAGTAATCTTTCTGCTGTTAAAGATTGGGAATTAGCAGTAAAAGAAAATGGCGAAAAGATGGATGGCTTAGCAGCATCCATGGCGCGCATTAGTGCTGAAGCACTATTAGGTAGAGCAGATTCAATTGGCAGTGATGATTTTCTAGTTGCTCTTTCAGAAGCTTTAGTTTTATCAGGAATTGCCATGGGAATTGCAGGAACTAGTAGACCTTGCAGTGGAGCTTGTCATGAAATTTCTCATGCGATTGATTTGTTATTTCCAGATAGAACTCAGCCTCACGGTGAACAAGTTGGCGTAGGAGCACTTTTTGCCACGTTTTTAAGAAATGATGAAGAAAGATTTACTGAATTAGCTTATGCACTTGCCCAACATGGACTACCAATTTCTCATCATAATCTTGGGTTTAATGATGAAGAATTCGCTGAAATTGTTAAATCTGCTCCAACAACCAGACCAGATCGCTTCACAATATTGGAACACTTAAATATGTCAGAAAATAGAATCAAAGAAAAAATCAAGGAATTCAACGACGCTATCGCGTCTATTCAAATTTAGTGATGTTCGATGTGTTCAGAAATATTTTGCTTGGCAGCTAAACCATAAACAACCAAACTTAATACTGCTGGAACCATTAATAACCAAGCCACAATTTCTGTTCCTGTTTTTTGCATAACTATTCCCATTAATGAGGGAGAAATACTTGCCCCAGCAATTGCTGCAAACATCATAAATCCTGCAGTCCTTGGATCTCCTGGATTAATACGCACGGCCCACACCATTGCGGTTGGAAATACTGGACCGCAAACAAATCCCATGATGGTAAATCCAAGCAAAGCAAAGGACGTAAAACCTATAAAAAACAGGCTTAAAATAATCAATATTGAAGAAGCTAAAACTATTTGTGTTGGAGAATATTTCTTTGCCAAAGGCAAAATAAGAATTCTTCCGGCTGCTAAAGCTAAGAAAAATAGAGCTAATGCTGTTGCTCCCATTTGAGCTGAATAATTCTGATCAATCATGTAAGTAGGAATCCATCCAGAAGCTCCAACTTCAACGCCTACATAAAAAGCGATTCCTAAAAGCAGCATTGAGAATACAAACTTATGTCCATCGGGTTTTGCTGTAGTGTGATCTCGTTTTAAATAACCTGAAGTATTTGAGATAAACATATATCCCACAACGAAAAATACTGCTGCCCAAGCAAATAATAATTGACCAAACAAATCTGGTACCGCACCTGCAATTAAAATAGGTCCAACAACTGCTCCAATTGCAAAACCAGCATTTAAAATATTTACTAACCTAACTGCCTTTTCACTTCCGCCTCTTGATAAAAATTGACTAATAGTTGCATCACATGCCCCAAATCCAATTCCAACAACTGCAACTCCCAACAAAGTTATATTCCAAGTTGGAGCAACACCAATAAGAATTGCGCCTAATCCCATTAACGGGACTCCCAAACCACCAACATAAGCAGCTTTAAATTTAGAAACAGTAATTGTGCCAATGACAACACCAACTAGAGCTGTAACCCCATGGGCAAAAAAGATGAAGCCACTTTGGGCAAGATTAAGATCGAATTTATCTCTGAAATAAGGAACCATCACTCCATAAGAAGAAGTGAAACCACCCATAACAGCAAATATTGAAATACCTGAATATATAGATAAATTATTTAGTTTTAATGGTGAGTGAATTGAAGTCATTTAATATAACTTAGCAAAGATATAAATTAATTACAGCGATGACATAGGTGCATCGGGTGCAGGTGGTCTAGATAACAAAACTTCAATATTTCCTGTTACCGACCAAGAGCCTGATTCGAAAGGAATAATGAAAGCATCTCCTTTATTTATTTCAAAATTTCCTTGCTTTCCCGTGTTTATTTGACCTTTTCCTTGAGTGGCTAAAAGAATAGAAAATCCTGGAGCAAATTCAAGGGATGCATTCTTTGGTCTTAATAAATGTGATCTGAAATATGGTTCTGCTTGGACTGGCAGCATTGAAGTCATAAGGGAAGAATCATTTTCAGAAGAGACAACTAACTTCTCAACATCATCTCTTTTTAATGCATCAAGATTTAATGCTTGAAGAGCGAGATCGAAACCAAGATTTAGGTGACCATCTTTTAAACCATCAACTGCAAATCCTTCCCACTCCAAAAGAATTGAGAAATCTGTTGGTTCTTGCAATTCCAAAATAAATATTCCTTCAGCAATTGCATGAGGAATCCCTGCCGGCACCAATATTCCTTCACCTGCTTCGACAGTTCTTTTATTTAAGGAATCTATTAAACCTTTGGTGTCTTCTTTTTCCACCATGTTCTTAACATTTGTCATAGTCATATTTGATTCAAAACCAATTCCAACCCAAGCATCTTTTGGTGCCTCTAACACAATCCAAGCTTCCGTTTTTCCATGCGGAACACCTAGATGTTGTTTAGCAAAATTTCTTTTTGGATGGTAATGAACTGGAAGTCTTTGATCAGGATCTAATAACTTAACTAAAATTTCAATACTTGGACCAAATCTATTTACGTGTGCTTTACCTAACCAAGATTCAGGATTGGTTAGCACACTTTCTTTTAACGTTGTTCCATCTTCTAAAAGTGTTAAACCTTGATTTGATGAACCAAATCTTGTGGTGGTTGATCCCAACCACTCTTCTGGTCTCATTGGACCACCGGGACCGTTTCTTAATTTGCCAATTCTGTTGCCACCTTTATAGAAGTGATCAAATTGATTGGCGGGCAATTTAATTGGTTGAGCAACTAACAATTTAGAAATTCTCCTTAGTTACTTTTTGCTCTTGTTATAAGCATCTATTATTTTTTGCTTTTCTTCAATAAGTTTCTTAAGTTTATCTTCAGCTATCTGGGCGTCCTTGAGGGCTGATTTGGCATTAGTTAAGGCTGCGTTGGCTTCTTTCAGTAATACTTCCAGTTCACCTTTTCGACTGTTAGCTTCTTCTTTTTGCACCTCTAAGACTTTTATTAATTCTATTGATTTCTTCATTATTCGATCTTGAGATTCTGCAAATAAACTCAAATTTACTAAATTCTCGGTAAATTCACTTGGTGAAGCAGAATTTAATAACACAGATAAAGTATCAAGGGAACCTTGCATATACAGAATCCTTATGGAATCTGTTACTTGGGATTGAGCATTTCTTGCTTCTGCTTCTCTTAATTCAATATCTTTAATTAATTCAGCTAATTCATTTTGTGCTTTCTCAATTTCATTTTTTATATTTAAATATTTCTTTCTTGATTCAGAAGCTTGCGCAGCAGCTTGGTCTGCCTTTTCACTAGCCGCTTTATATTGTGGAGTTAAAGCAGCAATATCTGCTGCTGCTTGTTGAACGCGATAGGCAAATTCATCAAATCCACTTTGTGTTGGAATTCCTCCGAGAGTGTCAGCTAAAGCAATGTCGACTGCGCCAACAACATAAGTTGATTTTAATTTCATTCTTGCTTGAAAAGTTCTGCCAGATAACGTTACAGATCCGCCATTAGAATCTTTGGCAACTAAAGTTTTGGCAGCACCACTGGAATATCTCTCAACGACATCAATTGATTGCACATTTGATAAGCCAAGTGCTGCAGCCATTGCACTTTGTGACATGCGCACTCCCCAACGAGAATTTGGATTTCGTGCATTTAATGACCAGTTGTCATCAACTGATTGACTCCAAGCAACATTTCCACCCCATGCATCAAGTGTGCTCATTGTTCTTCCACCAGTTGAAGAAGCAAAATATGCAGTAATAGCTTTACCGCCAAAAGTTAAAACTGCAGGTTGTCCAGCCCCATTTAATGCTGAATTAACGGCGTCTTTCCAAGCATCACTTTCTTTGGAATAACCAACATAAACTTGATCGGTTGCATTGTTATAAATATGACAACCACAATTTCCTCTTATGCCACTATTTGCTTTTCCTAATCCATAAGAACGTGATGCCACAACTTGTGCAACTAATGCAGCTTTGGGCCAGGAAGAACTCATTTCTCCAATGCCTAAGACATATTCATCTGCTAAACGCATTGAAATAGAGGTATAAAGATCTGCTCTGCCGTCATTGTCGCCACCGTAAACAACATTTAATGTTCCGTATTTATATCTGTGTCCTGGTGAAGATAAAGCAGATCCAGCATTTGTGTCAGGAGTACCACTATTGGTATTAATTAATCCACTACCTGCACTGATTCGAAAAGATATTTTCTTACCAGTTCCTCTAGCTTCAGCTCTTCCGTCGTCACCACCACTTGTGACAACAGAATTTCCATTTGATTCAATTCGAATAATTGTGCCACTACCAATTGTTGCAACTGGATTTCCATCAATTGACATTTCTAATTGTGCATCTTCAGTTAACTTATCCAAGCGCACAAAAACTGCAGTTTTATCTTGACTAAGTCCAACGATTATTTGTTTATCAACAGGTGAATCGCTTAAAGAAGTTCCTGGATAATAATGACTTAAAATGTCTTGCCAACTTCTTCCATCTAATGCTTGCCCAAGGGCTCCATATTGACTTAAACCAACTCCATGTCCCCAGCCTGAACCAACAATGATCCACTCATTGGGTACAGCGTTAGCCGGAGGAGTGAAAAGACTAGAAGTAATAAGTGAAAATATTGCACCGCTAATTAAAAGACTGCGCTTATGATTTGTTGTTTTCATTTGCGCTTTCTCCGTATTACGTAGCAGCTGGATAACCAGCTAGAGCAAGTAGTTCTTCAGCTGAACCTGCATAAACGTTTAGATCAATTCCTCTTGATGAAACTCCGAAGGTTCCACCAGGACCAGTTTGGGAATATTGCCAAAAAGTCCAACGCAAATTACAACCATCACCTGTCCAAACTGTATTTAAACAACCAGTCTTAGGTGAAACACCGGGATTTGAAACATCAAAATAATTAGCAGCCCACAATGGATAATTTGCAAGGGACGCATCGCCACTCAAATGATTTTTCAAGAATGTTGGATTGGAATAAATAATTGGTAATTTACCTGTTGCATTAGCAACTTTTTCTAACCAAGTTTTAACAAATGCAACTGCTTCAGCATCAGTAACGTTACTTGGAACTCCTGCTTGTTCAATATCTAAAACTAATGGCAAAGTTCCTTGTGAATAACCACCATGAGCATTCCATCTAGCAATCATTAGATCTGCTTGGGCATTAGCTGCCGCAAGGACTGCATTCATGTCATCAGTGTTTGGAATTTGAGCAAAATGATATTGACCAACTAATAATCCAGCAGCTTTAGCTTGTGGAATCCATTGATCGGCATATGGGACAGCGCGACCATGTGCATTGGGTCCACCGTCAGAAGATTTAACAAAAACAAATCTTGCTCCTGCTGCATACATTTTTGCAAAATTAATATTTCCTTGATAACGAGAAATATCAACTCCGAGAATTCGACCGTTAGGTCCTAATCCTTCAATTCTTGGGACTACTGCTACTTCTTGTTCACTACTTTCAGTAGCAACTGTTATTCCTGAAGTTGTCACTACTCGATATTTGTATTTTGCAGTTTTTCGAGAAGCGTTAATTGTGAAATTAAATGTTCCATCCGCTGCTGTTTTAGATGAAGCTTTTTTAACCCACTTCTTTTTCTTAGCATCATAAACTTGTAGTTGCATTCCAACTTTATTTGCTGGTGGATTAAGCGTTCCCACAAAACCAATTGGATTAGCTGGATTTACAGCTGTACTTTGAGCAGTTAAATTAACTTGGGCTTTTTTAAAAACAATTGTGAAAGGATCACTTTTTGGTTTATCGCCCTTTTCAACAACAATTCGATAAGTTGTTTTACCTTTTTTAACTGGAGCAGTTGTTGACATATTCCATGAACCATCAGCTTTAGATTTAGTAGAACCAATAGTGGTCCACTTCTCACCCTTTTTAGTTTGGCGAAGAATTGTTACACCTGCTTTTACTGGATCAATAGATCCATTTAAAGAAAACTTTGCGCCCAAGGAAACTTCAGCTGGTGGTTGATTTACAACTAAACCTGGTTGGCTTGCAAGTAATACTGGCGGCGCAGTTTCTTCTGCTGAGGCAGGATTTATTAAACCTGCAATAAGAAATAGTGAAGAAAATATAGTTACCAAGTATTTAAAAATTCGCAAACCAAAACTCCTTATTTGTTCTCTTTTCAAAGTAACACGAGTTACTAGTGGGACTAAGAGACTGACACTCAGTTAAGTGACGTCAATCACGTAATTTATGCAAAAAATAATTATTTAGTGAGGTTAACGTGAGCTTTTTTAGACATGTACAGCGCCAAAACTAAAGCCACCACAATTCCTGCATTTACCCCAAGTTCTAATAAAGATCTTTGGAATGCTTCATTATCTTTATAAGATCCTAAAGTTAAAGATGCTCCAACCGTTAAAATGTGTCGAACAGCTGCGATTACACCAATTATTAAAAACTTATCTAATTGGTAAACACCATCTGTGAATCGTGCAATTACTGTTCTTAGGATTTCTAAAATAATTACAATAAATAGAATATCGTTGACACCTTGAATCATTCCGTTAGGGAAAAATGGTTTAGTGGTTAACAATCTTTCTACTGTGAAAAATAGTGCACCCATAGCAACTAAAAATAGAATTATTCCAAGAAGTCCGTGAAAAGCATCTTCCAATATATCTACAAAGTGTTCAGGAAGAATTGATCTCTCATTTGAGTCTTTTGCTTTAGCTTTTGATGCCACTTAACACCTACTTCTGTTTCAGGTGTTTCTAATTTTAATCTATAACTTAGTTTTTGGCCTGTTTAAAGTTATTCAAGCCTTTAATAATCATTTTGTGGTCTTCTACCTGAGGCAATCCACTCACTAAAGCCACGCCCACGATTCCAATACCTGAAACATTTATTGGAAATCCACCTCCGTGAGCAGCAAAGAGTTCATTATCTAAACCAGAATCTTCTTCAAAACTTTGATTTTTTTCTTCAAAAGAAACTCTGACATACATACTGGAATGTTTAAATTTTTCAACGACTCGATATTTTCGATTGATCCACCAATCGTTTTCACTTGAACTTCCAGTTAAAGCAGAATGAAAAATTATTTGGTCGCCAATTCTTACTTGCACAATAACCGGTGCTTTTTGAGACAAAGCTAATTTTAATAATTCTTGACCTAATCTGATTGCATCTTCATTTGTAAATGATGAAAGCGTTAACTCTTCTTCTTGTTGCAATAATTCTTTAGTTGAATAATCCCCTGTTGTCATAACCTTTAGCCTAAAGTGTGCTTGAAGATTTACCTGCAGTTGCGGTTAATTTCGCGATGTTTTAACCTTAGAACTAATTAACTCCAAGGAGAATCCTGTGATTGAAGTTCGCGCCTATGCCGCCCAAAAAGCCAAAGCTGATCTAGCACCTTGGAAATTTAATAGAAGAGACCTAGGTCCAAATGATGTATTAGTAGAAATTGTTTATTCCGGAATTTGTCATTCAGATATTCATCAAGTAAGAGAGGAGTGGGGCGAAGCAATATTTCCTATGGTTCCAGGACATGAAATCGCTGGAATTGTTAAAGAAGTTGGTCCAAGTGTTACCAAATTTAAACCAGGCATGAGAGCTGGTGTTGGAGTATTTATTGACTCTTGCAGAAAATGTGAAAACTGTTTAGCTGGAGAAAATCAATATTGTTTAGAAGGAATGACTGGAACTTATAACGGTTATGAAAGAGATGGCAAAACTGTTGCCCAAGGAGGTTACGCATCAGCCATTGTTGTCAATGAAGATTATGTTTTGCACTTGCCAGAGAATTTAGAAATGGCAGGAATTGCGCCTCTACTTTGTGCAGGAATTACTTTGTATTCACCACTTAAGCATTGGGGAGCTGGTCCTGGTAAAAAAGTTGGCATCATTGGTTTAGGTGGCCTTGGACATATGGGCGTTAAATTTGCTCACGCATTAGGAGCTGAAGTTACAGTTCTTTCTCATTCTGCAAATAAAGAAGCAGATGCCAAGAACATGGGTGCAGATCATTTCATTTTGACCAAAGATGAAACTGTTTTTGAGAAATACAAAAACCAT
>Ga0114973_10003385_pt1 | contig 11279 bp, 8 predicted proteins | sample M_140807_MF_Meta_FD_87025 | JGI IMG/M metagenome (GOLD analysis project Ga0114973, IMG submission 87025) | Freshwater microbial communities from Lake Montjoie, Canada to study carbon cycling - M_140807_MF_MetaG | ecosystem: Environmental > Aquatic > Freshwater > Lake | place: Lake Montjoie... | reverse complement strand
TTTCGGTGATAACTGAACCTTTCACCAAACAAGACTTAGCAAATGTGTTAAATAATAATGACAGAATTGATGTTGCTTTAGAAAAACTTCGTTTGCTGGCCATCATCTGGGGCACCGATGAGGGCATGAGATTTGTGCCTGTATTAAAAGAAGTAGTGGCGCCTCATCCAGCAGGATTTGGGCCAACCTTTTTACACGAAAGACCAGATTTAGCTGCCATTGCAAAATTTGAAAGAATTGAAGAAATAGTTAGCAAAGGTCCTAAGGGCACACAAGAAGTTTTAAATGAATTGTTGTGGGGTCCTCCGGTAATAACTTTGTCAAAACTTAATCGTGATGCTGGAATTACTAGTGCAAAAAATGGTCATGAGTATTTAATGGCCCATGGAGTTTTAGTTGCCACAGCTAGAGATGCTTTAACTTTGCCTCGCGAAATTGCTTTAGTGATGAGAACCCCAAGTTATCTACCTGAAGATTTGTCAAACAACAAAGATATTAAAACTAAAGCTCAACGAGATCCAGCTCAAGTTGACAGAGCAGCAGGTGCAGCTGGTTTACAATTTGTGCAATTAGTTGAAGAACTACTTGATAATTGGGGTGAAACTCCACCTGCTGTTTTAAGAAACGGTGGTTTAGCTCAAAGAGATTTAACAATTGCGGCAAAAATTTGTAGTGAAGATGAAACCATTGCGTCTCTGCTTTCAGAAATTGCATTCTCAGCTGGATTATTAGCAGCTGGGGAAGATAAAGAACAAGTTTGGTTACCCACTCCAGCATTTGATGTGTGGCGTACTAAAAGTGTGGAACAACGTTGGGCGATTTTGGCTGAAGCCTGGTTAACCACTACCAGAGTTGCTTCTTTGGTTGGCAAAGTTGGCGAAATAAGAATTAATGCTTTATCTCCTGAAGTTGATAAACCTTTAGCACCAGAAATTAGATCTTTGGTACTAGATGCCATGGCTGCACTGGAACCAGGTTATGAACCAGATCAAGATGCAGTGGTTGATTATGTAACTTGGTTAAGACCAAGAAAAAATAGAGATGAAATTGAAACTTTAGTTAAAGCAACATTGGGTGAAGCAAACACAATTGGCATCAGAGGTTTAGGTGTGTTAGCAACCACCGGAAGAGCGCTAGGAGAAATGCGTTACACAATGCCCTCTCCTGAAGCAAGAACTGCTGCGGCTAGAGCTGCGGTAGCTGATCCCAAAGGTTATGCCGTTAAACCAGATCAAATGTTGGTTTCAGCAATTGCTCCGTTACTGCCCGATGCCATCGCCTCTTTTGTGTTACAAGCAGATTTAACAGCAGTGATCCCAGGACCACCTGCTGCTGAAGTTGCTTCTGAATTAAGACATATGGCTTATCAAGAATCACGCGGTGCGGCACAAGTTTATAGATTTACTGAGTCGTCTTTACAAAGAGCAATGGAACGCGGTTATACCGCTGAAAGAATTCTTGAGTTCTTAAACAAATACACCACCACAGCTGTTCCTCAACCATTGGAATATTTAATTAACGATCTGGTGAGAAAACTTGGTGACATTAAAACAATTGATGAACCAATTGATGAGACAATTCCGGCACCAAATGAAAGAAGATCACCTGTCAGAGTTCGTCCTCGTCCAGCACCAGAAGGTGCTCCACCAGATGCAGCTTTACTTGATGCCGCAATTAAAGCTTTAAGAGCAGGTGAAGACCCAAAGGCAAAACCTGTTACGCCTAATGCGGCACCGGACAAAACACCTCCTAATGAAATTGCCGAATTATTTAGAGAAGTGGTCGACAAAGTAATTTCAGGCAGCAAACCTAGCGAAATGTGTATTACACTTACCTACGTTGATACACACGGAATGAGTTCTAATCGAATTGTGGAACCAATTCGATTTGAAGGTGGTTTGTTAACAGGATTTGATTTAACCGAATCCAGAATTCGCGACTACGCAATCTCTCGCATAGCGGGAGCAGAAAAGGGCAAAAAATAAATGACCGACGGTCCATTAATTGTCCAAAGCGATAAGACACTTCTTTTAGAAATTGATCACGCACTATCTGCCGAAGCAAGAAGAGCTATTGCCCCTTTTGCTGAATTAGAAAGATCTCCTGAACATGTGCACACTTACCGAATCACTCCACTTGGGTTATGGAATGCGCGTGCTGCTGGTCTAGATGCCGAAAGTGTGGTTGACACATTACTTAAATATTCCCGTTACGCCGTACCTCACGGATTACTTGTTGATGTTGCAGAACTCATGGATCGTTATGGTCGCTTAAGTCTTAAAAAAGATCCAGTTCATGGACTTATTTTGCACTGCGAAGATCTTCCAGTATTAGAAGAAATTCTGAAAAGCAAAAGAGTGCAACCTTTAGTTGGGCAAAGAATTGATGATCAAAACATTGTGGTGCACCCATCTGAACGTGGGCAATTAAAACAACAATTACTAAAACTTGGTTGGCCCGCTGAAGATTACGCAGGTTATGTTGACGGTGATGCTCACGCAATTGAATTAGTTCAAAAAGGTTGGGAACTGCGCAGTTATCAACAAATTGCTTCTGAATCTTTTGTGCATGGTGGATCAGGTGTTGTAGTACTTCCCTGCGGCGCTGGAAAAACAATTGTGGGTGCTAGTGCCATGGCCACACTTTCCACCACCACATTAATTTTAGTTACCAATACTGTTTCTGCACGTCAGTGGAGATCTGAATTGTTAAAAAGAACAACTTTGACTGAAGATGAAATTGGTGAATATTCTGGTGCCAAGAAAGAAATTCGTCCTGTAACTATTGCGACTTACCAAGTTTTAACAACTAAACGCAGTGGTGTTTATGCACATTTAGAACTCTTTGATGCAAAAAACTGGGGTTTGATTATTTATGATGAAGTTCATTTACTTCCCGCACCCGTTTTTAGATTCACTGCAGATATTCAATCCCGCAGACGCTTGGGATTAACTGCCACCTTAGTTCGTGAAGACGGTAGAGAAGATGATGTGTTTTCATTAATTGGTCCAAAAAGATTTGATGCACCTTGGAAAGATATGGCAGATCAAGGTTGGATTGCTCCGGCAGATTGTGTGGAAGTAAGAGTTACTCTTCCAGAACACGAACGTTTAACTTATGCCACAGCTGAAAGAGAAGATAAGTATCGCCTAGCTTCAACAACTTTGTCTAAAAATAATGTTGTGGAAACTTTAGTTGCTAGACATAGTGATGATCGTGTTTTAGTAATTGGACAATATTTAGATCAATTAGCAGAACTGGGACAACATCTGGGAGCACCCGTTGTTGATGGATCAACCCCGATTAAAGAACGTGAAAAATTATTCGAAGCTTTTCGCTCTGGAGATTTAAAAGTTTTGGTAGTAAGTAAAGTTGCCAACTTCTCACTTGACTTACCTGAAGCAGGAGTTGCCATACAAGTTTCTGGTTCTTTTGGTTCAAGACAAGAAGAAGCACAAAGACTTGGTCGAATACTTAGACCAAAAGCTGATGGCAGAACTGCCCGTTTTTATGCCGTAGTAGCAAGAGACACCATTGACGCAGATTTTGCAGCACACCGCCAAAGATTCTTAGCTGAACAAGGATATGCCTATCGCATCATCGATGCTGATGATGTTTTGTCGGGTAAAGATCCCAAACCTAATTAAAAATTAGTGTTTTCACAACATTTGTTCAAGCAAACCTCATCAAATTAATTTACAAATTAGTCATTGATTAGAATCGACTTATGACAACAAATGGTGAACAGGATTCAGATGCGCTGATGCGCTCTGAGATTCACCGTTTAGGAATCCTGCTTGGCCATTCATTGACCAGACAGGAAGGACCACAACTCTTTGAACTTGTAGAAAAAATTAGAAATCTTTCTAAAGATAGCCCTAACGAGGTTGCTCAATTACTTGCTCGTATTGATTTAGATTCTGCCATCAAACTTGCTCGTGCTTTTAGTGTTTATTTCCATTTAGCAAATATCACCGAACAGTTCTTTAGATCCCAAGATCGTGCTAAAGAAAGAGCTACTAATGGCACATGGTTAGCCCAAGTTGCATCAAAAATAAAAGAGGCAGGAATTAAACAAGAAACTATCGAGGAAGCCTTTCAAAATCTTCATGTCAGACCAGTATTTACAGCACATCCAACTGAAGCTTCTAGAAGAAGCGTGTTGTTAAAACTAAAAAGAATTGCTGAGCTGTTAAATGAAAAGTATTCAAATTCTTCTCTAATCACGGTCAATGATGATCAGTTCTCAGAAATTATTGATCTTTTATGGCAAACCGATGAACTTCGCCTAGAAAGACCTGAAGTGCTTGATGAAGCAAGAAATGCTATGAACTATTTAGATGATGCCGCCACTGGAGCACTACCTGAAGTTCTGCAAGAGTTAAATCGAATAGCCCACGAATTAGGTGTGGGAGACAAACTTAAACCAACTGATACTCCACTTACTTTTGGTTCTTGGATTGGTGGGGACAGAGATGGAAACCCATTTGTAACTCCTGAGGTAACAATGAGTGTGTTAACACTTCAAAGAGGTCATGCCATTAAAGATTTACAATCTATTTTGAATCATTTATCAGAAGACTTATCAATCTCTGATCGAATTTCACCTGCTGACGATCAACTTTGGGAATCAGTTGAAAAAGATATGACGGTTTTAACAGAATTAGATTCGAGAATGAAAAGAATGAATGCTGAAGAGCCTTATAGATTAAAGCTCTCGGCAATAAGTCACAGGTTAGAAAAAACTAGAATTCGCTTTGCCGCTAAAGCTTCACATGTTGCTGGCTTAGATTATGCCAGTGAAAAAGAATTCATTGATGATCTGAATCAACTTTTCGTTGCATTGAATAATGACCGCAGTGAATTAATTGCTCAAGGTGTATTAGGCAAAGCCCTTCGGACCGCTTCTGCCATTGGCTTACAACTAGCAAAACTTGATGTTAGGGAACATTCCGACAAGCATCATGAATCGCTAGCTCCACTTTTCGATAACTCAAAAATAATAAATAAGCCTTACCTGGAGTTAACCAAACCTGAAAGATTTGCAGTACTAGCTCAACAATTGGATTCCACTAAACCACTTGCCGCGCCAAGTGTTTTAACGGATGAAGAAGCAATTAAGACCTACGAAACTTTTGGTGCCATAAACCAAGCAATTCTGCAATACGGCGATGACGTTATCGATACCTACATTATTTCAATGACTAAAGGCCCTGAAGATCTTTTAGCTGCAGTTATCTTGGCCAAAGAAAATGGCTTAGTAGATCTTCCTGCCAAAGTTGCCAAAATCAACTTTGTACCCCTCTTGGAAACCGTTGAAGAATTAAGAAATGCTGGAGAAATACTAGAAACGCTTCTTTCTACTCCTTCTTATCGTGTACTGGTTTCATTACGAGACAACGTACAAGAAGTGATGCTTGGTTATTCAGATTCAAACAAAGATGCAGGAATAACAACAAGCCAATGGGAAATCCAATTAGCACAGAGAAAGCTACGTGACGTTGCCGTAATGCATGGAGTACGACTAAGAATTTTTCATGGTCGTGGTGGAACTGTTGGTCGAGGCGGTGGACCAACTTATGACGCTATTTTAGCAATGCCTTGGGGTGTAGTTGTTGGTGAAATGAAATTAACTGAGCAAGGTGAAGTAATAAGTGATAAATATTTACTTCCGCAACTTGCTCGAGAAAATCTTGAATTATTAGTGGCCGCAACTCTGGAAGCAACCTTGCTTCATGCTGCGTCTCGAGTAAATCAAAAAGATCTTGATGAGTGGGATCTAGTGATGAACAAAGTTAGTCTTTCAGCACAAGAAAAATATAACTCTTTAACAAAAGATCCTGATCTTGCTAATTACTTTGCGCTTTCGACTCCCGTTGAGCAACTAGCTGATTTACATCTTGGTTCTCGCCCAGCAAAGAGACAAACCAATGCGGGTATCGAATCACTTCGCGCGATTCCTTGGGTATTTGGTTGGACTCAATCAAGACAAATTATTCCTGGTTGGTTCGGAGTCGGATCTGGAATCAAGGCTGCCCGCGCTGCAGGTCATGATGATTCACTTAAAAGAATGGCAAAAGATTGGGCATTCTTTAAAAACTTCATCAGTAACGTGGAAATGACAGTGGCAAAAGCAGATATGAAAATTGCACAACATTACATAACTGAATTAGTACCACCAGAATTACATCACATGTTTGAAAAAGTCAAAGCTGAATATGAAGAAACCAAGAAACAAATTTTGTGGCTAACCGGGGAAAAAGAATTACTAGAAAACCAACAATCCTTAAAGAAAACTCTCCAGATCAGAGATACTTACTTGCTTCCTTTGCAATATCTGCAAGTTTCACTTCTTAAAAAAGTCAGAGACTTAAATCAGAATCCAGCAGAAGCTGATCCACTATTACGTAGAACACTGCTACTAACAATCAATGGCATAGCCACGGGTTTAAGAAATACTGGTTGATTCTTAATCAGCTACGACACTGGTAGCAACTGGTCCGCGGGCATCTGATTTATTGTCTATCTCGAAGCTAACTTTTTGACCTTCAATTAAGGTTCGTAAACCAGTTGAGACAATGGCATCTTCTCGCACAAATATTTCTGAATTATCTGCAGCTTTAATAAAACCATAGCCTTTTTCGGTATTGAACCACAAAACTATTCCGGTTGGCATTAGTTAAGCCATACCACTTTCTTTAAAGTTGAATACCAAGTTTGCGAGCAGAACGATTACGGGCGCGAGCTGTGCGCATTCTTTGCAATCTCTTAATTAACATTGGATCGAAGCTCAATGCTGCTGGGTGATCTACCAACGCATTTAAAACTTGGTAATACCTAGTTGCGCTCATTCCAAAAAGTTCTCTTATTGCTTGTTCTTTTGCTCCAGAATATTTCCACCACTGACGTTCAAATTCTAAAATTTCTTTATCGCGATCACTTAATGAAAAGTCATCTTTGCCGGGGGAACTTGAGACGGCATCCATTATTTAAATTTTCTCCTAAAACTTTGTTGCTCTATTTTTGAGCGCTCCCCTATCGTATGTAATAGTTAACTAAAAAGTATGTGATTACGCGTTTGGTCGTGTCGTTTCAATCACATCAACAACATTTAAAATTTGATAGCGTTACTCGTGTGACTCGTGTGGGATGAGACGTGACACAATAGGTTTTCTATGACAACAACTCCACCATTAAAAACATGGCTTCCTTCTTGGATTTTCTTAACAATCGTGTGGGGAATGTCATTCTTTTTTATCAAGATATCTGGTGATGACCTATCTCCACTTCAAATTGCTTTTGGAAGAGTAGCTCTTGGGTCAATAACCGTTTTGATCATTTTACTAATAATAAAACAAAAATTGCCTAATACGAAAAAAGCTTGGGTTAGAGCCAACGTTGCTGGATTCTTACAACACACTGTTCCATTTGCTTTAATTGCATACGGGGAAACTCACGTAACTTCTGTCCTAGCCGGAATCGGTAATGCAGCCACTCCACTATGGACTGCCATATTTTCAATGTCGTTTATTCCGAAAGACAAAATATCTAGAAATGAATACTTAGGAGTCTTGACTGGATTTGCTGGCGTGTTAATTCTTATTGGTATTTGGGAAGGAAATAACGGGGAAAGCGATTTAATAGGGATTTTGGCAGTAATCTTGGCAACGGCTTGTTACGGTGGTGCTGTTATTTATACACGTTCTCAAGTGACTGAACTTGGGTTTAGCCCGTCTTCTTTTATTGGTGCCCAATTAAGTGCATCTGCGATTCAATTACTAATTTTATGTTTATTCTTCACTTCTACTCCTACTCAAGTAGGGACTTCAACAATTTGGGCCATTATTTTCTTAGGAATATTTTCAACTGGACTAGCTTTCCCACTTGTTTATAAAATAATTAGAGATGTAAGCAGTTTGGCTGCCGCCACAATTACTTATGCAACTCCAATTATTTCAACTCTTGCCGGAGTCGTAATCTTAAAAGAAAGATTGCATTGGTATCAACCAATTGGAGCAATATTAATTTTATGCGGGGTGGCTTTGGTTCAAGGAATAAGTTTTAAATCTTTATGGAGCCGACGAGGGGACTTGAACCCCTAACCGCCCGATTACAAGTCGGGTGCGCTACCAGTTGCGCCACGTCGGCAGGTATTGAATTAAATCTTTTGACTAAATGAGTTTACGCGACCTCGTAATTGAATACAGTGCCACACCTGTTGCTACTGCGGCATTGAGTGATTCAATTTTATTGCTCATCGGAATTTGAACTCTCAAGTCACATGTTTCGGACACTAAACGAGAAACCCCGCGACCTTCAGCACCAATTACCAAAATTAATGGACGGTTAGCTAAATCTGGATCTACTTGATCAAGATTCATATCACCGTCGCCATCTAATGCAATAGCAAAGAATCCTTTTTCTTGTAAATCAGTAATTGTGCGAGTCACATTAACTACTTGGCAAACTGGAACATGTGAGAGTGCACCGGCTGCTGTTTTCCAAACAGCTCCAGTTACTCCAGCACTTCTTCTTTCTGCAACCACTACTGCGTTGGCATAAAATCCGGCAGCAGATCTAATTACTGCACCTAGATTTCGAGGATCAGTAACCCCATCAAGTATTACTAGCAAGGGAGTGGTTTTTGCGTGGGCCAAAATCTCTTTAAGATCTTGATATTTATAAGGAGAAACGGCTAAGGCAACACCTTGATGATTAGTGTTATTAGTTAGGCGATCTAATTCTCTTCTTTCAACTTCCATAACCGGTAAATTTTTATCACTGGCTAAAGTCAAAATTTGTCTTAATCTGTCGTCGACATCAACACCATTGGCAATTCTTAAGACTGCGGCATCAACGTTTTCTTTTAAAGCTTCCAAGACTGGGTTTCTACCCAGAATGAAATCAGACGCTGAGCGTTTCTCGTTATTGCTAAATGATTTTCTTGGTTCTTTGGTGAATTGTGCCGAGCGAGTATTTTTAGGATTTCTTTCTTTTTTATCCCGGTATTTAACATGAGCAGGACGATCTTTTGCTTTAGGAGTTGGCCCTTTGCCCTTTAAAGCTTTTCGGTTTTTCCCACCTGAACCAACACTTTTCTTGCCAGCTGGTTTACGAACATTTTTGAAAGCCATCTACTTACTTCGTTTCTTTACTAATTGACCAGCGTGAATTTTGAGCTGTGTCTTCTATCAATATTCCTGCACTTTTAAGTGCATCTCGAACACTATCTGCCACTGCAAAATTCTTGGCAGCCCGTGCTTCATTTCGCTGCTTCAACATCGATTGAATGAGTGAATCCAGTGCTTTTGTTGTGTCTTGACTTGATTCTTGTTTCCATTGTCTATTCAAAGGATCGAGTCCTAAAACATCCAGCATGGTTCTTACTTGAATTAAAATTTCTTTCAATTCTGATGCATCGTTTGCCAAAGCAGTATTGCCGTTAGTAACAAATTCGTGAATTATGGCAAAAGCAGTGGGAGTGGCAATGTCTTCATCCATTGCTTCTTGGAAAGCTTTAGGTAGCTTCGAAGCCAAAGTTATTTCACCAACTTTTTCACTTGCTCTGATTACAAACTGTTCAATCCTAGAAAAAGCTGTAGCGGCATCACTTAAAGCTTGATCAGAAAATTCTAGATTGCTTCGGTAATGAGCGGATAATAAATAGAATCGGACATCGATTGCTTTGAACCTGGAAAGTACTTCACTTACTTTCATGGTGTTACCTAATGATTTACTCATCTTTTCACCACTTTGAGTTACCCAATAATTGTGTAACCAAAAGTTGGCAAATTGTTGTCCCGCAGCTTTTGATTGCGCTAATTCGTTTTCGTGATGCGGGAAAGCTAAATCTAATCCGCCGCCATGAATATCAAATTGGTTTCCTAAATAAGCCTGAGCCATTGCTGAGCATTCGATATGCCAACCGGGTCTGCCTGGGCCCCAGGGAGTATTCCAATGAGGTTCATCTTTTTTACTTGCTTTCCATAACGCAAAATCGTGTGGATCTTTCTTGCCTTTGTCTGGATCTTGCGCAGATAACATTTCATCAATTTTTTGTCCTGACAATAAACCATAATCTTTAAAGGATCTTACAGAAAACCACACTGAGCCTTCGGCTACATATGCGTAGTTTTTTTCAATTAGGGTTTGAATAATTTCAACCATTTGGGTGATATGACCAGTTGCCCTGGGTTCAATTGTGGGAGCAAGATTGCCTAATTCTTCATGAGCCCAAGTAAATTCTTTTTCATAGCGAGACGCTAATTCCCACCAAAGGATATCCTCATGTCCTGCATTATGAATAATCTTGTCATCGATATCGGTTACGTTTCGAACTAAAACGACTTTATAGTTATTGAATTCAAAATATCTTCTTAAAACATCAAAAACCATGCTTGATCTGATGTGACCAATATGTGGTGATCCTTGAACTGTGGCACCGCATAAATACATTCCGACTTCACCCTTTTTGATGGGAGTGAAATCTCTGATCGACCTGGAAGATGTGTCATAGAGGCGCATAAGTGTTTTTATTCTATTCGATTGGTTTTTTGTTAAGAATTGTGCAAATTATTAGCGATTAATTAGAGCGTGGGCTATAGCTGCTAAGCCTTCACCTCTACCGGTTAGCCCTAATCCATCAGTTGTGGTTGCACCTAGTGAAACGGGAGATCCCACAGCCTCACTTAAAGTTTTTTCTGCTTCTGCTCTCCTGGTATCAATTTTTGGTTTATTGCCAATTAATTGCACTGCGATGTTATCTATATTCCAACCAGCATCTTTAACAATTTTGGCTGCAGCATTTAATAACTTTGTGCCACTAGCACCTTTCCATTCAGGTTTATCGTTCCCAAAGTTAGAACCTAAATCCCCTAAACCAGCTGCAGATAAAAGTGCATCCGCACAAGCGTGAGCTACAACATCGCCATCTGAATGTCCTGCTAAACCTGTTTCATTGGGCCAAGTTATTCCCGCTAAATTCAATTCTCGTCCATTTTCAAATGGGTGAACATCAACACCAACACCAACTCTGTTAGTCATTTATCATTTCCTGTTCATAAAGTTAGTTGCCATCTCTAAATCAAATGGTGTTGTTATCTTGAATGATTCCACAGCACCCACAACTGTTGAAACATTGATTCCTGCAAGTTCTGCTAAACCTGCATCATCTGTGGTGGGCTGTAGACTTGCGGTGGCATAAATTTCAGAAAGTACCTCGCGAGCAAAACCTTGTGGGGTCTGTACCGCTCTTAATTGAGTTCGATCAAGAGTGTTTA
>Ga0114973_10003384_pt1 | contig 11279 bp, 11 predicted proteins | sample M_140807_MF_Meta_FD_87025 | JGI IMG/M metagenome (GOLD analysis project Ga0114973, IMG submission 87025) | Freshwater microbial communities from Lake Montjoie, Canada to study carbon cycling - M_140807_MF_MetaG | ecosystem: Environmental > Aquatic > Freshwater > Lake | place: Lake Montjoie... | reverse complement strand
GGATTCTTTTGACACCAATAGTTTTTATAGAGTGCAAGCTGGGCTTTCACCATGTCATCTGATCGCTTCTCTCTAAACCATCCCCGCGCTGTAGTTTTGTGATCCAGTATCCAGTAAATAGTTTCGCCTCTTTTTCCTTTTGTTTTTATAATCGCGTCAATAAAACCCTTAAAAGCATGAGGGTGATTCTCTACTGCTTCATATAGTTGATGCTCTGCATCAACGGCTTCCCATTCAGGAAATGTTTCATCAAAAAACTTTGGAACTTCAGAAAGAATAGCTTCAACTTCTTTCTTAGACTTTTCTAGAGATGCAGGACTAAAGTCTGGATTTCCTTCATGTTTAGCCCAGGCTTTTTCCATGTGCTCAAAAGCAATCTCGGGCTTCATCTCTCTCGTTAGAAGATAATGCTCACATGAAGCGTGAACTGCAGTACCAAAGTCTAGAACAGGAGATGGTTTAGAAAGATCGATCTTTTTTATATGAATGAGATTGTGACGGTAGGAACATTCTTTCCAGAGCTTTACTTCTGAAAATGAAACATGCTGTTTACCGGTCGGTAGTACCTCGTAAGAGGGTGTTACTTCTTGCATTTAGGAATAGTAACACCCTCTTATTTGTTAGTTCAACCCTTTGATTTCTTTGAGATTGCTCTGCCTACCAGCTTTTCCCAATCGCGTTGAGGACGAACTTCCATGTTCTTTTGCCATGCTCCATTCATCACCTTCGGATCAATTCCCAAAGTCTTTGCGATTGAGATGAGCGCATTAATATCTTTACAAAAACAGCTTCCGCCGAACCCAAACGCAGGTTCACCAGTGTCGTCAGCCGGCATTGGGCCGGGAACCTTCCAGTGAGAGTTCCCTAATCTCTTATCGAGAGTAGCATACTCAATTACCTTGTCATAATCAATGTTAGCACCAGCATTATCTAGAGCCTGACAGATTTGGTAGAACTCATTTGCGAGAGAGACCTTAACTGCAAGGTGAATATTAGTGACATACTTAACCATCTCTGCGGTCGTGCTTGAAGTCTTAATGATTGGAACGCTTGGAAAAGCTGACTCAAAGACTTGTTTGACCTTATTGATCCACGGACGAGGTCCACCTAGAATAATGCGGTTTTGATTTCGCATATCATCGACTGCATTAGCTTCGGTTAAGAATTCAGGATTAAAGACGACGCGGAGGCCTGTTTCTGAAAATTTCTTGTTCCAATGTTCAGTTGAACCAGGAGGAACAGTAGACTTAACAACCGCAATTCGCTCGCCTGGTACTGTAGCTAACTCTTTCAAGGCGCCTTCGACAATGCTGAGGTCAGCTGATCCATCATCATACATGGGTGTTGGAAGGCACACAAAATAAACATTAGAAAATCCCGGTGTTCCACCATTCTCATTATCATGAATTAATTCTGCAATGGATCCTGGGTAACCTGCAACTGGGTCTCCATGGCTTGGTAGAGATCCTTTTGCATACTTTCCAGCCTTATCATAAGCGTAGACGTCGAGGCCTCGTTCTGAGAAGACAGTCGTAAGTGAACCCCCGACGAAACCTTGTCCTATTACTGCAATCGAATTCTTTTTCATAGATTTAAAATAAAAGAGTAAGTTTGATATGTTCAGCTTATAGTTCAACCCAATCTTCAGCAGACGCAGATTCTGGTCTTATCGGGTTTTTTAACCAATTTCCGTTAGAATCTAGCATTTTTTCAAAACCTATGGGTTTTGCAACAATTTCTATAGAGTTCGGTTTAGATAAATCATAATCAAAAACGTTAATATATTCATAGTACTTCCATCCGGTTGAATCTTTTGCCGGCCAGTATGATCCGTACCTACGGTTTCCTCTAACTCTGCCTTGAGTTCCTCTTACGTCAGTGTATATTGCGATTGCTTGAGGTATGGCAGATAAAGCAGTAACGTATTTTGGAATCTTATCTTCATTGATCATTTTATTGACCTTGTAACGCATCTCATTTTCAGAATCCATTCCTCCTTCATGATTAACGTTTTTTTCATGCCATGGCATGATTTGCTCGATTACTTGTCTACTAAAAATAGCATCAGCAGCAGGGCTGATCCTATCTCTTGATAGGTCTGCAAAGAAATTGTTTTTGCAAAATGTCGGGTGACGGTCTTGGGGAAATTGAACAATCTTATGAGAAGCATGCGTAATTTGACGTTGAGCATCTAGCATAATACTACCGACGATATCAAGATTTTTATCATAAAAATCTACTACATCGTTGAGCCAATCATCTAAAACAAACTGCATGTCACCTTGCAACATACACACGTAATCACCAGTTGCTTTAGAAATAATCGTGTTTAATCCAATTGCAAACTCATTGGCCGGATTTCTTTGTAATTTCTTTATGACAGTTACACCACGAGATTCTAATTCGTCAAGGTATTCAGACGTACCTGGTTCAACTGATGCATTATCAACAACGATTAACTCTTTATTGTCATAATCGCGAGTCGTGTCGATCAAAGATTCTAGACAACTCTTGAGATAAAAGAGCCTGTTGCAATTTATGATGCCAAAAGTTACTTTTTTCATTTTGATGATTCTACAATTTCTTTTAGAATTGTTTTTAAGTCTTTTGTCATTCTCCACGTAGGATAGTCAGAATTAAATTTATCCATGTTAGAAATGTAGCAAATGTGATCTCCAATTCTAGCTGTCTCAGAAAGAGAGTAGTTTAGCGTATGACCCATCTCATCTAGTTCTTTTATTATTTCTAGGATAGATGCGCTGTTTTGCCTACACCCACCTATGTTGTAAACTTCACCAGGGCGAGGGTTTTTTAAGAATTCATGAAATGCTGTGCATACATCATATGAGTGAATCTGATCTCTTACTTGTTTACCCTTGTACCCGTGAATCGTGTAATGTTTATTTTGAACCGCGCATTTCACGATGTAGCTAAGAAATCCATGCAATTCGACGCCGGCGTGCTGGGGACCTGTCAAACACCCTCCACGAAAGATACCGATTGGCATATCGAAATATCTAGCATATTCTTGCGCCAACAAATCTCCCGCCGTCTTTGACACACCAAATAAAGAGTGTGTGGTTTGATCTATGGACATTGACTCATCGATCCCATTCTCATATTCTGAATCTGAATAGTCATATCTTAGTTCTTTTTCAACAAGAGCAAGGCGATTTGGCGTGTCACCATAAACTTTATTCGTACTAACATGTACGAAAGGAGATTTAGGACAATGGTTTCTTGCTGCTTCAAGAATGTTTAATGTTCCAGTTGCGTTCGTATGAAAATCCTTGTGGGGAATTTTTGCAGCTAAATCATGAGACGGTTGCGCGGCCGCATGAACGATGTATGAGGGCTTATGCTTCTCAAAAATGGATGATACTTTTTCAAAGTCTCTGATGTCACAATTTTGATGAATATAAGAATCGAATTTAGATAACTCAACGGCAACAGGGGACGTGTCTCCACCTGGGCCGAAGAACTCTCTTCTCATGTTATTGTCGATGCCGACGACGATATGACCTAATGCAAGAAAATATCTAGTAACTTCTGAACCGATGAGGCCAGCAGCTCCAGTTACCAGTACGACTTCAGAAGAATTTTTCATCAGAATTTTTCTTTCAAGTGCCAACCGTACTCACCGGCAAGTTGACGAGCTTTATTCCAATCTCGTTTCTTGATGTGATCGATCCAGCATTCTCCGATAACGAAAACTTTACCACCATTCTCTTTGAAGCGTAAAATCTCCATTTCTTGACCTCCCCACTTACCGCAATCACCTGCGTACTTGTGGATGTATGCCTTATCAAATTTTTCAAATTCAGCGAACAAATCTCCGTCTGGATATCTGAACTTTTCATAAAAGTTTCTAGTAAAACCGAAAAAGAAACCGCTGATGAAACCTTCCCATCCTTGTCCTAAAATCTCTCTTGATCTAGACGGATCAACGCGGGAAGAACCCTGTATCTTCTCAAACGGACCATTCACGCCGTTTGTTAGCGGACCATAAATCGTGATTCCGGAATCTGCGTGATCGTTTATTTTTTCAATGAATGAATTGATAGATTCATTGAACACAAGATCATCATTAGAATTGAGTATAATGTCACAACCTAAATCATAGGCTTGTTTTATTCCTAAATTCCAAGCGCCTGTCAAACCTTTCTTCCATTGATCTTCGACATAATGATAGCTGGTCGTCAAATGTTTTAATTGTAGATCAGCGTCTGTCAATCTGGAATCTGACTGATTATCTACAATGATAACTTGGTTATCAAACTTGCAATGTTCTTTAAAGCTTAGATACGCATTTAGTAACAAGTCTCTACCATATGGTCTAATTTTGCTCGAACTATGGTTTGTGATGACCAATCCTATTTTCATTTTCATACCTTGTTGATGTTGCCATCGGCTATCCCAGACGAGTTAAAAGTGACAGCTGGTATTGGAGGCGCTTTTTTTGGTTGCACGTCTGACGGTGGCTTTTCATTACATAATTCTATCAAAGACGGGTGATGTACACTGATTTCGACGGTTTCTGCGTTGGTTCCGCCGAACCACCACTGCATTTCACTAAAAGTGCACTTTGAAGTTATGTATAGCTGCTTCATCATACCGCCGAGATACAAATCGATCAAGGCATCTTGAAGACCTTCCTTACAAGTATAGTCTCCGAACTCAGTTCGCTTAGGTGTAACAAAGATTCGGTCACCGTATTTCTCTTTTAAGATTTTTACAGTTTCTTCATGATCTGCTGTCAAAAATATCTTTTCGCTTTTTATTTGCTTTTCAATTACTTCAAACACTTTTTCAATCTTAAATCTCTTACCTCTTTGATGATATTCAAGAGGAAATGACATGTAAGTTCTTAAACTTAACGTACAAGAGTTGACTGGTATTTGCGACTTGTATTCTGTAATCTTGTTTCTGACATACTCTACTGGGATTAAGCTTTCAACCAAATTCTTCATCTCTAAAAAGTAGATCGAAGTTTTTATGCTAGGTTTTAAGTAAGCTTCTTCTAGGCTTATGAAGTTACCGTTGTTGTAATGTTTTAGTTTAGCATCTCTTCCGTAATATCGATGCTCTTCTGTCGGAACTTTGTTGATAATTTCGAACTTGTTTTCCCACAGATCATTGAATTCGCACCAAGCTCCACCGTCAATTTGGTATGATGTCGTCGCAGGCCACATCAACAGGATGTCATCTGGTTTGGTTATCGTCATGCAAGTCAACAACGTCTTTATTCTATTGCCTATGCCGCCTGCCGCGTTGCAGACTAACTTCATAATTCTTTCACCATTTGTATGCTGTTGGTAAGTTTATTTGTGCCACTCTGCTGTACGTCTGTAATTGACAACGTTTGAAACCCTAACCTTTTATAGAGATTAAACGCTACTTCATTGAAACTTAAAACGCTTAAAAAAACCGTTTTAACATTTAGCTTTTTCAATTTTTCAAACAGTTCAAAATAAGCGGCCTTCATCAATCCTTTACCACGATAATTCCTGTGTAGATCTCCGCCCACCCAACAAGAATCTTGTTGCCATTCAGAGGTTCTGAAGTATCCTATTCGAATTCCATTATTCTCTATCGCGTAGAATCGCGGATTGGTTCTTTTGAACCAATCCCTACATCCTTCTAAAGAAAATTCAGTTGCATTGTGTAAAAAATGTCTACATTCATTTCTAACTTCGACAAGAAACTCTAAATCGTTTTCTACTAAATTCCTGATGGTGATCGTCATATCACCATCCTTTCTTGATGCAATCGATGATGTATTCCCGTTGTTCTTCCGCGACCCACCAGCCGACTGGGATTGATATCAATTTTTGTTCCACTTTATCTAAAGTCGGTAAGAACGTCTTGAATTCAGATACGCATGTGTGTGTATCGTTTCGAGCATGCACTTGAGAAACCATCACGTTTTTCTCAGCCATGTACTTCATAAAATCAGACTTTCTATCAACTAACATGCTGTAGATCCAAAATGAAGAATCAAATCCAGGTTCTCTAGACAATAGTGATATGCCGTCTTGATTTGCTAACGTCTGATCATAAAATGCAGCATTTTCTTTATGTTTTCTTATGACTTCATCAACCTTCTTAAGGTTTTCAATTCCTATCGTCGCGCAAACATCATTCATGTGAAATTTGAATCCCCATTCTTTAATGTCTGCTTCACATCTAAAGTCTTTTCTATTTGAATTTCTATCAATTCCGTACCAACGAATTAGCTTACCTCTGTCATACAACTTTTGATTAGGGCAAACCAGTAGACCACCATCAACTGTCGTTAGATGTTTAATGGCTTGGAAACTAAAAGTACAAATGTTTCCATGAGATCCAATTGGTTCTTTTTTGTATGTCGATCCAAATGCATGAGCGCAGTCTTCAATGATCATAGGCTCAAACCCATACAAGCCTTTTGTCTCACGCTGGATTTTCTTTAGTTCATCGAGATCATTTGGATAACCGCCCCAATGAACTACCATGATCACCTTGGTCTTTGAAGTAATTTTTCTACGTAAATCGTTTAAATCTAAGTTCAACGTCTTTGGATCGACGTCAACCCATTTGATCTTTAAGTTATTTGCGGGAATTGGCCAGTTGGTTGCTGTACAAGTCAATGCTGTCGTTAAGACTTCATCACCTTCTTGTAAACCGGGCCAATGAGAATCCTTATCAGGAGCTTTCAACAAGTGAAGTGCCATGTGTTCTGCCGACGTGGCAGCATTCACCGTCAGCGCATAGTCTTTTTGTAATCTCTTCTTTAATAACGATTCAAACTCTTCGACCTTAGGCCCTTGTCCGATGTATCCTGATTTTAGAGTTTCTGCGGCCGCTGCGGGAGCCGTATCTGACATGTACACTTTAAAGAGAGGTATCGTTTCCATGTTTATTCATTCGCTTTCTTTGTTTGTTCTTCGACCCATGCATAGGTTTTTTCTATGCCTTGTCGTAGCGTTAGCGACGGTTTCCATCCTAACTTTTCTTCTATCAATCTGTTGTCAGAGTTTCTGCCCATGACGCCAGCAGGACCTTCGACATTTTTTATCTTTAAATCTTTTAAAGAAACTTCAATAATCATTTTTGCAAATTCATTAATTGAAATCATTTCCTCGGAACCGATGTTTACAGGACCTTCGAACGAAGAGTCCATCAATCTTCTGATACCTTCAACACATTCATCAACATATAAAAAAGATCTAGTTTGTTTTCCGGGACCCCATACTTCTATCACATCTCCATCTTTTGCTTCCGCTGCTTTTCTACAAAGCGCGGCAGGGGCTTTCTCTTTGCCACCTCTCCATGTACCTTCTGGTCCAAATATGTTGTGAAATCTTGCAACTCTAACTTTTAATCCGTAGTTTCTTGCAAATGAAAAATACAAACGTTCGCTAAACAACTTTTCCCATCCATACTCGCTATCTGGTTCCGCAGGATATGCTGAGCTTTCGCTGCACAACGGATTTTCTGGATCTTCTTGATTATAGGCTGGATAGATGCACGCTGAAGATGAATAGAATATCTTCGGAGGTTGCTTGAACTTGGTTGCGGCGTGAGAAACGTTTAAGTTTATTGTTGCAGAATTATGCATCACATCCGCGTCATGCTCACCTGTAAAAATGTATCCTGCTCCTCCCATGTCAGCGGCAAGTTGATACACTTCATCGAATCCTTTGTCCCATGCTGAATTAAGATGCATCATTGTTGACACGGCGTGTGATTCCCTTAGATCAGCTATGACAAAATCATCAGCATGAGTTTCGCAAAATTCAGGAAGCTTTAGGTCTACGCCTCTGACCCAATACCCTTCCGATTTAAGACGCTTTACTAGATGAGATCCTATGAACCCGCCGGCCCCGCATACTAATGCTGATTTCATGATTTCCTTTTTTCAACAATAATACCGTAATCGTAAAAATACAAATAATCTATATTCGTTTTTAAGAAACAATTTATTGCATGTTCAGGCGTTTCGCAAATAGGTTCTCTATCATTGAAACTTGTGTTTAACACTATTGGAACGCCTGAGTATTCGTTCCATTTTTTAATGAAATTATAATACCACTTATTTAGACCTTCAGTGACTGTTTGCAAACGCCCAGAGCCGTCGACATGGACAACACCAGGTACCTTCAACTCAGAACCACGTTTGAATTGAATGATTTTGTCCATGTAAGGACTATCAATGTCTTTTTCAAACCATTCTCCTACATTCTCTCTTAAAATTGAAGGAGCAAAGGGTCTAAACCAAGCTCTGTGCTTGACTTTTTCATTTATAATGTTTTTGATATTTGGGCTTCGCGGATCTGCAATGATACTTCTGCAGCCTAAAGCTCTACGTCCAGATTCAGATCCCCCACCAAATACTGCAATAATTTTTTCGTTACTCAAAAACTTTATGACATCATCATCATTGCATTCTTTTGAAACGATTTGAGAAGATTTGTTTGCAATATCTGATAACACTGTTTCTTTAGAAAAGACTTGCCCCAAGTAAGGAGATAAAATCTTTTTAGATCTTGGATTATTTAAAATATGATGCCAAACATATTGGCTAGCGCCTAATGTTAATCCGCCGTCATACGGCGTGGGAGTTACGTAGATGTTATCGATATACGCTGCAAATTTATCATACATTCTACCGACAGCAACCGTGTTTAAAGCGACTCCGCCTGACAGACAAAGATTTCTGGATTTAGAATTTTTTAGATAGGGTTCCATTTCTTCAAATAGAATTTCTTCAGTAGCTAGTTGCAGTCCACCAGCTACGTCAAAAGAATCCTGTTCTGAGATTTCGGCGATATGTTTAAAAGCTTTTATTGATTCTCTTACGTTTTCTTTTTCTTTTTCAAAATTCAATAAAAAGTTTTTCAAAGATTTTGAATACTCTTTTGCTTTATCGGCTTTAGCAAATGATGCCATGGCCATGACAGTTCCGGCCTGCGATCCATTGGGGTATCCAGTGCTTAATCCAAAAATATGAGAAACGCAAAGATCCCAAAACATGCCGATGTTAAGTTTGTGTTGTTGGTCTTTCATTTTAACAGGTAAAACTTTAGTATCCATTCCTTCATAGATAAAGAAAGATCCATATTGCGCAGGGTTTTCTGACGTCGGTTCATGACCACCACCGTCAATTGTGAAAATTATTGCATCATCAAAAGTGCTGGAAAAGAAGGCATTGGCAGCATGGCTAGTATGATGAGGAACGAATATAACTTTTTTACCTTTGGCAGCCGCTAAACTTTCTACTTTATCTATACAAGATTTAAATGTCTCGTCGGAGACGCCTCCGGGGCAATGTCTACTAGATGGAGCGTTACCGTATTGTCCATACTTTCCTTTTCTTGCTTCCATTGTGCTGACGGTTACCCAATAGTCTACAGAATCTACTACATCTTTGTGATTATCGAAAACATACTCTAAAGTATTTGCCATGGTTTCTTTTACCCTGGTCAATCTTTCGATTTCAGCATGAATTATTGTTTCTCCATCTTTCATGATGCAATAAGAAGCATCATGACCAGGCCACCAAGAACAAACGTACGTCATATTTCTAATTTATATCCTATTATAGTATGTTTAGTTTTTTAATCGAATTAATCCAAAAATCTATGGTTTTATCATGACTAAGATGGATGTAGTCAGAAAACATATCTTCTTTAGTCATTCCATTTTCATCGGTCAAATCATTATATATCGAGACGAAAGGAATGTCATTTAGCTTGCATAAAGATCCGTGAAATGAATCCCAATGTTTGCAAACTTCATTACGAATTTTAGTAGTTCCTGCTATGTTGTATTTTCTTTCTTCTTCTGGCATTCTTCTAATGATAGTTTCATCGCACAAGCTTGGTTGAGCTCCACCCACCGCTACATTGAAACCTTTGTCTTTTAAATCTAGTATCGATCTGTGGTATCTAGAAACGCATTCTTCAACAACATCGGCAACAGATCTTGAATCAGAAACATACTTCGGCAAGTGAACTCTGCAATCAATTTCTCCAACTTGCATCAACAAAGTATATTCTTTCTTGTTGCCAAAAGTTTGCGAAAATTCATCAATAAATGAATAGACTTTTGGAAGATGATGTTCGTAAAAGTTATACGCTAAAACTGGGCCTAAAAACCAAGCTCTAAATGGAAATTTTGGATGTACGTCGGTGTACCCTCTTCCGTATGGACGATGTCTTTGTTTTGAAACAGAATGTCCACACGGAGGTGCACCTGGAAGAGTTGCTGCATGACTATTTCCAAATATTTCAAGTCTCATAATATTACTCTCATTTATTAAAGGTTTTATCTATCACCTCTGACTGAGATATCGATTTTATGTTCATAAAGTAATTTGGTTAATCTTTCTCCATGATGCGAAAGATTCCATTTTCCTTTTCCTACGGCCGTGCAGATATACGGCCAAATTTCTGGTTCCCAATGATATTTTCCAGTTTTTGCAGAACCAGCATAATAATACGTTCCTTTTATTCTCAATTCTCGCATTCCTTCATCCCATACTTCAGATTCAAGCCATAATTTTGATTTCACATGATCATAAAGATTGCTGAAGTCTTGTTTCTTCCACAGCGTTGATTGCATCATAAAAGCAAATGAGTCAGGATCTTGTACGTGAGCATCATAGATGTTTCTAGACAGCTCAACGTCTTTAAACTCTTTCATGTTTAGATGAGGCCGATGGATCGCTCCTTCTAACATTACTTTTAATAATCTAACGAAACTATAATCCGTTGATTGCAAAAATTCTTTGCATCTTTGTAGCTCTTTATAATCAACTTCTCTATCTAGAAAAAAATCTTCTTGCTGATACACTATGTAATTTTCTTTAACGTTTTTTAAAGACTTATTCCATTGTATGTAATAAGGATCTGCATCTTCATAAATGATTATTTGGTGTTTTGAAACTTCAAAGTCTGGCTTTTCGTTGGTCAAAACGTAGCTCTTTAGTTTGGGCGCAAACTTCTCGATTTGTCTTAAATGAACTTTTAAGACGTCATGACATTTAGAATTTGTGTATGTTACTATGCAAATATCATTCATATCATTTTGCTTTCTTTAAAAATTCAGCTGCATCGATACATCCTTGCTTGGTTTTTGCATAACAGTGATGATCAAAAAATTCTTCAGAAGTCATAACTGGAATTTTCGTTTTATGCAAAATCCAGCTATATCCTGTTTGTTCGCAACAAGCAAAAATTTTTGATTTATAACTTGGGTTTTCAGGAAAATGTATTACGCTTGATACGTCAACTTTC
>Ga0114973_10003374_pt1 | contig 11298 bp, 11 predicted proteins | sample M_140807_MF_Meta_FD_87025 | JGI IMG/M metagenome (GOLD analysis project Ga0114973, IMG submission 87025) | Freshwater microbial communities from Lake Montjoie, Canada to study carbon cycling - M_140807_MF_MetaG | ecosystem: Environmental > Aquatic > Freshwater > Lake | place: Lake Montjoie... | reverse complement strand
TTCTAAAACTTGTAAAACTCCTAAATACGCAATGACTCGCATACCACCACCAGAAAATAATAATCTTTTGGGTGGTATGTGTGGTATGCGTGGTATGCGTGTTGTACGCACCATGTTTGTGTATATTCTACAATACTAGTGTTAGTTCTAATTAAGTAGGAGATACCTATGCACGGTATTGGTGGAAATGGGTCAAAACCAGATTTTCCTCAACTAAAACCCAGTGACTTATTTGATAAACGTCGTCAGCGTGATGCCGCAAAACTTCGCTCATATAACACAATTCTTGAACAAATTTATACACGTATACGAACTATAAGTAAACAAGGTGGTGATCCTTGGACAATTTATACAGTTCCTCCATTTATTATTGGTCTTCCAAAACTTGACTTAGAAGACTGTATTGTATATCTTGTTTATATGCTACGACAACAATCCTATGAAGTTCGTTATACATATCCAAATTTATTATATATTAGCTGGAAGCATCATGAACGTGAATATATTCTAAAAACTTCTCCCATTATGACAACAATGTTAGCTGCGAAACCACAAAGTTCTAAACCTCTTAATGAATTAAGAAAAGGTGGGGCTACTCAAGTACGTTTTGCTGAAACTGTTACAGGACAAACTACCTTTTCACCAAATAATGGTCGTGCACCTCCAAGGAGTGTTGCAGAGTATACTCCACCTCGTAGTTTCTTAAATAGTATAGAACAACCTACCGCTGAACCTAGAAAGGATGTATTAAAAGATTTTTTGAATTTTTAAGAATTTTATATCTATAGTAATAGAGAATACTATGGGTTATACTGAATTAGAAAAACACTTACATTATAAACAAGAATATAAAGAATATGAATTATACTGGGGACTAGGTATTGAAGAAGAAACATATATGCAATTTTCAAAACCTATTCATGTTGCACCACCTATTTTACGAGAAAATCACAAACCTGAACGTTATAGCGTAAAATATTTTTCAAATTATAAACCATTCTATAAAGACGTATTTTCTATTTTATTTCCTGATAGTTCAGGTTGTATTCCTTTACCATTATTTATAAATGCACATGCTTTTACAGATATGGATATATACGGAAATCATAAAACTATCTATGATAAAGTGCCAAAAGTAAATCCTAATTTTACTGGAAAAACATTTTTTGAATCATTAAAAGAATTTAAACCTATAATACCTATTTGTAATACAATAGCATTATGTAATATACCAAAATCATTTATTTCTATATTTGAATCTTCATGTACATTTGATGGAGACGCAATTGAATTTATAACAAGAAATTTTTATAAAACACGAGTGAAATATATTATACAAGAATTACTCATAATAAAATATGAATTAATAAATTGTATCAATGCTTTTTTGGATGAGAAAAAAAAACATTTAGAGAAAGGTTTTTTATTGTATCCTGAAATAAATCCAGGTTTTGCAATCATGTATACAAATCCCAATAATGTTGCCATGTTTAATAATGGAACATATCATATAAATATTACATTACCCTCCTTACTTGGTAAAAATGATAAACATGGTGTTCCTGTATTGTTAGAACCTACAAAATTTCTGAAAGAACATAAGCAATTTATACGCTATATTCAATGGTTAGAACCATTTATAATAGGTGTATATGGAACAAAAGATCCATTATCTGTAGTTTCAAATATATACACAAAAAGTTCACAACGTTGTGCTATTTCAAGGTATATTGGGATTGGAACATATGATACGAACCTTATGTTAACAGGTAAGATTTTAACAAAATCCATTTCTGAAATACGTGGAAGTAATAATGACTTTTGGTGGTATAATGTATATCATAAAACATCTGGTTATATTCCTTTACAAGAATTAGGTATGGATATTAACTATAAAAAACATTATAATCATGGTGTTGAAATACGTTTCTTAGATTGGTTTCCTGAAACTAAGTTACAAGAATTAATTAGTTTTTTTATTAATCTTGCTGATGCTTCTTTAGAGATAGAAAATGAACCTGATGAGGCTATATTAAGTAAAGTATGGAATGATTTTGTTGTATCTATGTTACAAGAAGGTCCTGAGTATAAAGTAAGTGATGAAATTATTAGTGTATATTCTAAATTATTATGTATACCATTAAAAGTTGATAGTATTTATAATGTATTTATTTCCATACAAAAACAATTAAAGAAAAAATATAAACATAGTATATGTGCAAAATATATGTTATAGAAATGATTTAAGGGAATATTAATACTAATAACTAATGAAAATTACTGTATTAGCTCATACTGAATGGGCAATTGGGCGTGTTCATAATGATATTGCTGAACAATTAAAAGAATATACATTTAAATTTTATAATCAGGCCTCATTTTATTTTGAAGCTTTCCTAAATGATGCCAAATCTTCAGATATTATAATGACAACATTAAATAATTATATATATATTACTTCATTATTTAAAACTCCTGAAGAACAAAAGAAAATTGTTATTGTTGCACACGGTATTAGTGAGATAAAAAATGTAATGGCTCACAATGAGTTCAAAGAATTTTCAAAGTATATTACATATAGTGTTACAAGTGATGTAATATATCCTTATCATCCTATGAAACCACTTATAACTCTAAATAGTGTAAACCCTTCCTTATTCAAATATTGTGAACGTTCAGGTAGCGTTAATACACTTGGATGGTGTGGAGCATATGATGTTGAAATCAAACGCTTTGATTGGTCATATAAAATTGCAAAGAAATCAGGATTACCTTTATCAATGGCTTCTGGATTAAGTTTTGATTCTATAAAAAAGTGGTATGAATCAATTGATATCCTACTTATTACTTCTGGCCCTGATGTTTCTGAAGAAACAGGTCCCTTACCTGCATTTGAAGCTATTGCTTGTGGAGTATTAGTTGTAGGGACTTCTGTAGGAAATTTTAGTCATATACCTGGACCAAAATTTTCTACGATTGAAGATGGAGTAATATGCATTAATTCACTAAAAAATGATCCTGAGTATGTGCGTGCACTAGCTAAGGAACAATATATATATGTCATGAATCATTTTTCAAGTAAGGTTGCAGCAAGGGGTTGGAAAAAAATGTTTGATCAAGCATTTAATCGTTCACGTAATGTAGAAGATTCCACAAACGCTTCGCAAGTACAGTTCCAATTTTCCTCTCCCCTGACTTAACTAATGCAAGAGTTGCTTCATCTTGTTCCATAACTTTTTGGAGGGTTCCAAATGCTTGAATTATTGCGGATGCAATTTTTACAGATATACCAGGACATTGTTGTAAGCATCCTATAGCAAATACTTTGGGTTCAGCCGTATTGGCTTTTTTGGACGTATGCATAACATCTGTATAACTCAGAGTTTCTGCAAGAAAGACTTTCGGGTCATCTTTTAATTGTGATTGAAGTGTGTATAAAGTCTGGACAGTGTCATCAATTGAAGATGTACAATATACAGAAATATTATAACGTAACATAAGACGATGTAACATCTTTTGTAACGATTGTTTTTCTAAGGTACGACGATTCCCTTCAAGACCTTGTTCTAGGATATATAAGGGACGTAATTTATGTTCTGCACAATAGGCAAGTAGACGTGTGCGTTGTTCACGATAACGACCATCAAGTATAGATGCTTCAAAGTCTGCGGTCGTTTTACGTTCAATAATAAGTCCTCCTGGTGCATCTGCTTGAATCCAAATATCACCTACAACAAGTTGTTGGGTTTGTATGTTTTGTATGTTTTGTGAATTCTGTGTATTCTGCATACGTTGTATAAGAGCATGTTCTCGTATATCTAAGACTATACTCATTCTTAGATATACTTAGTTTGATTTGTTTAGATATTACTTGCGACTATTTGTCTTTCTCTTACGTGTAGAACGACGATTTCTACGTGAGCCACCTTTTATAGGTATCATTTTGTAGTTAGGAGCTTGTCCCTCTTCTTCACTAGGATTTATAACTTCACCAGGTTTTACATTTCCAATAGAAGAAGCTTTGGCTGTAGCACTAGCATTATTGCGTGATTTATTTACATTCGCTACATTTATAGCTATATGATTGGGGCTGTTTGTATTTCTGTTTTTATTAGTTCTAGGACTTTCAGGATCTGAATTACTATTGTTTCTACGAGGAGCTGTAGCTCCAATATTCATATTTTTCTTGGGACTTTCAGGATCAATTATATTATTATTTATACGAGGGGCAATTGCTCCAGGATTATTTTTATTGATTCCTTTTTCAATATTTGTATTATTTGTATTATTTTTATTTATTCTAGGGGCGTTTGCTCCATTATTACGACGAGTATTTGTATTTACTACACCGCTTGTAATTGAATCACGTTCCATACTAAAGAAACCACCCATACTTCCTACTTTATACCTTTTAAATTATCCATATTGTTGCCATTGCATCTTAGGACCAAATATTCCTTCAAGATTCGGGTTATAGTCATTTAATACACGCTTTTCAAGACGGGTCTTTTCACCCGCACCATAACGTACAAGTCCTGATTGAACATCATCAACAGCACTCGGAATGACTAACATTTCTGAAGAATTAACTTTGGAATCTAGTTCATTATCTTGTATACTTGCTTGTATTTCATCCTCATATACAATCTTAGGATTCTTTTCTTGTAATTCATAAACTTCATATACATTGTTGGCTTTCTTAGCAACTTTGGCTATAAATCCTTGTTCACCATAAATGTTTTGAATTAAATTATTTACATCCTTTTCATCCGTTACATTCATAGACTTGAACTTTTTAGGAGCATATTGTTTTAAAGTGTCAGCTTCCTTATTGTTTTCAGAATCTTCGTCGGGAGGTAAAACCTTTATAGATTCAATATTTTTAAATGTTTCGGCCTTAAATGGAGCCGCCTTTGTTGTAGGATCCTTTACAAACATAGCTTGTTGTGCTTGAAATAGACTTGAAGAAGGAGGTAGTTGTGACCAATCAAATGGGAACTTTTGTTTTGCTAAATTGATGGCTTCACGTTCATTATCACGACCACCTTCATTTTGATAAATAAAATCTTGTTCAAAGTCACCACGTGATGTTTCAGTTGTTACATAGGGTCTTTGAGCATTTGTTGATGTATCAAGAACTGTTTCACAGTTTTCACATGATTTATAACCTTCTTCACTTTTGTAAAGTGTGGATACATAAAATACTATATAGCCAATCGCTACAATTGATGCTAATACTAGTAGCATATCCATGTCTGTTGACACCTCTGTTTATAGAATAGGTTTTCAAATGTTCGGGACTTTTATATCTTACAGTAAATAGGATGAGAGTAGGAGGAAAAACAAGAAAATATATGCCCCGATCCGTTATGGGTCGTCTTTTACCTCCTGTAGATGTTACAAATGAATCAATGTTATCTGAATTGGATAAACGTATTTCCATTGGTCCTGTTACTTTAGTATTTGTGTATGCTGACTGGTGTGGACACTGCCAACGTTTCAAACCTGAAATGGATAAGTTGGAGGCTTTACCTGGACGTAGTGTACAAATTGCTCGTGTTCGTGATGATATGTTACCCAAGAGTAGTCTGAATAACACGAAAATCGCTGGTTATCCCTCACTCTTACTTATTAAGAAAAGTGGGGAAGCAACCACGTTTCAAGATGAAAAGGGTGAAGTCAGTAATGTAGTACCTGATCATGGAGATATGAATAAGATGACTACTCTTGTTCGTAATGCTGGAAAGGAAGAAGGGGTTTCTATGCTCGAAAAGGGGGATAGTTCTGAAAAAAATATTGTTACGGACCGTTTATCTGAATCAAATGTAAGTGCATTAAATACAACTCTTAAAAATTCAAAGAATCGTAATATACAAAAAACAACGGGTCCTGCTGGTCCTGCTGATCCTGCAGGTCCTGCAGGAATGGTTGGAGGTGGTTTAGTTGGCGGTAGCCTAGTTGGTGGTGGTCTATGGTCTCACTTATATGCTGCCTCTCAAAATATAGCTCCTGCGGCAGCACTACTACTCGGTGCAGTAGCCGTTGGCAAAAAAACTCGTTCTAGAAAGACACGAAAAGTACGTAAGTAAAAAAATTGGTAGAAATCGTTTGTTGTATTATAGTACAAAAAATGATTACATTTCATATCTTAGATGTTTGCGATCGTGATGAGAAAATTGTGAGTGAGTCTGAGAGTGAACGCCTAGTACAATACACTGCAAATCCTGATGAATCTGATGATGAGTTTAAGGGTAGTAAAAATCATGAATCAGGATATACTTCAGGACAACATATGGTAGTCCACTTATTTGGTCGCACACAAAACGGAAATAATATTCGTTGTGATGTAAAAGGTTTCAAACCCTTCTTCTTCATTAAGTCTATTGAAGGGGATAGGGCATTAAAGGAACAAGCACGTGTAGCAATTCGTAACTTTATTCAACGGCAACTTCCTCATGCTTCATCATCTGTTGAAATTTCTCATTGTGATCGTAAGGAACTCTTCGGATATACTCAGGATAAACGGATTCCTATGCTTAAACTAACAATGAACTCTAAGAAACTATTTTATGAAGTGCGAAAGCTCTTTATGGCTGCAGATTCAAGGTCAGATTATAAACCAAAGTATGAGCCAAAGAAAGTTAGTACCATAGGTTTTCCTTTTACAGGTATACCTGATGTCTATGAAGCAAACCTTGACCCTATGCTACGATTTCTACACTTGCGGAATCTGAAGCCGTGCCATTGGTGCAGTGTAGAAGGCTATGATGAAGCTGACTTACCTACTGATGAAGTTGGTGTACTTGAGTGTGATTGGGAGGATATTAGTCCATGCGAAAAACCCGTTGCTCCTTTTGTAGTTGCTAGTTGGGATATTGAATGTATGAGTACTACGGGTGCATTTCCTATGGCTACCAAGGGTGATCCAATCATTCAAATTGGTGTTGTACTCACTAAACTTGGATCATCTGAAACGGAGAAACATATCTTTGTACTTGGAACTTGTGATGAAATTCCTGAAGGTACTGTACATGCCTATAAAAAGGAAAAGGAACTACTCATTGGCTGGTTTGAGTGGATGGTAGAAAAGGAAGTGGATATTATGATCGGCTATAACATCTTTGGTTTCGATGAAAAATATGTTTGGGAACGTTGTGAACAACTCGGTATTTCGGTTCGTGATGAGGTACAACAAATGAATCGCTTGTTTGAAGAAAATGGTGAGATGAAGCTCGATGAAAAGCGTCTAAGTTCTTCAGCTATGGGTGATAATTTGCTCTACTTATGGTCAACTGCAGGTCGTCTTCGTATTGACATATATCACTATATCAAGCGTGGATATCAACTAGCTTCTTACAAGCTTGATGATACTTCTCGTAACTTTCTTGGTGAAAAGATTAAGGGTATTTGTGAGAAAGTAGAAGGATGGCAACTGTCTATTGGTCCTTCTAAGCAAGATGTAGCAAAAGGACGTAGTGTTGTACTACTGAATGAGGGTGGTGATACACTGTGTGAAAAGCTTGATGTTCTTGATTATGTAGATGGATTTCTAACCGTTTCGTTTCCTGAAGATGTCATTCCTGATGAGGTATCAAAGTGGGCAATTGTAAAAGATGACTTGAGTCCTAAGGAAATGTTTCAAAAACACCTAGGATCTTCTGCTGATCGTGCTGTCATTGCTCGTTACTGTATTCAAGATTGTCAGCTTGTACTTGACCTATTCAAAAAGCTGGATGTCTTTAACAATGCCATGTCTATGGCAAATGTATGCAGTGTTCCTGTATCCTATATCTTTCTACGCGGACAGGGTATTAAGATTGAAAGTCTCATCTTCAAATACTGCTATGAAAATGAACAGTGCATCAAAGTCCTGAGTGGAGGCGGTGGTTATGATGGTGATAAGTATGAAGGTGCTATTGTACTTGACCCTGTTCCTGGATTTTATACAGTACCGGTTGGTGTAGCAGACTTTGCTTCCCTATATCCGAGTACAATTATTAGTGAAAACATTAGTCATGACACACTTGTATGGGTAAAGGATTACAAAGAGGATGGAACGCAGGGTATACTTGTATGGGGTTCTGAATTATATGATAATCTTCCTGGAGTTTCTTATACAGATATTGAATATGATAATTTTAATGATGACCCTGACGATGAACGTAAAGTAAAACGACAGCTCAAGGGTGGTATTCGTGTATGTCGCTATGCACAAAATACTATGGGAACAATTCCCAAAATTGTACAAGGACTTCTTGCCGCACGTAAGGCAAAGAGAAAGGAAGGTGAAAGAGAGTCTGATCCCTTCCGTAAAGCTCTTTTGGATGCCGAGCAACTTGCTTACAAACTTACAGCGAATAGCTTGTATGGTCAGCTAGGTTCAGGAACATTCAAAGTTCGCCTGAAGCCCTTGGCTGCTTCAGTAACGGCGTATGGTCGTAAACAAATCATGTTTGCTAAAAAGGTCATTGAAGACCAGTATGGTTCAGCATCAAATGCTTCTGCACAGACAGTGTATGGTGACACAGATTCATTATTTATCGCTTTTAACCCGAAAGATCCATCGACTGGAAAACCTCTTGAAGGTCAAGCAGCCCTTGAAGCAACGATTCATCTAACCGAGGAAGCTGGTAAGTTGGTGACAAAGGCACTCAAACCTCCTCACGATTTTGAGTTTGATAAAGTGTACTGGCCTTTCATTATCTTTAGTAAAAAGCGGTATGTGGGCCACAAGTATGAAGTGGCAGATAAGTATTCCCTCGCATTTATGGGTATCGCACTCAAACGTCGTGACTATGCCGCAATTGCGAAACGATTCTATGCTGGAGCATTGCAAATTCTCTTGAATGAACGTGATGTAACTAAAGCAGCGAACTTTGTCAAGGATATGGCAGGTGACCTAATTGATGGAAAGTTTGGTCTTCAACCATTGACAATTAGTAAGTCACTACGCTCTGAATACAAATCTGCTCCTGCACATAAAATGCTAGCGGATCGTATTGCAATTCGTGAACCTGGAAATGCACCTGTAAGTGGTGATCGTATTCCCTACGTCTATGTCCAAGCCGAAGTTGGTCAAAAAGCTTCTGATCTACAAGGAGAACGCATTGAAACTCCGTCCTATATTAAGGAAAAGGGTTTGAAACCGGATTATATGTACTATATTGACCATCAAATCGCCAATCCACTATGTCAACTCTTTGGTGTAGTTGCTGAACAGATTCCTGGATTTTCAGCCTATATGCCAAAAGGCGGTTGGTCTGATCTTCCTGATGCGCGTATTGTTCAACGTGAAACGGCAGCCTACTCACTGCTATTTCAGGATGCAATTTCAAAGAATGCAAACTCGGCAAAACGAGCCTTTGTATCCTTGTTTGGTAATGAGGAACCGGCAACAAATAGTGTAGTACGGACACGACCTATGCGTCAAGCGGCTGTTGTGGCCAATCAACGAATTATTACAAAACAACAATCTACTCTTGATAGTATGTTTGCTGCTACAATTCAACTCAATGCTGTTAAAGAGTTACAAAAGCAAAAGAAGAAAAAGGCTAAGACTGATGATGCGTGATGATTAGGGCAGGGTCTAAAAAAATGAAACTAGGTTTTTGTAGATATATTACCGGCAATGAAATTTCCCATAAAACGTGAAGAATTGAAGGCTTATGACTTGGAAAAAGCTAATGGTGAAAATAGAGAAAAGGAGTTACAGACAAAGCTAGATGACATTGTTTCAGCAATTTGTAGAGTTTTTGAGCATATGTTTCCTGTTTGTCATAAAGATAAACGTTTTTATTATCAATTGGAGCATCTAAAGTTAAAAACTATTCCATTATTTGATGAGAAAGGATTTTTTGTGGACAAACCTGGTCATGTACTTAAGATGCTTATTTCTAAGTTAAAAGAGAAATTTATTGGCTGTGATATTAGCGTAGATATTTTAGAAACCTATATTATTATTGATTGGTCATAGATAAAACCTTTTAAACAAATGGATACTTAGTATAGTAGTATAGTAGTATATTAGGATTATGGGGCAAAATAGTTCTAAAGAAAATTTTTTAGAAGATGTGCTTCGGCCTGAGCATATACCTTTAACAGGACAAGATGCTTTACGAGCGTTGTATAGGGCTGAGACAATGGATTCTTACAGAGAAAGAGTAGAAATTTCACCAACAAATCGTATAGCTCGTAAAACTTTAAAATATCTCCCTGCACTACATACAAATTTGAAGGAAATTCCTAAAGCAGATAAACCATGGCCAAATGGTAAAGTAATTTGGATGGACCCTGATTCTGATAACGGTCTTCCTCATACACGCCCTCCTAATCTAATTTGTCTTCCTTCTACATTACCAGATTCTAGCCTCGCAAGTACATTATTACATGAGCGTGTGCATCTCAGCCAACGTCTACATAGTGTAGAATGGGATAACATATTCAAAAATGCATGGTCTATGACCCCATGGAAAGGAAGTCTTCCACCTGATATTCAATTACGTCGTCGTATTAATCCCGATTTAATCCTTGTTCCTTTTTTTCAATGGAAAAAACAATGGGTTCCAGTTGCTACATTTAAAAGTCTGACTTCACCCATGTTGAATGATGTAGATATTGTATGGTGGGATAGTATTGGTCGTGTAGTGCATCGTGATCCTCCACTTGGTTGGGTTGATTTTTTCGGTACAGTTGATTCAGGGCATGAACATCCCTATGAACTATCTGCGTATATGATTGAACACAATAGTCCTATAAAGGCTTTTAAAGCTCTTGAGCCATTATTAGTTTCAATACCGACAAATGAACTTTAGACAGTAATAAGATAGGGAGGCGGATTCTTTACAATTATTGGCTCTTCCTCCATACGTTCAATTTCTACTTCAGAAATATCAATTCCAGACTTTTCAATAAGCTCTACAAACTTGAGCTTGTACTTCATAATAATCATAATAGATTCATCTACACTTGTGAAATTGTCCCAAAGTTTAGCGACTTCCTTAACTTCAATACCAAGAATACTTAGATTCTTATCTATATGATCAAATCGCAGACCTGATTGTTTTACAACACAATCAAGAATCTTACCATACTCATCTTGATCCACATTAAACATCTTACATGCATTCTCATAACTTAACGGATAGCCTACATACAACATTTTTTATGATGTTTGTTATACTTCATAAAAAATGTTTTGTTGTTTCAATTTTATTATTGTAAAATTAGCCAGGTTGCGTACGAAACAGGTAGGGCACATAGTATACTTCCTCCAAGAATGTGAATCGCATATCCTGATGA
>Ga0114973_10003367_pt1 | contig 11304 bp, 21 predicted proteins | sample M_140807_MF_Meta_FD_87025 | JGI IMG/M metagenome (GOLD analysis project Ga0114973, IMG submission 87025) | Freshwater microbial communities from Lake Montjoie, Canada to study carbon cycling - M_140807_MF_MetaG | ecosystem: Environmental > Aquatic > Freshwater > Lake | place: Lake Montjoie... | reverse complement strand
TGGTATTTGGAAAAGGGAGTACAACATCATTTTCAACTACACTGCCAAGAACATATATGGGAACTTATGCTTATGTGCAACTTTCAATGTATTTGAAATATTCTTCAAGTGATATGAGGTACGGAGATAGTTGTTATATATCAGAAAAATTATTTTGCGATAATTTTAATAATGGAAACAATTATAATACAAATTTTAGTCAAGATTTAAGATTTACAGAAATTTCTGAAATTGGTTGTGGAGTTAATCATTTTGCGTTTAAAAATAAATATGGTGAATATTATTCTATAGATACCCTTGATCCCCTTTGTAATGCACTTGGTGATACAGGTGATATAAGAGACCGATTAAATTATACAATTAGAGAAGAAGTTAGTAATGCATATGGTCAATATGCATTAATACAAGGGCAATCAACAAAAAATTTACAGTTAAATAGAATTAGAAGAGTATTTGGATCTGTAGATCCCGATATCTATATTCAAATGACAGAATTTTATCCTAAATTAAATCAATATATGAATTTAGCAAGTTCTGGTAGAAACTTTACAGCACTATTATCAAATCAATTACAACCAAATAAAAGAACAGGCGAAATATCACATAATATTATATTTAATGGGCAAGATAGTGCATTACAATGCACAACATCAATTCCAGAAGGGCCTTGGACATTTAATCACATTTCATGCCACGGATTAAATTCATATGTATCTTCTGGAAATAATGTTTATAGATTGGGTTATCAAGGAATGCAAAGTGATTTTAATTATATTAAATATAAAGAAAGATTACCACAAGCATTCCCATCAACTACAACTTTACCCGATTCCGATATTCCTTATTTTTCACCTTTTGATGGTAAATCAGATATTTATTCAATATCAAGTTCTAGAGAAAATCAGTTTTCGGAAAGTGTTCCTCTAAGTGATGAAAAATTATGGCTTGATATCGGAACACATACAGTTTTAGCAGAAAGTGGAAAAGTATATGCTTGGGGAGTTGCTTGTACAAGTGTTGGAGAAGGATTATATACAACAACCTATGATTATGAAAAATCTACAATAGGTGCCACTCCATTTGGAAATGGATATGTTAGAATCTTCGGCAAAGTATTAAATACAAATATATCACAACGCAGTTTAAATAGAGATACTTATGGTATTACTCAATTTTATACGTTTAATTGGTATGGTCAAGTAACATCTGCGTCTGTATCTATTAAAGATTATAGTACAAAAAGAGCATATTTTCCACCATTAGAAAAAATTGTAAAAATTGAATTTACTGCATATGGATATTATGTTTTAGACATAAGAGGTATTGTAAGATGGTACGCAAACAGCAATGCATTACAAAATAATTCTTTATTTAAAATACCAAATGTAGCAAATACTGCATTTGGTGATCCAGTTTCTGGCCATTATCAATACGATTTAATTACAGGAAAAACACACGTTGCTTGTATTGATGGTAATGGAAGAGTCAATGTTTGGGGCATAAATGATGCTGGTCAAAATCAAATTCCAAATTATTTTAAAATATATGGTAACTGCAGTTTCTTGTATTCTGGTGATTATTGCACAATCGGAATAGCTGAAGATGCTGATGTGGGATCTGGATTAGATGCAGCATTTATATGGGGTGGTATTCAAAATAATAGAGAATCTTTGTTCGATTTATTTGATTGCACTTTATCTAGTACTGGTTCAATAACATCAAATACATGTAATAATTTTTATTCTATAATTGGAAATCTAATTTTAGATACAGGTGAATCTGGTTATAGATATAATATGTACAACCCACTTCAACAATTAATTGTTGATACTACAGATGCACCTTTGATGGATGATTATTCGGCCAATAGAGTGAACCCATTACCATCGGTATAATAAGGAGATATATAATGCCATTTTATGATTATAGATGTGAAAAGTGTGAGCATACATGGGAAGAAATGTTAAAAATAAAAGATCACAAAAAGCCAGAAAAAAAACCATGTCCAAAATGCGGAGAGAAATCAGTAAAACAAATTATTTTATCTGTTCCTGGTTTTGCGGTAGATACTAGTATGCAAGTTACAAATAAAGCAACAGGCGGATTTAAAGATGTTATGCAAAAAACACTAAGCGGATTAAAAGGAACAAAGGCAGAAAGGTATTGGAAAAATAGGTACGGAATATGAAAAAGAAATTAAATTTTATAGATTGGCTTAGAAGTAAAAAAAATCTTGTAGATAAAAAAGATCAATCACTTATTTCTAAGCATGTAGAAAAAGTTAAATCATATGCAGATCCAATTAAGCTTGCCACTGCTGATGCAACAGATTTAAATATTGCCAGAATATTCAGTTCAATTGAAAAACTTCCACCATCTGAAAAAGAAGAAAAACAAAAACAAATATTTAAGATGCAAACAGATTTAGCCCAACAACAACAAAATAACAAATGAAAACATTTTCTCAATATCTTGAAGAAAAAAAAATAATGTCAGCAGCACTTGCTGGCATAGTAGGTGGAGTTGGTTTAGGCGCAGCAGGAGGAATGACTAGACAAGCACCCGTTCCTGTGGTACAATCACAACCTGTACAACAACAAACACAACCAACACCCAAACCAATAGAACAACAAAAACAGACAAGATCAAATCAATCAGATAAGACTGAAAAATTCCATCAAGCCCTCAAAACAAAGCATGAAAGAGAATATGATACAATAATGGATGCCGCAACAAATAATGGTATTTCTAGAGACGATCATCAAAATTTAGCATTATTATTTGCAATAAGAAAGACGGAAAATGGTGGTCCCGGTGTAGAATTTGGTGTTTTACATCCTAAAGCAAAAGGAACAAATTTAAGAACACAAGCAGGCTGGGCAGCAGCAACTATTATGAAAAATAGAGGAAGACATGATGCAAATAAAGATGGAGACTTTGTTTCTTTCTTAGGCTCAAGATATGCTCCAAAAAATGCAGAAAACGATCCACAAGGTCTTAATGCAAATTGGATAAAAAATGCAACTCATCATTATAACGAAAATATGAAAGTATTAGAAGATTAAAGAGTAACCAATGAATAGAAAAGACCAAATAGAAAAAGTAATTCTAAAAGAACTCCATGATAAAAAAATTATGGATAAAGTCCGTTTAATTAATGAAAGAAGCCATAGGCCACGAAGTCGTAAAATTGAAAAAACAAGAGAAGAAATTAAAGGATTAGGTGGTGACCCAAGTGCATTTAAGGGAACATTGAGTCATTTAACAAAAGCAAAAGAAGTTTTACAGCGAATGCATGATGAACCAGCAGTTCGTGGTGCACATGATTCTAGCAATGATGATGATAATAAAGAAACACTTACACCAAATCAAGAAGCAGAAAGAAAAGAAAGTGAAACTGTAAAGCAAACTGTAGATAATGGCAAAAAATCAGAAGTTGCTAAACTACAAAAAATGACTCCAGAAGAACAAGAAAATAAACAAAATATAATGACATCTTTTATAAAATTTCATGCAAGTAAATTACAAAAAGCAAATCCTGAATTAACTCCTACAAGTATTATGAATAAGATGTCTGCAGAAGAATTAACGAAGCATCTAAATGCAATAGATGCTTCACATCCTCACCTAAATACTCATACAAAATCTTTAAGATCAATAATGGGACTTTAAAAATGAAAAATATAAACCCAATAGTAGAATTTATTCTTCAAGTAGAAAAAGAAAATAAAAAAGAATTAAGTGAATCAGAAATTCGTCAAGTATTATCTATTCTTGTAGAAAAAATACAAAAAACAAAACAAGGTTATTTTGCAACATCCGAAAGTGGAAGAAAATTAAGCAAAAAACCAAAATCAAAAAAAGCAGCATTAAAGCAATTAGCAGCAGTTGAAATCAGCAAACAAAGAACAGCCAAATGAATTTTGATAAATTTAAAATTAAATTAAATGAAATGGTTTCTGTAAAAGAATATCCAGTTCAGGCCGTAGGCAGAAAAAGAAATGTATTCTTAAATGCTCTTCAATTAGATGAAGCAGAGTTTGCAAATTGGGTTAAAGATCGTTTATATAGAGTTGCTGAAAAAAATAAAGTCCCAGTTAAAACTTTGAGCTATAATGATATTGCCGAAGGTATGGAAAAATGGAAAGAAACCTTTCAAAAAAGCGATCCAAAATGGGATGAATACTCTGGTGCATTTGAGGAATATAGTAAAAAGTTTTTAAATTTAGCTGAAAAATTTATTAAACAAAATATTCAAACTGGTGGTACTGGTGATGCAGAATCGACTATATCACCAAAGATGTTAAAATACGAAGCATCTGCCTGATAGAAAGGATTTATTATGAAAAGAGATGTTCTTCTTCTGAATAGTTCTGAAGAAGTCTTAGGTGTGATAGATTGGAAGAAAGCAATAAATCTTCTACAATCTGGTAAAGCAACAAAACCATATAATTTTGAACACTATTATCCGATACAAGCAAGTAGTGGCACTTATACGCTTCCATCTGCAATAATTTTAGTTAAATATGTTAGAATCCCACATTCTGATATACAATTATCAAAAAAAAATATTCTTCGGCGTGATAATTATACATGCCAATATTGTGGAAAAAGGCAATCTACAAAATTAGAAATAGACCATGTTCATCCCCGAAGTAAAGGTGGAAAGAACAGTTGGACTAATCTTGTAGCATGCTGCCATACTTGTAATGTTAAAAAGGGTAATCGCAATTTAAATGAAACAAGCATGAAACTACTTTCTATACCCTTTAAGCCCAAAGGCGATTTTATAAAAATTACCATATTGGATGGTAATTTACAAAAAATATGGGAAAGGTGGCTTGTTTATAAATAATATAAAGACTCGAAAGGAATCAAATGAGAACAAGCAACCCCCCAAGTTATGATAAAATTTTTCAAATATATGTTGGATCCACTGCTACTGTAACGCAATATCCAACATCCGTAAGTTCAGGAGTAACGGATGCTATGTTAATTCCTCTACATAGAGGATTATTAGTAATGACTACAGCACAAGTAGTTGTAGATTTTTATAATCTAGATCATAAAGTTGCAGCCAATAAGTTAAGCGAAACTACAGTCTCAAAATCAACTGTAACAATACCTGCAAATACATTTTTAGTGTTACCACTTCAAATTGCATATTATAAAGTAACATCAGGTTCAGGAAGCTTATATCTTTATGGTTTATTATGAAATCATCAAACATTCCATCATGCGATAAAGTTGAGCCATTATTTGATTATGAATTACTTAATATATCAGTTTTTCCAACTTTCGGTAATGCTAGTTGGAATGGAGACTATAGGGAAATACTATTCTTTAGCAATAGTGCTGGAACACCGAACTCTAAATTGATATTAGAAGTTAAAAATGGTGATGGCACAACAAGTTCATTAGCATTACCAGAATTAGCAAATCCATATATGTTTATATTACCTTTACATGTAAAGGTTACAAATATAGATGATTCTGGATCACTTTGTAACAATTCTGCCTTTGGACTAAAATGAAATCTAGCAATTTTTCATCTTATGATAAAGTAGACAATTTATCCATAAATGGAAATTATGTGAATGCGTATTCTTTAGATAAAAGAGCAATTTTAATAAATCATCGATACCTATACGATAGTGTATTTTTAAATTTTAATCAAGAAAATCTTAACACAACAATAAGAATAACAACAGTAGATAATAATACAATAGATTTTACTTTTAATACAAAATATATTGCAGATGGAACCGGAACAGGCGATTTAAAAAAATTAAATACGGCAATTTTACCAATACAACATAAAAATATAGAACTGATAACTGATCCTACATATACTTTTCAAAATGATACTATCTGTACGTTATATTATAATGCTGGATTAACAGTAAGTGCAGGAAATCCATTTAAATTACTTGCTTATACTGAAGCAGATTCTGGAGGAACTGTAACATGTACCCAATTAGAATTTAGTTTACAAGATCCCGGTGATTGCGATAGTGATAGTGTAACTGATGCTGCAGCATATTTTTATGGTTATTGGATAGCATTTGAAGACGGAACTTGTTAATTATTGTTATAAATACTAATTTAAGGAGGTCTACTATGGGATGCGGATGCGGAAAAGGTAAACCAAAACCACAACAACCACCACAACAACCACCACCAAAAGGAAAATAACATGTTGAAGGCTAAATTAATGAGTCAATTAAAGCACCGTAAAGGTGGCGAATATGTAAAGGAAGACGGCAGATATTATTGGTTATATCTAGATGAAAAACATCTAGTAACAACAGGCTGGCTATTAAATAAACTAGAACAAGTAAATAAAGAATTGGCTTCACCTACTCCTATTTTACCAAAAAATATAGAAGTAAAAATAGAAGAAAAAACACCAGAAGTCCAAACAGAACAAAAACTAAAAAAATCAGCACCTAAAAAGAAGAAGGAAATAGATCCGCAATGAATTCTTTGAGAGAGTTTCTTTTTAAAAAATTTGGCATATTAGATGAAGAAAAAGCCAGAGATTATAAAAAAGAATATAAAAAATATCACAGTAAGCCTTCTTATAGAAAGAAAAGATCAAAATTAGTTACTTTACGCAGAGAAGGTGAAAAAAAAGGTATAGTCAGTAAAGGTGACGGTAAAGATTTGGACCATAAAAGAGCCAAATCTAAAGGTGGATCAGATAGTTGGCGCAATATAAGAGCCATCTCTAAACATAAAAATAGAGGTAAAGATAACAACTAAGGCCCCAAAATGGGGTCTTTTTATTTTATAAATACCTTTATGAGAACATTTAAATTACTAAATGAAGTATTACTTAAAAAACAAAAAGTAACAAATTTAACAGCAGCAGCACAACAAAAATTTGGAAGTAATAATACCCTTAAAAAAATTGGAAAAGGTGCACCAAAAGGACACCAATCTCTGCCTGGTTTAAAAAATAAAAGACCTCAATGAGTAAACACTAATAGGAGAAGAAAATGAAATTTAAAAATTTAAGAAATTTAGCAGAAGAGTTTTCAAAATTAAATGAAAACAGTAGCACAAATGTTGCTGCACCAGAATTCCATGCAGGCACCCCAATCGGTGATGTTGATTCAAATCATATGTACATAGAAAACCAACAAAATAGAGATAAATTAAATTTTTGGTTAAAGACAATGAATCCAACAAATAAACCAGTATACAATATGCATGATTTTTTAATTAATGTTAGAATGAAATTAAATTTAGCAGGTTACGATATTCCTGTAACTCGTCAAACAGAAATGAATGATCACATGGTATTCGAGTTAAACCAATTTGGTGGCCGCTCTGGTATGAATGAAAATGGTCAATATTTCAAAGATGATGGCATTTCACACAAAAACAATGGAGTTTCAATTAAATTAATTGTAGATTGCAAAAAGATGGAATCAGGTGAATATACTGTAGAGATGAAATTACAATCCTAATTTAAAAATTATATTATGAACTTTGATATGATAACTGAAGATAATTATATATTATTTGCTATGAAAATTTATGACAATCCTCAATGTAGAGATGTTGAAGAATTTTATGAAGATTTAAATAGAATAAAATATTTAAAAAGATTATTCAAAAAATATAAATCAACGGGAATACTTAGAGAACGACTTATAATAAATCATTTAATAATATTTACAAATGTATTCGGTGTGATGGGTTCTGCAAGAATTTTATTTTTTAAATTGGAAAAAGAATTACATCCATATTTAAAAACCTTTTTAGTTTATTTACATACTCTTCCAGAAAAAATACCAGAAACAGATGTATTAATCATTCCATTAGATAAAAGAATAATCGATAGATTAAGAAATATAGACAAAACAATATGAATCAAACAAAAAATGAAATTGTAAATGCTTTTGGGGGAATATTAAAAAATCCTCAAAAATTTTATTTTTTATTGTTGTTATCTGGTATGAGTGCAGGACAAGCGCAACAACTTGTTTATGATATAAAATATGCAAAAATAAGATTAAGTAGTACGACTGCTCGTAAAAAAATAATACAAGTATTATCAAAAATAATTAATATGATTACTAGCGATAATATGCTATATAATAGATTTAGAATGTTAGCCCAAAATGAACATGTTTTTAAAGAAGAAATGTCAGTAGGATCAGGGGCAATTGCTGGTTTAGGTTTTCCTTCCGCAGAAGCAGATCCACCACCAGTTCCAGTTAAAGCGTTGTTAAAATACGCAAAAAAGAATACAAAAAATAAAAATAAAATGAATCCCTTAATTTTTGCAGATCAGGTTTTAAAAAGAAATTCTGCATAAATACTGATAGAAAGGAAGTTTATATGATAAGTACAGAATTAATTTCACTTTTAGGTGGAGGTGCTGCTGGATTTCTTTTTAGATACATGGCTCAAAAGTCACAAGATCAAAAAGAACTATTTCAACAACTATTAGCAGCCAATAAACAAACTACAGATAATCAAAACCAAGCAGCAGAGAGAGTTGGAATCGATGTTGGTAAGGGTGTAAGACAAGTAATTGTTCTTTCAATTTTATTTGCAACATTCCTTGCACCATTCGTATTACCATTCTTTGGTCTTCCAACCTTTGTTGAAGTTGATGCCAAGACTCCTGAAGGATTGTTTGGCCTAATTCCAGAATCAACCAAGAAGTTCTTCGTTGAAGTTAATGGATATCTCTTTACTTCTGAAAATCGTCAAATTCTATTAAGCATTGTTGGATTCTATTTTGGATCTGCTGCTGCAACAAATAAGTCATAAGGAGTACATCATGAAACATTTAATAACAATTTTAAGCACTCTTTTCTTAGTTGCCTGCAATACTTCTCCAACTATAATTCCAGACACAACTAAAGATAATGTTATAATGAAAAAATTGCAATGGGAAATAGAAAATCACGCCAAAGTAAGTACAAATTGGGGTTGGATTTTATGGTATCTCCCCGTAGTATTTTTAATAGTAGTTTGGGCATACAATCATTATCTCCGTAGTTGTGAAGATAAACTAAAGTGCTACGAGATGGAAAAGAAGATGGAAGATGACTGCGAAGGAAAAGAAGTCAAGTCCCAAGAGGGTAAGTAACCATATCATATAGTTTCTTACATATAAAATAAGAATCTACAATATCGGATACGGGACTGCATACATCTTTCTTATCTGGTGTAAGCATACTCTTTAAAGGAAAAGCAGTGTCGGCAATGAATGAATCATACATTCGTTGCTTATCTGCATTACCTTTGCCTGTAGCATACTTCTTTACTTCGGTTGGTGGTATAATTGTTAGTGGTATACCAGAATGAAATATTTTATATTTTAATAATCCGGTATTTTCTGCTATATGAAATACTCTACCTGTTGAGTTATATGCATATCCTTCTAATGCAATGTTACTGCATCCTTGCAATAATTCCATAGCCCAATCTGCTATAGTTTCATATCGTTCCACTTCGTGATTATAATCAACAAAGCGTTCACCAAATATATTTTGTACAAAGACTTCTGTGTATTTTTTTGTATCAGTTAAATAATAAAAACTACATTTATTGAAAGAAAATTCTTCTCCTTCAAAGAGACATATACTTGGGCCACACAATGAATAATCTATACCTGCTATTAACATATAAGTATTTATCAAAACCCTAAAGCACGGGCAATCAATAAACCTATTAAAAAACTACATGCACAAATAAGCATCTTGTTTATTTTACCCATATATCTTTATTTTCCTGTTCTACCTTTTCTATCCAAGGTTTACAGAGATCTAATCTTATTCCAGACATTTCTATTATTGCATTATCAATAACAGTAAAAGATGCAATCAGTGCAACAAGTTTACCATGCTCTTCAAAAACAGCTCCACCAGAATCGCCAAACCAAACATGGCACCCTTTAGTTGAATTAAATATAATGTATAAAGGATTATCACTAAGAATTCCATAATAGTAAAAACTATCAGAATTACTTTTTTTCTTTATTTCATGCGAAAACCCAACAGTAGTTAAAGGCTCAAATTTTGTTAATTCTTCTTTACAAGAATCTGGTAATACCGGATAACTCTTTAAACAAACTGGTTCTTCTAAAAATAATATGCCAACATCCATTAAAATGTTTTCTTTTACTTTAAATAATGGATGCAATATTTGTTTTACTATTTTGTATTTTTTATTACTTGTATAAAATTCTGTTAAATCGGAACCTTCTATACAATGTCCTGCAGTAATTACAACATTTCCACCTATTGCAACAGCACTACCAACCATTCCATCTTTATTAAATACTTGTCCTACACAAGAGTACTCATCTTGATCCTCTATAATGACTTTAAACCCCTCATATGGGTCTTTCAGAGGTATCTCTATTGGAGCAATCTCTTGTGCAGGAATGTCTGTAGTATAATTTGTACAAGAATTACTTGTGATAAACAGACCTAAAACTAGTAGGACTAGTCTGTTCATACATAATTATTTATTATACTTTTACAAATAAAAAAGTCCAGATTTTTTAAAATCTGGACTTCTAAAACTAATTAGTTTTATGTCACTTCTTTGAAGAATATCTAGTTTCTTCAACTTGTTGAATAGTGCGGTAAAGTGAAGCAACTTCGGTACCGAGTTCTCTATTGAGATCCGAAATACTATCTTCAATAGTATGCTTAGTATCTTGGATTGTACGATAAACTCCATCTGTTGTTGCATTTAAATCTTGCTCTAGTGCTTCAACTCTACTCTTAAGATCCTTTTGGGTCTTAAAAAAGTTCCAGAGAATGATGCTAGTAATAACGACAGCATAACCAGTAACAATATTTTCCATAGTATTCATAGTAACCTCCTTTAAGAATTTGTTAAATCGACCAATTCACACTTATCACCACTGCAAGCAAAAGTCTGAGTTCCAACTGTAGTATCAACTTTCTCATATTTAGTCAATTCTGACCAATCAACATTCTTTGGCATAATTGAACTTAATTCTTCATATTGTGCCTTAGTACAATCTTGATATGGTGCTTGACGATATGAGTGATCTGAGTGTGGTAGGAATGAAATACCACTAATTTCATCGAAGTGCTTATATACCCAAGCACCAACTTCCATCCATTCATGTTCCTTTACTGTTACAGTAATAGATGGCTTATGTTCGCACCAATAACGTTGATATGTTAGCCAAAGTTCTAAATGCTCAATGGCAGACATATCAATGCGAGTTACTGAGCCAACTGCTTTCATTGGGAATGAAAAAACCATAACAGAATCAGGTTTCATTACACATGGCTCATG
>Ga0114973_10003365_pt1 | contig 11309 bp, 12 predicted proteins | sample M_140807_MF_Meta_FD_87025 | JGI IMG/M metagenome (GOLD analysis project Ga0114973, IMG submission 87025) | Freshwater microbial communities from Lake Montjoie, Canada to study carbon cycling - M_140807_MF_MetaG | ecosystem: Environmental > Aquatic > Freshwater > Lake | place: Lake Montjoie... | reverse complement strand
TTTAATAACTCTTTCTTTATTTTTAATAAGATAAAACTCTTAGTTTTAAAATTAATATCTGATTGCGAATCTATATTTTTTTTTAATACTTCTATATTTTTTAAAATATAATTATAATGATTATTTGATTCTTTAAAATAATTGATTTGATTTAATTCAGTTAAATTATATATAATTTTATTAAAAAATTTCTGTAATATTTCAAATTTATTAATATTCCTATTCTTCTCTTTTATTTTAAAAAAGAAAGTTATCAAAAATTTTTTTATTACATTTGAAATATTTTTATTCATATATTTACTTTATAAATTTTATAGTTAAAATAAACTTATAAAGTAAATTATTTTTTATTATTAAAATTACCATCCTTGCCGTCTTCACTATCATCATCATCAACATCGTTTTCGTCATATTTATTTTTATTCTCTTCATCTTCATCTTCATTATCTTCATCTTCATTATCTTCATCTTCATCTTCATCTTCATTATCTTCATCTTCATTCTCTTCATTCTCTTCATCTTCATCATAATCTTCATCTATATATTCAAAATCATTGTCAATAAAATCAAGTTCATTTTCATCATCTAATGAATTAATATTAATTTCAATGATGATTTCTTTTTTATCTTGTATAAATAATCTTTCATTTTTAACTAAGTTAGTATCTTCTTTTCTCTCAACATCTAGTAAATCTTGTGTTAATAAATCTAAGTTATCATCATCATCTAATATATAATTAATTATTTCATAGTTTTCCATAATACATAAATCTAGATTTTTATTTTATACTTTGAAAACTTTTAATTAAATTTATTAAATACAAATGTATAGTATAATTTTAGATATTGCGTATAATAAAATTTTACATATTATAATAAAAAAATTGAATTAAATTAATTATTACATTTAATACAAATATTATGAATTTATATAGTCAACCTAACTTTAATTTAGGTACACTTGGCAGTGTATCTGATGGTAAATCTACGATGATTTATCATTTAACTGGTATAAAAACTCAAAAACATAGTTCTGAGAAACATAGAAATATCACAATTAAACCTGGATATGCAAACTTAAAAATTTGGTTTTGCGAAGAATGTAATAATTATGAATCTTCTGCTTCTGATCAAAATGAAGTAAAGTGTAAATGTTGTGAAGAACCTACGAATCTAGTAAATCATTTATCATTTGTTGATTGTCCTGGTCACGCTGAATTAATTTTAACTATGATGGGATCTGTAAGTTTAATGAAAGGTGCAATTGTAGTAGTTTCAGCAGCAGAATCTGTTAATAAGAAACCACAACTAGTTCAACACTTGATTGCATCAAAAATGGCTAACATTGATAAATTAATTATATGTTTTAATAAACTTGATCTAGTATCAAAAGAAGTTGCAATTGAACGAAAGAATGAATTAGACCAACTCTTAGAACGATTAGATATTAGACCACATATAATTATTCCAACTGCATTCAATAAAAAACTAGGTATTCAAAATTTACTGAAGGCAATGATGGAAGTATTCCCTCCTAAAGAGAAAGATATGAGTGATGAATCATTTTTTAGAATTACGCGATCATTTGATGTTAATAAAGCCGGTACTACATGGTCTGATGTAAACGGAGGTGTAATCGGCGGTAGTTTAATTCACGGGCAACTCAATATTGGTGATGAAGTAGAAATTAGACCTGGTATCCTGTCTAAAGGTAAAGATGGAAAATTTATAAGTCAACCAATTGTTACAAAGATTTTATCATTAGAAACAGATGGAATCCAATTAGAAAATTTGAATCCGGGTGGATTAGTTGGTATTGGAACTGAAATTGATCCATATTATTGTAAAAATGATATGTTAAGTGGAAATATTATGGGAAGAATAGGTACTTTACCAAATGTATATAACGAAGTTAAATTAAAATATAAGAAATTAGATGAATTTGAAGGAAGGTGGGATCCTAAAAATGGAGATACCGTATTTTTACAAATTGGTAATGTATCAGTTGAAAGTAGATTAGCTAAATTTAATAAAGAAAATTTTAATTTTTCTTTATTAAAGCCGGCGTGTATTGAAGAAAACGCAAAAATTCTAGTTTGTAGAAAAGATGACGGTATTCTCAAGATCGTTGGTTTTGGATCAATGTAAATTAATTTAAATACCTAGTTCTTGTTTTAATGATAAATATTTATTTTTATATTTTAAGTATTTTTGTTCCATATCAGCAGTTTGACTATAGTATTTTTTATTATTCCATTCGTGCTCAGCTACTTCCTTGGAATCATCATCGTCATTACCTGTTAATTGTTTTCTACGTGCCTCTGCAAGTTTTCTAGCTTGTTCAATCATACTTTGTTGTTTAGGAGTTATAATAGGAGCTTTATTTTGTGGTGATCTATTATCACTTTTTCTTAATTTATCTGGAGAACTATTACGAATACTCTCTAAAAATGATCCTCTTGGTACTGGTTGTGAATTTGATACACTCTGTTGTTGTGGTGATTGTGCAAAAGAATATCTTGATTGAGTTCTACCAGCATCTATAGGAAAAGGGAGATCTTTAGCCGCAACATATGGCTCTTGAAATCCTGGTGGTACTCTTAGTGGTGGCGGTGGTGGTTTATTTGAAGTTTCAACTGGTTGTGCTCTTGGTGAACTACTTGTAGATGTACTACCTAAGATTGATGATGCTCGTGATTGTGGTGGTGGTGGCGGTGGTGGTTGTGAATTCATAAATCTTGAATTTGTTACGGTTTTAGATTGTTCTGGTTCTGATTCTTTTGAAGATGTTCTATCAAAGCTTGATCTTCTTGATCCTGATTCTGCTACTTTTGAAGATGTTTTTGAAGATGTTCTATCAAAGCTTAATCTTCTTGATCCTGGTTCTGCTACTTTTGAAGATGTTTTTGAAGATGTTCTTGTTAGTGATCCTAGTGTTAGTGCTCTTGATCTTGGTGTTAGTGCTCTTGATCCTGGTGTTGGTGCTGTTAGTGTTGTTGATCCTGACGCTGGTGCTGTTAGTGCTGTTGATCCTGACGCTGGTGCTGATGGTGCTAATCCTGATTTAACTTTTTCAGTTTCTGTTTCAGTTACAATTCCAGAAATAAAACTTTTAAATTTATTTGGATTTTTGCTAATAGTCTCGCTTAAACTAGTAACAGTACTATAAAAATTATTATATTCATTTTTAGATATTTTTTTACCTAAGTAATGTTCTAATTCTTCTTTTTCAGATAATATGATATTTGGAGATAATATACTCATATATATTAATTTAGAAATAAATGAAATTTAAAATAAAAATTCAAAATTATTTATTGGATATTTTTGTAAAATCCAATCTGGAAAAGGTACGTGATGTATACCTTTATTACCAGATCTATGATGTTCTTGACATAATACGATCATATTATACTCTGAATCAACAAATATATCTGGATTTTTTTGAACTTCTTTCCAATTAAAATGTTCACCAATATTAACTCCAGTTTGAATATTATAACAATTTTTAGCAAATTCTCCAAATTTTAGCCAATCAATTGCATTTTGTGCTGCTTTTTCACAATAAAAATGATGTGTTTCTAATTGACCTTCTTTTTCCGATTTATTACAAATAAAACATGGTATGCATTTTATTTTTACTAAATTATGATGTGTTTTATTATAAATCGATGAATTTTTACGACGTTCATGATTTGGATAATTTACTGTATAATGTGATGACATTTTCCTTTGATTGGATGTAATGCATTTCTGATTAACACTTATTGTTATTTGATTATCTAGTATATCATCATTTACTATAGTACTTTTATTATTACTATGTCCCATAAAATTAATACAATTTCCCATATATATCTTATGTATGGTTTAAGTAATTATCATCAATTTTTATTAAATTGTAAAAAATTGAAATAATATATTTAAAGGTATATATTATTTATTTTTATGGCTAGCCCAATTATATATTTTAACAATTTTATTGGTGATTTGAAAAGTAAGAATCCACAATTAAGTATCGAAGATGTAAAATCTGAACTCTATAAAAATTCAATCATGACAAAACATTATAAAGAAGATAATCTAATGCTTGTATATCACAAGTTTGATACACCATCATCTTCTAATCTAGAAAAAGTATGTAGATCACTTATTATTGATGTAACAACATTCGAACCTATATCATTTAGTTGTCTAAATCCAATTTGTAATAAAGAAGCACAAAAAATTCTTATTAACAATAGTTCTGTAAGTACAACATTTTATAGATGTTATGAAGGAAGTTTGATGTCACTATTTTACTATAATGATAAATGGTATCTTTCAACTAGAAGATGTTTGAATGCAAGTGATTCAGTATGGAATGAAATATCTCATTATAAAATGTTTATGGATGTTCTTGATAGTGAAGGATTGTCATTTGATCAATTCTGTGAAAAACTTGATAAAACAAAAGGATATTATTTTGTATTAATTCATCACAATATCAAAAATGTTGTAAACTATAGTTCAATATTTGGTGAAAATTATGCGAAACTATGTTTAGCTTTTGTTAGAGATAGTGTATCACAAATTGAAATTGAAGATTATGATATTCCAGACTTTAAAAATGTTTTCAAACCAGAACAAGTATCAATAGATGAATTTAGTGAAGAAAACAAACAGATTGAATTGGATATTATTAGTGAAGGTATTATTACGAGACTAAATGTTGGCGATAATTGGTATTTACTAAAACTACAAAATCTTTCATATCAATTTTCAAAAGCACTTGGGTCAGAATCAAATATCTTTAAAGGATACATTTATTTGTATCAAACTGGAACTTTAAAACAATATCTATCAAATAGTAATCATAAGAATTTTGACAAGATTGTAAATCCTTATAATCAAACTGAACAATTCGACACAGTTGGTGTTATTGATGCAGTATTTAAGGTATTAACTTCTGAAATGTTTGAATTATTTAAAATGTTATGGAGTTTGAAGACAAATGAACGATTGAATTCAACTCTATATCATATTCTTCCAAAAGAATATAAAGATATTCTTTTTGCATTAAGAGGAATTTATTTTCATATGAGAACTAAAAACATTGGTGAAACAAACAAAATAATGTTTGGTATTAAAGATATTTATAATTATCTTAAATCTGTCGATGTTGAACAAATTAGTGCATTACTAAGACAACGAAAACTTATGTTTAATTGGATTATTGTAGATCAAACTAATAACGAGCAATTAAAGAATTTTAGAAAAATTTCTGATAAGTGTGATAAAGTTCATTCAAAACTTACTGCAATTTACATTAACAAATTATTTCCAGAGATTCTACCATCTGATCTACCCTATATTAATCCGACCCCACCAACAACACCATTAAATTCACAAACCCCTGAATTGGTATTACCAGTATCTGAACTATGTTTATCAATTCCAGAATAATTCAATCATCATAACACCGGGCAATTTTTGAGATTTTAATGTTCTCTAATTATTTTAAATAAATTATAAAAAATTTTTTATAATTTATTTAAAAATTGAAAAATAAAGATAAAAACTAGAACTTATTTATTTTAATGAATCCTTATAATTTTACATATGAAAAATTTACTTATAATGTAAATATTTTATCTATAAATAATTTTAAATTAAGTGTCGGACAAAAAACTCTTTTCGATGATTCATCATTATCATTTTCGTATGGCCAGAGATATGGTTTAATAGGTAAAAATGGTTATGGTAAAACATCTTTATTAAAACAATTTAAATATATTTGTAATGAAGATAAATTAAGAATATTATATGTTGAACAAGAGTTAATTCTTGATGAAAGAAAACCAGTGCAATTTATAATAGATTCTAATATTAAATTAAAGTTTTATCAAGATCGTGTAAATTTATTACAAACTAAATTTGATAATGATGAATCTGAATTTAATGAAGAAATATATAAAGAATTAGAAGATGCTCAGATAAATTTAGATAGTTTTAATCCGGATAAAGAAGAATCATTAATTAATAAAATTTTATTTGGTTTAGGTTTTACAAAAGAAATGTTAGATCAATCTAGTAATCTATTTAGTGGTGGATGGCAAATGAGACTGTCACTTGCTAGATCATTATATTTAGAACCTGATTTACTATTATTAGATGAACCTACAAATCATTTAGATTTAGAAGCAATCATTTGGTTATCTGATTATTTGCAAACTTGGAAAAAAATTGCAGTAATTGTTTCTCATAATATTGGTTTTATAAATTATGTTTGTACTTATACTATGAATATTGAAGATAGAAAATTAATTACTTATAAAGGAAATTATAATAAATTTAAAAATACGTTTACTAAGAAGATGGCTGAAATGAAAAAAGAATATGATAAATTTGATAAAAAATTAAAAGAAGCAAAAAAAAAAGGATTAACTAAAGATAAATTAACTGAATTTATTAAGAAAAATGAAGTTCCAAGACCATATAAAGATTATGATATTAAAATTGAATTTTTAGATACAAGAAAATATAATACACCTGTTATTAAAATAAACAATTTATCTTTTTCATATGGCAATAAAAAAATATTAGATGATGTAACACTCGGATTAAGTATGGATTCTAGAGTAACATTAGTGGGATTAAATGGTTGTGGTAAATCTACTTTAATTAAACTAATTAAAGGAGAAATAAAACCCGACGATGGTGAAATTTTTATTCAACATGGGATTAAGATAGGTTATTATAATCAACATTTTGATCAACAATTACCTTTTAATAAAACACCAATTGAATTTTTACAAGATTATGCACCATCATCTGAATTAATAGGGAAAGATATTAATAAATATGAAATAGTTAGAAATTATTTAGGTAAAATAAAATTAGAATCCTCAGCACATAATAAATTAATAGGTGAACTATCAGGAGGTCAAAAAGCTAGAGTAGCATTTGTTAAACTTATTTTTGAAAGACCTCAAATATTACTTTTAGATGAACCTACAAATCATTTAGATATTGAAACTGTAGAAACTTTAATTGAAAGTTTAGAAACATTTGAAGGAGGTATATTATTAATTACACATGAACCTGAAATGATTGAAAGATTAAGTAATCAAATTTGGATGTTAAATAAAAATACTCAAAAAATTATAACTAATATTGAATCATATGATCAGTATTGTAATATTATATTAGAAACTTAGAAAAATTAAAATTTATTTTATCCATTCAATTATAATATTTTATGGATAAAAAATATAATCCATTGAGTACACACGATGAATCTGTAATAACCAAATATATTATCTCAAAAAAAGTAATCCATCCTACACATTAAAGAACATCTTAGTCATGACGGTTACGATAGGTATGGTTCCGAATCAAACTTATGGGATTTATATGTCTATACCAAGAACAATAAAACTGATAAAATCATTATATTAAATTATCATTGAGAAGATTAGTTTAATCATGGTGGTAATTCATATCGTGGTTATGGTAAAAACCATATGGAATAATTAATAAAAACAATTGGTAATATAATGAATTAATTAAAGTAATAGCTAAATCATCTTCTTAATTTTAACAAAGCAATTTTTCTTTTATTCATTAATATCTGAGATTTATTTTCAGTAACACCTGTATCTTTTATTTTATCAACAGTCTCATTTATTTTTACTTTATCAATATCAATATTATCATTATTTGAAATTTTACTATCAGTAGTTAAATTTTGAACTATTTTGTTTCTGTTCATTGTATTATTTCTATTAATTAATAATAATTTATTATTACTACTAAAATTAGATATTCTAGTAGATGGTTTACTACTTGTTAAATTATTAGTATTAGTAACTTTATCATCATCTAAAGTTGCAAAAAAAGTTAATTTTGATTTATCTAAAGCTTTATTATCTTCTTCTATAGTTGGTTTTGGTATTGGACTATTTACCCAAAAATCAATATTATTTGTTGGATAGTTAAAAAATTTGTGATTAATAACATATTCAAATGCTTTTTTACCATCTAATGGTGCTTCAATATTTGAATCAATTATAGTAGGAACAATATTTATATTTTCTGGAATAGTATCAAGTAAATCAATATTAACTAATTTAAAAAAATCAGTTAAATTATTATTTTTAATATATTCTAATAATCTTGAACTAAATTTACATTCATCAGAATAAAATAATATAATCATTAATAATAATAATATTTTTTTTTTTTTTTAAATTAAAAAAAAAATTAAATTAAAAAAAAAATAATTATAATTATAATAGTATGAATAAAATCCAAAATATTAGTTATGATGTTATAGAATATGACTCAACATATGGTAATACACGATTAGAAATAAAAATCAAAGGCAGTGATATTAATTATATAATATTAAATACTATAAGAAGATCTATTTTATCATATATACCAAATTATGCATTTACCGAGTTTAATTTCAAAAAAAATAATACTATTTTTAACAATAATTATTTAAAATTAAGAATAAGTAATATACCAGTTTGGGGAATTGAAAATAATTTAGAAATATATACCCCTCAAAAAAAAATAATTGATGATGTAATAAACGAAGAAACTATAGATGAAGAAGATAATATGAATGATGATATAGATTTAAATCCTGAAACTAATAATAAGTTAAACTCTTCTACATTAAAACAATTAACAATGTTTGTTGATTATAAATCAAGTGACAATGATATAATTACAGTTACAACTGACCATGCCAAATTTTATTATGAAGAAAAAAAAATAGATTCACCATATAAAATACCAATTCCACTTGTAAAGTTACAACCAAAACAAACAATTACTTTTTCAGTTATTACTAGTGTAGGTATTGAACAACAACATTCAATGTATTCTGTTGTTTCTGGGTGTTTTTACAACGAAATAAATGATAATGAATATAATTTAATTATAGAATCTAGAGGAGGTATAAATGAAAAAAGAATAATCCATGTTGGATTAATAAATATTATTCATAAATTAAAAAATATTATAAAGAATATACCAGATAAAATTGATGATAAGAAACAAAAAGGAGAAATTATTCTAAATAATGAAGATTCAACTTTAGGAAATTTATTATCATATGGTTTACAAAAACATAAAGATATCAAATTTGCAGGTTTTAATATTCCTCATCCTTTAGAACAAAAAGTTAAAATACATTATGAGTTAAATAGTAATAAAATTATAGATGTACTAACAGATGTCATTGATTATTTTGTTAACTTATTTGAAAGTATATACACAAAGAATTCTACAATAAAGCTTTAAATTTTTAAATAATTGATTCACTTTGATCATCTGGTTCATTCAAATTTACTAAATTTTCATCAATTGATTGAAATCTTTTTGGAACATCAATAAAACACATATAATGCTTGTTATTCTCAACATTTGAATTTTTATTACTTTCTATATTTAAATCTTTGCATTCACCATGTATAAATATTTTTTTATCACCTTTTAAGGGAACCATAACATTTGGTACAATATTATTAAATGATGTTATAGTGCCTTTATAATGATATCCAGAATCACCAAATATTTCAATATCAATCATAAAATTATTTTTTTCATTATATGTAGGAATATTAATAGCAAGAAAATTATAGATAATAGAAATTTTTTTATTTTTCCTATTCATATTTTTATCAAGATATTCATGATTTTCTTTCATATTTCGTTGAGTAAAAAAATAATCAATATTATGATATTGTTTTTCAAGTGTATTAAAACAATTAAAAGCTTCACTTAATTCGGCCATTAAATTATAAAATATATTATTTTAATTTTAAACTAATATACATTATTAAAATTCTTAATTTAAAAAATTATAGTTGCATTCAAGATATTCACCATTTGCATATATTTCAATATATATGTTATTATCAATAAAAGTACTATATTTCTTTGTATGATCTAAATAAATTTCACCAATAAGTTCTTGTGTTGGATTATTAATATCAATAGCAGTTAAAGTTATTTTATCAATATTTTCATACATGATATTATCTGCCAAACAAATAATATTTCCTTTCTTATTTCTTTTGATTTTTCTTATGATTTTATTTTTGTTATTAAATTTTTTTAAAATTAGCTCAAAAACAAATACTTGATTATCAAGTTCATTTAATTTATATGTATATTTACTATGACTATTATTATAAAGTTCTGTCATTTATATTAATAATCTATATATTTTTTTTTTAAAATTACGTGTATAAATAATATCTTTAATTTGGAGGTGATATACATAAACTATCTATATTTTTATTTAAAAAATAACATGTGCAATCTGTATTACCAGAACAATCTTGACTGAATTCAATAAATATATTTTCATTTTTATCAACGAATGTAGACAAATCTTTGTTAATTTCACCTTTTAAAATAAAAAATTGTTCTTTATGGAGAATATTAAGTTCATACTGTTTTAAATTATTAAATTCAATATTATGATAAGTTTTAATCAAATTAGCATATTCTTTGTTATTATAAGATGAAAACATTTGTTCATTATCGTTGGTAGTAATTATTTTTAAGTTAAATCGATAATAGTTGTCAAAAGTATCATTATATAGATTATAATCTTGTAAATTATTTTTTGATGTGCTTTGTGGTATAGGTACTGGAATAGATCTTGAAGATGGGTAATCTTTTATACTATTATTAAACATGTTGTCTAAGCTAATTTTATCATTATTAATTGAGTTTTGAAAAGATAATATTTTAGACATTTATTTATATATAATAATAATAAAAAAAATATGGAAAATTTTAATTATATATGTCATATTATTAATTTAAATATGAAAAATAAAAAAAAATTTTTGGATGAAATTAAAAATGATTTTAATATTATTGATTTAGATAAAATAAATAATAATATAATTTCGGATGATAAATTAGACAGATTATATCAAAAATATGAAAAGTTAAAGAATTCTAAAAATGATAAATATAAAGAATTAGATAAGCAAATAACACAATTTTGGGAAAATAATTTTAAAGAAAAAGTGTTAGAAGAATCATCTAAAACAAAAAAAAATATTTTTATTGGATCAAATTATCATTATAAAAATATATCAAAAAAAATCAATTTATATACATGTAATAACTTTATTGTAACTTCTGATTTAATTGAAGATATAAAACTAACGATTGAAATTAATTTAGATAATAATAGAGAAAGTATAATTAATGGTTGTTATCCATTAGAGTATTTAAATTTTGAAATTATAAAAAAAAAAAAAAAAAAAAAATAAAATTAAAATATTAAATAT
>Ga0114973_10003363_pt1 | contig 11314 bp, 8 predicted proteins | sample M_140807_MF_Meta_FD_87025 | JGI IMG/M metagenome (GOLD analysis project Ga0114973, IMG submission 87025) | Freshwater microbial communities from Lake Montjoie, Canada to study carbon cycling - M_140807_MF_MetaG | ecosystem: Environmental > Aquatic > Freshwater > Lake | place: Lake Montjoie... | reverse complement strand
CACGGGCGCGGGTGCACTCTCGCCGTAAGTGTCTATACCTACGACAGCCGACACGCCGTATTTCCACCAACCGTCGGTACTGCCCATTTCGACCGCAATGCGCGGCACTCCGGCTGGCAAGACAGCCGTTTTGTACGCCACGCTTTGGCGGTCAAACGTGGTGGTGCTGGGCATAGACACCACGCGTACAGCAATTTTGTGTTCAACCAGCAAAGCCTGCGCTTTGAGTGCAAGCTGTACTTCAGAGCCGGTGGCGATGATGACGGCTTGCGCTTTTTTATTCATGCCAACTTCGGAGGGCTCGGCCAGCACATAAGCGCCTTTGTTGATCGCGTCCAGACCGCTGGCGTCTTTGGCCTTGCTGTCGCCTTTGGGCAAATACGGCAGGTTTTGGCGGCTGAGCAGCAAGGCGGTCGGGCGGTGTGCGTTTTGCAATGCCACTGCCCATGCGACGGTTGTCTCTGCGGTATCCGCCGGACGCCACACATCCAGTCCAGGGATCAAGCGCAAAGAAGCTGCGTGTTCTATCGATTGGTGGGTTGGGCCGTCTTCGCCCAAGCCAATGGAGTCGTGGGTGAACACATGCACCACGCGCTGCTTCATCAATGCCGCCATGCGGATGGCATTGCGTGAATAGTCGGAGAAAGTGAGGAATGTGCCGCCGTAAGGGATGAAGCCGCCGTGCAGCGTGATGCCATTCATGATGGCAGCCATGCCGAACTCTCGCACACCGTAATTGATATGTCGACCGCCGTGGCCATGCTCGTCCTTGACGACGCGGCCCGCCAGATCGACACGCATATTCGGTGTGGACTTGGTGTTGGTCAGGTTAGAGCCGGTCAAGTCGGCACTGCCGCCGAGCAGCTCGGGAATGGCCGCGGTCAAGGCTTCAAGCGCCAGTTGACTGGCTTTGCGGCTGGCCACAGTTTCTGCTTTGGTATTGGCTGCGACCACGGCATCGACCACGGTTTGGTGGAAATTGGAAGGTAACTCCCCTGCCATGCGGCGTTTGTATTCAGCAGCCAGTGCGGGGTGTGCGGTTGCATACGCTTGGAACAACTGCTTCCAATCCTGTTCTTGCTGCGTGCCTTTGGACTTGCCGTCCCAATCGGCGTACACATCAGCAGGCACATGAAACGGCTCATGCGGCCAATGGATGGCGGCTCGGGTCAGCGCGATTTCGTCTGCGCCCAAAGGCTCTCCATGTGCTTTGGCGGTGTCGACCCGATTGGGGCTGCCTTGGCCAATGTGTGTTTTACAAGCGATGAGGGTGGGCTTGTCTGCGCTGTGTTTAGCGTTGGCGATGGCTTGAGACACCGCATTCACATCATGGCCATCGACCGTGATGACGTTCCAGCCGTAGGCCTTGAAACGCGCGGGTGTGTCGTCGATGAACCAAGGCGTGACCTTGCCGTCGATGGAAATGCCGTTGTCGTCATAAAGCGCAATCAACTTGTTGAGCTTCCAGGCACCTGCCAAAGCGCAAGCTTCGTGGCTGATGCCTTCCATCATGCAGCCGTCGCCCAAGAAGACATAGGTGTGATGGTCAACGATGTCGTGGTCGGGGCGGTTGAATTCGGCAGCCAGCAGTTTTTCTGCCAGCGCCATGCCCACCGCGTTGGTGATGCCTTGGCCAAGCGGGCCGGTGGTGGTTTCCACGCCGGGGGTGATACCGACTTCGGGGTGACCAGCGGTTTTGCTGTGCAACTGGCGGAAGTTTTTCAACTCGCTCATCGGCAAGTCATAGCCAGTAAGGTGCAGCAACGCATATATCAACATTGAGCCATGTCCGTTGGACAGCACGAAGCGGTCTCGGTTGGCCCAATGCGGATTGGTTGGGTTGTGTTTGAGGTGTTCGCCCCAGAGTGCAACTGCGATATCCGCCATGCCCATGGGCGCGCCGGGATGACCGGAATTTGCAAGTTGTACCGCGTCCATTGCCAATGCACGAATCGCACTGGCCATTTGTTGGTGGTTCGCCATGAAAGGCTCCGTAAAAGGGGTGTGAATAGGGGAACCTATTATTTTAACCAAACCGGCTGGGGGCGGCTGTGTGGCCCGTAGCAGCGGTTTTGACCAGCGGTTAGCACAGGCAACAGTCTTTCAAACCGATTCGCTGGCTGCAGCAACGGCTTGGCTGGCTACACTCGCAGCACTGTGACTTTGAACACGCACGCAAACACTTTTACAGGTTCGGCCCAGGCCATGGTCTTGGCCGCTGGTCGCGGCGATCGCATGCGCCCGCTCACCGACACCTGCCCTAAACCACTGCTTCAAGTGCATGGATTGCCGTTGCTTCAGTATCCATTGCGTGCTTTGGCACGCGCCGGAGTTTCATCGGTGGTGATCAATACTGGCTGGCTAGGCGATCAGATTGAACCGGCTTTCGGGTCTTACTTGGATTCATATTCATCGGCTTTTGCGCCTGTTGCAACTACCGCTTCGACCCACCCTATGCGCCTGCTTTACTCGCACGAAGGACGCGGTGCAGGAGAAGCACTTGAAACTGCGGGCGGCATTGTGCGTGCCCTGCCTTTGTTGAAAGACGTGTTTTGGGTGGCGGCAGGCGATGTGTTTGCGCCTGGGTTTGATTTTTCTACGGAGGTTTACGACAATTTCAAAGCGAGCAATGCATTGGCGCATCTTTGGCTGGTGCCCAATCCGGCACACAACCCGGCTGGCGACTTTGGTTTGTCCGCCGAGGGATTGGCTTTGAACCTGCCGCGTCCCACAACAACGACCCAGCACATTGCGGATGCAAATACTGGTTCATTGACTGGTGCGGGTGCATCCTCTGCTTCAGATGAATCACCGCGTTACACCTTCAGCACCATTGCACTGTACAAAAAAACATTTTTCAGCGAAGCCCGGTGTGGCATTCCCGCAGGCAACCCGCAATCCGTCAAAGCGCCGCTGGCTCCCTTACTGCGTCGTGCCATGGACGAGGGTTGGGTGACCGCGTCGTTGTACAGCGGCCTATGGGTGGATGTGGGAACGCCGGAGCGATTGGCGCAGTTGAACGTTTCCTCATAAAGCGCCTCCTCTTGCGATACGCCCCGCGCGGCGCCATTTTGGGTAATCACCAAGGGCACGCGGTATGCGGCGATGTGTGCCAGCAGTTGCGCCGAGTAGGTTTTCAAATAGCTGATGGGTTTGATTGAGTGAGCGAAATGCGTCGACTGAATACAGTCTTTTAAAGGTCTTATAGCAACCACAAAGACAATCGCCAAAACCGACTTCTACAATGGCTCTATGACTTCCATTTACTCCACCCGCCGCGCTGCTTTAGCCGCCCAATTAGGCGCTGGCGGCATCGCTTTGATTCCGACTGCGCCTGAGCGCGTGCGCAACCGCGACGCGGATTTTCCGTTTCGCCACGACAGCTATTTTTATTACCTCACCGGATTTTCCGAACCACATGCATGGTTGGTGATAGAGGCCAACGGACGCAGCACTTTGTTTTGCCAGCCTAAAGATTTGGAACGTGAAATTTGGGACGGCATTCGCTTAGGTCCTGAAGCCGCGCCAGCCGCGCTAGGGGTGAACCAAGCGTTTTCTGTGGCCGATTTGGACGCGCAATTGCCCCAGCTGCTGGAAAACCAGGCCTCGGTCTGGTACCCGTTTGCCACGCACGATGGAATGTCTGCCCAAGTCGATGGTTGGTTGAACAAAGTACGCGCCCGTGTTCGCTTGGGCGTGTCCTGTCCCTCGGTTCAACAAGATGTGTGCGTGTTGCTGGATGACATGCGTTTGGTCAAAGACGCGCACGAACAAGACACCATGCGCCGCGCCGCGCAAATCAGCGCCGCTGCCCATGTACGCGCCATGCAATTGAGCGCACGCATGCTGCGCGACGGGCAGGATGTGCGCGAATACCACCTTGACGCTGAAATGCTGCACGAGTTCCGCCGCCACGGCTCGCAATTCCCTGCTTACACGTCCATCGTTGCCGCCGGTGCCAATGCCTGTGTGCTGCATTACCGCGCCGATGCCGCACCCGTGCATGACGGCGAACTGGTGTTGATTGACGCCGGTTGCGAACTCGACGGCTATGCGTCTGACATCACCCGAACGTTCCCTGCGAATGGCAAATTCACTGCTCCTCAACGCAGGCTCTACGACATTGTGCTGGCCGCGCAATACGCTGCAGCAGACGCTACCCGCGCTGGCGCACGTTTTAACGACCCACACAACGCAGCACTGAAAGTCTTAGCCCAAGGCTTGCTGAATGTGGGCCTGTTGTCGCACGACAAACACGGCTCGCTGGACGATGTGCTGGAGAAGAAAGCCTATTTCCCGTTTTACATGCACCGCACCAGCCACTGGCTGGGTATGGATGTTCACGATTGCGGTAGTTATGTCGAGCCCGGCGAAAAGAATACCGAGGCCGCCAAAGCCGATCCGTTGACCGGCCTGATGGTGCAACCGCGCCCGAGCAGGGTTTTGCATCCCGGTATGGTGCTGACCTTGGAGCCAGGCTTGTACGTGCGCCCAGGCAAGGACGTGCCCGAAGAGTTTTGGAACATCGGCATACGCATTGAAGACGATGCCATCGTCACGGCCAGCGGCTGCGAGTTGATCAGCCGCGCGGTGCCTGTGGACGCGGATGAAATTGAAGCTTTGATGCGAGGCTGAAGCCGTCGTCCTCTCACATCATAGAGGCTATCAATCAATTAGCTTATATCAATTGGCTTTATTTATCGAAAGCCTCTATCATTCTTCCTGTACCGATTCATTTCATCAATCACAGGAGTCTTTATGAGCAACAACCAACGCCCCGAGATCAAGACCATGGCCAATCTTGAAGCCGCTTTTGCTGGCGAGTCCATGGCGCACACCAAATACCGTTATTTCGCCCGCATTGCACGCGCCATGGGGGATGAAGAAACCGCCCGCACGTTTGAGGAAACCGCCGAGCAGGAGCTGCACCACGCTTTCGGTCATTTGGATTTGCTCTACCCCAAAGCGGATATGACGCCGGCCAAGGCTTTACAAATCGCTATCGATGGCGAAACCTACGAGTACACAGAGATGTACCCCTCGTTCAGACAAGCTGCCGAGGCCGAGGGCAACGCGGCAGCAGTAGCCGAGATGAACGAGCAGATCGAAGAGTCCCGTGTTCACGCGGCACAGTTCAAAGCGACATTGTTAAAAGCTCAAAAACGCTTTGCGGCTTTGGCCACCGTGGAAGAACGGCACGCCAACCACTACAAAGCACGTCTGGCCTTGGTCACAGCCTGAGCACAGGATTTAGCGATACTCACCCTTAATCATTAACGAATCACGCAGGAGTTTTCATGAGCAACACCCACCGAACCTATGTTTGTATTGTTTGCGGCTTTACCTATGACGAAGCCACCGGTCGACCCGAAGACGGCATTGCAGCCGGCACGCTGTGGGCCGATGTGCCAGCCGATTGGACATGCCCCGATTGCGGCGTGTCAAAGTCTGACTTTGAAATGGTTGAGGTCTAAGCCATGAGCAACGCACCCGTGTTGGTGCTGGGCAGCGGCCTGGCCGGTTGGACGGTCATCAAGGAGTTTCGAAAGCATGACACGCAGACGCCGCTGATGCTATTGACGGCTGATTCAGGGGATGCCTACCCGAAACCCGCGTTGTCAACAGCATTTGCGCAAAACAAATTGCCTGCACAGTTGCGTAACGGCTTGGCCAGCGAATTGGCAGCTCCCTTGAACCTGCAATTGCAAACCCTCACACGCGCCTTGACCCTAGACCTCACCAAGAAAGAATTGCACACTGACCAAGGTGTCTTCGCTTACAGCCGCTTGGTGCTGGCCAACGGCGCAGACCCGATTCGCATCCCGCTAGAGGGTGACGCCGCCGATTCCGTTTTGTCGGTGAATCAACTTGCCGACTACGCACGGCTGCGCGAACGCTTACACCCGGGCATGCGCGTGCTCATCATGGGTGCAGGCTTGATCGGTTGCGAGTTCGCCAATGACCTCGGCCGCGCGGGTTTCAAGGTTCAGGTCGCCGATCCTGCTTCTCGCGCACTGTCCGCCTTGCTTCCTGAGCAAGCCAGTTTGCAATTGCAGCAAGCGCTGACGGCCTTGGGTGTGGCTTGGTATTTCGGTGACAGCGTGATCGGTCTGAATAAACACAGCGGCGCCTTGCAAGCCACATTGAAAAGCGGCGCAACCATCGATACAGACTTGGTGCTGAGTGCCATCGGACTTCGGCCCCAAATCAGTTGGTTGAAAGACGCGGGTCTGCAATGCGACAAAGGCGTGCTGGTCAACCCTTTTTTGCAAACCAGCGATCCGCACGTCTACGCGCTGGGCGATGTGGCGCAGTACGCTTCGGCAAATAACCGCTTGCTGCCCTATGTGATGCCCATCATGACGGCTGCACGCGCACTCGGCGCCAGCTTGGCCGGGACCCAGACCGAGGTTGTATTTCCTGTCATGCCGGTGGCAGTCAAAACACCTGATTTGCCGTTGCTGCTGGCGCCGCCCGCACCGGGCGTCACCGGAGAATGGCAACTGCTGGAGGAGGGCGTATGGAAATTCATGGCTGTGACCGCAGAGTGCCAAGGTTTTGTATTGGCTGGCAAACAAACCTCGCAGCGCAGCAAGGCTTTGCAATGGCTGGTACCGTGAGCCCATGCTTTCTTATGGGACCAAAAATCTGTGGATTTGTTCGTTGTATGCTCTGAGCAATGCATTGCTTTAGCTCACCCTTTTCTTTCTCCTGCCTCCACAGCCTATGGGCTTGCCTGCTGGCAGGCCTGGTGAGTGGCAACGCGCAAGCAGAAGTCACGCTGTGGGGCGGGCGTCCGGCATTGGGTATGGCGTATGAATACGAAAAAATGTCCGATCAAATCAGCCGCGCCCAATCCATCACCTTGATGCCCGGATTAAGTTTCAAAGACGCTGGGGTTCACCGCATCGATTTGCTGGTCAATGTAGAGCGGGATAAAACCACCAGTGGCAACACCTCGTCTTACAGTCATGTGCAAAGGTTGGCGCTGCGGGCGCTGAAAAATGTTCCCTTACAAGGCGAGCTAAGCATGAGTTTTCGCGCTCTGGCCGGTCGGGTTCACGGCAGCAGTGACAAGTATTTTTACGGCTACAGCGAGGCTGCATTGCACTACGATCACAATGCGTTGGGTATTTCATCGGGTCTGCGTGTGCAAAGAGCTTTAGATAACAGCAGCGGCCATGATCTCAACAAAATATGGGTCGGTCCCCGTATTGACATAGCTGACCAACATGCGCTCGAATTGCGTTGGGAAAGAGCTTGGGTTGCGCGTACCAATGTCCGTGACAGCGACGCTTATATTGTTGAATACAGCTACAAATTTTGAACCCGCATTGATCGAAAGAAAAGCATGAGTGATCAGAAAGCGCCAGCGGCCGACCACACCAGCCCGCAAGCCCGCGCCGAATTGCGCCGCGCAGCACTCGAATACCACGAGTTCCCTTCACCTGGCAAAGTAGCTATCCAAGCCACGAAACAACTCGTCAACCAACATGACTTGTCGTTGGCTTATTCGCCCGGGGTAGCCGCGCCTTGTGAAGAGATCGTCAAAGACCCGAACAACGCTTACAAATACACCAGCCGAGGCAACTTGGTTGCGGTCATCACCAACGGCACGGCTGTGCTGGGCTTGGGCGACATTGGCCCACTCGCCGCCAAGCCGGTGATGGAAGGCAAAGGCGTATTGTTCAAAAAGTTTGCCGGCATCGACGTGTTTGATATTGAGATCAACGAAAAAGACCCCGACAAACTGGTGGACATCATTGCGGCTTTAGAGCCCACTTTCGGCGGCATCAACCTGGAAGACATCAAAGCGCCAGATTGTTTTTATGTCGAACGCCAATTGCGAAAACGCATGAAGATTCCGGTGTTTCATGACGATCAGCATGGCACCGCTATCGTGGTCGGCGCCGCTATCTTGAACGGATTGAAAGTCGTCGGCAAAGATATTTCCAAGGTCAAACTGGTGGCGTCCGGCGCCGGCGCGGCAGCACTGGCCTGTCTGGGCATGCTGGTGAAACTGGGCATGCCACGCCAAAATATTTGGGTCACTGATTTGGCTGGCGTGGTCTACGAAGGTCGCAGCGAATTGATGGACGAAGACAAAATCGCGTTTGTTCAACCCACTTCGGCTCGTACACTCGGCGAAGTCATCGCAAACGCCGATGTGTTTTTGGGCTTGTCTGCCGGCGGTGTGCTCAAACCGGAGATGGTGAAAGCCATGGCTGCGCGGCCACTGATTCTGGCGCTGGCCAATCCAACACCGGAAATCCTGCCCGAAGAGGTGTTGAAGGTGCGCGACGACGCCATCATGGCCACAGGTCGCACCGACTACCCGAACCAAGTCAACAACGTTCTGTGCTTTCCCTATATTTTTCGCGGCGCACTCGATGCAGGCGCGTCCACCATCACATCTGAAATGGAAATAGCGGCAGTTCACGCGATCGCCGAACTGGCACAAGCAGAACAAAGTGAAGTGGTTGCCGCTGCTTACGCAGGCGAAAACCTGGCATTCGGCCCCGAATACCTGATTCCCAAGCCGTTTGACCCGCGCTTGATGATGAAGATTGCGCCTGCCGTGGTGCAAGCGGCGATTGCCAGCGGCGTGGCGCAACGTCCCATCGCCGACATGGACGCCTACCGCGAAAAATTGCAATCGCTGGTTTATGCCTCTGGCGCCGCCATGAAGCCGGTATTCAGTGCGGCCAAGCGCGGCAGTAAAAAACGCATTTGTTATGCCGAAGGTGAGGACGAGCGCGTGTTACGCGCCGCGCAAATTGTGCTCGACGAAGGACTCGCCAAACCTATTTTGATCGGCCGCCCGTCAGTCATCAGCCAACGCATCGAGCGCTTTGGCCTGCGCCTGACCGAGGGGGTTGATTACCAAGTCGTGAATGTAGAGGACGATCACCGCTACCGGGACTTTTGGCAAAGTTACCACCGCATGACCGAGCGCAAAGGCGTCACCCAACAACTGGCCAAGATAGATATGCGTCGTCGCCTGACATTGATCGGTTGCATGATGGTACACAAGGGTGAAGCCGACGGCCTGATTTGCGGCACCTGGTCAACGACGGATTCCCATTTGTACTACGTAGATCAGGTGATCGGTCTACGTCCTGGCGTCACTACCTACGCTTGCATGAACGCATTGTTGCTGCCCGAACGCCAGCTGTTTTTGGTTGACACGCACATCAATTACGACCCCAGCGCCGAACAATTGGCCGAAATCACCATCATGGCAGCAGAGGAAATGAAGCGCTTCGGTGTAGAGCCCAAGGCGGCCTTGTTGTCGCATTCGAATTTCGGCAGTAGCAACCATCCGACTGCCTTGAAAATGCGCCGCACACTGTCATTGGTGCAGCAACGCGCCCCTTGGCTGGAGATTGACGGCGAAATGCATGGCGATGTGGCCATAGACACAGCCGCCAGGCAAGTGTTGATGCCAAATGGCACTTTGCATTCAGATGCCAATTTGCTGGTCTTACCCAACTTGGATGCAGCCAATATCACTTACAACCTGCTGAAAACCGCTGCAGGCGGCAATATTGCGATCGGCCCGGTCTTGCTAGGGGCAGCCAAGCAAGTGCAAATCCTGACCGCCAGCACCACGGTCAGACGGATTGTGAACATGACTGCCATTGCTGTGGCCGATATAAACTCAGTTCGATAAAGCACTGGCGGCAAGCGAGCACTTGCCAACTTAGACAAATAGACACTGTTTTGGACGCTGGTTAAGCAGCCTATCCTTGCATATTTAACGAGTTTGCCGGATAATTGCCGAATCGAATTTTCGGGTTAACCCGAGTTTGAACACTGAATGCAGTGCTGCCTAGTGGCATTGTTGACGGCATTTACACCGCTAAACAGTGTTTCAAACTCAAATTTTGCAGGAATACCATGGCGATGGACATGCCTCTTCGTACAGTCAAAACAAATATCGTGCAATCCATACGCGCATTTCGCGTGGCCGATTTGCAAACTGCTGCATCCCAATTAGGTTATCACTTTTTGTATGCCAATTTGGCGCTGGCCCAAAGCAAGCAAGATATTTTGGACATGACAGCTCTGCAATTCACGTTTCCACAGCAAGTCGGCAAAAATTTCGATACTTTGTTTGACTGCTTGAGCGATGCGCTTTACAAATCAGGTCAGCAACCCGGTTTCATTTTGGTGCTTGAACACATTCCAGCGCACGCCAAATTCGACAAAGAAGCACGCGAACAGCTGTTGGACGTGTTCCGTGAAGCCGCCGAGTTTTGGGCCGAGCGCAAAGTGTCATTCCGCTGCTTTTATTCTTTTTCAGTGGCACGGGCTACAGCGGCTGAGCGCACAGACGGCATTGAACCCACAGGCATTGAAATCGGTGACGGTGAAAAAATGCCGACCGACAAACTGGTCGATGTGTCTCCGCTGGCATTGCGCATGAGCAGCCCATTCAACGCAGGTTATTGGCTGACTGCAGCTTAAAACTGCCTCGGATCTCAGTCTACAAAACCCCGCCTCGCGGGGTTTTGTCATTTAAAGAATGACGCCGCCGCCCAAACATACCTCGCCGTCATACAACACCGCCGACTGCCCGGGCGTCACCGCCCACTGCGCTTCGGGAAATGACAATTCATAAGCGCCTGCAGAGGGTGAGTAAAAAGAGCAAGCAGCATCGGTTTGGCGGTATCTGGTTTTGGCAAAACAATCTGTCAATACAGGTGCAGATCCCGTTGTCCAACTCGCGTCCTCAAACTGCAAGCGCCCCGACAACAACCATGGATGGTCATGGCCTTGCACCACCCATAAGGTGTTGGTTTGCATGTCCTTGCGTGCGACAAACCAAGGCGCGTGATCGCCACCGCCGCGCTGCACACCTTTTTCTTTGATGCCGCCTATACCCAAGCCTTGACGCTGTCCCAGTGTGTAAAAACTCAGCCCTTGGTGTTCTCCGATTTTTCTACCCAGATCGTTTTTGATAGGCCCTGGTGTTTTGGCGATATAGCGGTTTAAAAACTCTCGAAACGGTCGTTCGCCGATAAAGCAAATACCGGTGGAATCTTTCTTACGCGCATTCGGCAAACCGGCTTCATCGGCGATGCGGCGCACTTCGGTTTTTTGCAACTCGCCCACAGGAAATAAAGATTGCGACAACTGCGACTGGGTGAGTCGGTGCAGAAAATAACTTTGGTCTTTGCTGTTGTCCAACCCCTTGAGCAATTCATGCAAACCAGTGCGCGGGTTGAGGCGCACCCGGGCGTAATGACCGGTCGCCATTTTGTCCGCCCCTAGCGCAAACGCATGGTCGAGAAATGCTTTGAATTTGATT
>Ga0114973_10003362_pt1 | contig 11315 bp, 9 predicted proteins | sample M_140807_MF_Meta_FD_87025 | JGI IMG/M metagenome (GOLD analysis project Ga0114973, IMG submission 87025) | Freshwater microbial communities from Lake Montjoie, Canada to study carbon cycling - M_140807_MF_MetaG | ecosystem: Environmental > Aquatic > Freshwater > Lake | place: Lake Montjoie... | reverse complement strand
TTTATTGGGATTGCCAAACGAGGGTTGATGCCAGTTCCTCTGAAGTATTATGCCGCCCATACAGGACGGTGGGGTGGTAGTGACCAACTGAACCTGCAGAATTTGCCGAGCCGAGGCGACAACGCAGGGAAATTAAAAGCATCAATCTGTGCGCCTGATGGGTATTACATTGTAGATGCGGATAGTTCACAGATTGAGGCAAGAGTTCTAGCATGGTTGGCAGGACAGGACGATTTAGTTGAAGCATTTAGAAAGGGTGAAGATGTGTACAAAATCATGGCTTCGGCTATATATAACAAAGACGCAGAAGAAATTAGCAAAGAGGAACGCTTTGTCGGCAAGACTACGATTCTCGGATGTGGCTACGGCATGGGCGCACCAAAATTCAAGGCACAACTCAAAACTTTCGGTGTGGAAATTTCGGAGGAACAAGCCCGTCATATCGTCAGCGTTTACAGAACGACATACCCACAAATTACTCAGCTATGGAAACAGGCACAAGTTTCACTTGAAGCCTTACTAAAAGGTTCAACTACTGACTTAGGAAGAGATGATGTCTTAAAGCTCGATCCGGGAAGTAAGGGTATTGTGTTACCCAATAAATTGTTAATGCGTTATGACGGACTCAAAGCATCCCGCAGCGAAAGTGGTATGCAATACACTTATAAGACTAGATATGGGGCGAACAAGATTTATGGTGGTAAGGTAATTGAGAATGTCTGCCAAGCAGTTGCTCGGTGCATTATCGGTGAGCAGATGCTACGAGTAGCGAAAGAATACCCTGTAGTCTTAACAGTACATGATGCGATAGCTTGTCTGGTCCCACAGGATAAAGTAGAAGACGCTGTAAGATATATAGAGGAGTGTATGCGTTGGACACCAGAATGGTGTAGCGGACTGCCTGTTAATTGTGAGGTTGGTTATGGTAATAATTTGGGAGAGTGTTAGTGAAAACCGTTGAGAAGATTTGCCGTGCGAAGTTTGAAGAGTGGGCTATTAAAGCATTACTAATTAAAGAAGGCGAAGACTACGAAGGTGAACCTGCGTGGGAAGCGTGGAAGAGTTCATGGTCTAGGTCAAGAGGAGTTACGATTGCTAAGGAACATGAACGGAACACAAAATACACTAAGCCTTTAACCGAAGAAGAAATAAAAGAACTTTGGAGTAAGTGCGGTACAGGTAAGTCGTTTGCAAGAATGATTGAATCACGACATGGGATAAGATAATGAGTAAGCCGATTTCATGGTCGTATTCAAGCATTAAGTTATTTGACCAATGTCCTAAAAAATATTACCACCTGCGTGTAGCCAAGGATGTTGTAGAACCTGAGACTGATGCAATGAACTACGGTACGCTATTCCATGAAGCGGCTGAACTATACATTAAAGATGGTACACCCATCCCCCCACAATTTAACTTCGCAGTGGATGCCCTAAACAATTTAAAGAATTTAGAAGGAGAGAAGCATTGCGAGTTTATGATGGCATTAAACGAAAACTTAGAACCCTGCGACTTTAAAAGCCCCGATGTATGGTGGCGAGGCATAGCCGATTTGATTGTAATTAAGGGTGACGAGGCTAGGTGCTTAGATTATAAGACGGGGAAATCTGCGAAATATGCAGATAAAGGGCAGTTAGAACTGATGGCTTTGGCAATCTTTAAGTACTTTCCCTATGTCAAAAAGGTTAAAGCTGGGTTATTATTTGTAGTAGCGAGAGCGTTTATTAAGGATTCCTATTCTATAGAGAATGAGAGTAAACTATGGGGTAAATGGATAGCTGAACATAACAGGCTGAAGATTGCATTCAAGACTGATGTTTGGAATCCTAGACCGAGTGGGCTTTGCAAGAAACATTGCTCAGTCCTAGAGTGCGCTCATAATGGGAGAAATTAAATGCCGTATGTTAACAAGCCAAGACCTTATGCAAAAGAGTACCAACAACAAAAAGCTAGGGAAGAACACCCTCGCAGGATGGAACGTCAGAAGGCAAGAAGAGAATTAGACAAGAAGGGCAAGGATTTAAACGGCAATGGTAAAGCGGATATGCGTGAAGGTAAGGATGTAGCGCACCGCAAAGCCTTGGACAAAGGGGGTAGCAATAAAAATGGTGTTTACATCACAACCCCTGCGAAAAACAGGTCGTTTAAACGAGATGCAAAAAGTAATTTAGTTTCAGAAACTAGTAAAAAAGAACGAAAAAAGTAGTATAGTTATAGTTGTATTTTTAGTAGGGCAATGTGGACACCCACTTTGTCCTGATTAAGCATCACTGGAGAGAGAATGCGAATTGTAGAGAACAAGGTTTTGGTTCTTAATTTAAAGAACCCGAACAAGGTAACGAGCATCATACCGAAGAGTAGAGTGCTGGGTACAGGTGAAGTTGCAGTTAACTGGGGGTTAGAAGAAGCAAGGGTTTTAAACAATCTTCAAATAAAAAACATCTCATCACCAATTGTAGGACAGTACGATTGGCCCGGGCTTCACAAGCCGTTTGACCATCAAAAGGTTACGTCATCGTTTCTAACCCTACACCCTAGGGCATTTTGTTTAAACGAACAAGGCACAGGGAAGACCGGTTCGGTTATTTGGGCAGCGGATTATCTAATCAAGATTGGGAAAATCAAACGAGTGCTGGTCATCTGCCCCTTGTCTATTATGGACTCGGCTTGGCGAGCCGATTTGTTTAAGTTTGCCATGCACCGTAATGTAGATGTTGCCTACGGTTCTAGAGAGAAGAGAGAAGCAATTATTAATGGAGTAGCGGAATTTGTAATCATTAACTACGATGGGGTAGAGATTGTATCCGATGCGATATTTAATGGTGGCTTTGACTTAATTGTTATTGACGAGGCTAACGCATACAAGAACGCACAGACTGCCCGATGGAAGACACTAAACAGGCTTTTGAAGCCCGATACTTGGCTGTGGATGCTAACAGGTACACCTGCCGCCCAAAGTCCTGTAGATGCGTATGGACTAGCTAAACTAGTAAACCCCAAGAATGTGCCGAAGTTCTTTACGTCCTTTAGAGAAATGGTAATGTACAAGATAACGCAGTTCCGGTGGATAAACCGCCCCAACGCTGACAAGATTGTATTCGAGGCATTGCAACCTGCCATCCGATTTACCAAGGAAGAGTGCCTAGACTTGCCTGAGATGACCTATGTAATCAGGGATGTGGAACTTACTGCCCAACAGAAGAAGTATTATGAGCTTTTGCGTAAACAACTTGTGGTGCAAACATCAGGTGAACAGATTACGTCTGTTAACGCCGCAGTCGGTTTAAACAAACTCCTACAAATATCTTGTGGTGCGGTGTATTCAGATAGCGGGCAGACTCTTACCTTTGACATTAAAAACAGATACAAGGTACTGAAAGAGGTAGTCGAGGAGACTAAACAAAAGGTGCTGATATTCGTACCGTTTAAGCACGTAATTCATATTTTACTAGAGCGACTGACTAATGATGGTTACACGGCTGAAGTTATTTCCGGTGAAGTATCAGCAAGTAAACGAACAGATATATTTGCAAGATTCCAACAGACTGCTGACCCAAAAATATTAATTATTCAACCACAAGCCGCAGCGCATGGAGTAACTTTAACTGCGGCTGATACCGTGATTTGGTGGGGTCCTGTACCGTCACTAGAAACCTACGCACAAGCAAATGCAAGGGTTCACAGGGCAGGGCAAAGACATCCTGTAACCATAATCAAGTTACAAGGTTCTAATGCAGAAAAGCACATTTACAAAATGTTAGATAACAAAATAGACGATCACACAAAATTAGTTGATCTTTACAAGAATTTACTTGACTAAGTTAAAGTTTGATAGTATAGTTGTAGTTTTAGAGGAGAGAGAAGATGGAAAATGAAGGAGTATCAATAGAATCACTTACCCGTGTTTACATCAAGATGCGGACTAAGAAAGAAGAAATGAACAAGGAACTTGAAGCTAAAATATCTGAACTTGAGGAAAAGATGAAAACTGTAAAAACAGCGATTCTTGAACACATGAAGGATGTTGGTGCCGAAAGTATTAGAACAGAGTCGGGAACTGTATATCGCACAGTATTAACACGCTATACAACAAACGATTGGACTTCTATGCACAAGTTTATCCTTGAACATGAGGTGCCTGACTTATTGGAGAAGCGGTTGCAACAAACCAATTTGAAGGCTTTTTTAGAAGAGAATCCGGACATAATACCCCCCGGACTTAACGCTAACAACGAGTATTCAGTTACAGTAAAAAGGAGTAAAAATGGTTGATGATGCTTATGTCCCCATTGAAAAAGTAGCCGAACACTTTGCGGTGTCAGTTTCTACCGTAAGGACTTGGATACGAAACGAGGACATACCTGCCTTGAAGTTAGGAGGAATCTATCGCTTTAAGTTGTCTGAAGTAGAAGCGAAACTTCGTAACACAGAGGTAAGTGTTCCCCAAGAAGAAGTAGTAGCAACAGCAGTAAAAGAGCCAGTACAACTGGAATTTGATTTTAGCAATCCTGACAAGGATATTTAAGGAGAGAAGTATGAGTGAGATGACTTTGTTTAAAGGTGCTTTACCTGCCTATTTAAAAGGTGAGATGGATGACGCTACCAACGCATTAGCAGGTGGTGATTTAGGTGCAAGACGTATTAGCATTAAGGGTGGTGTATTCCGTGAGTTTGTTGGTGGTAAGGAATACCGTGTATCAGAAGAGCGTTTTATGAACGTAGTTATCGTCAAAGCCGCACCGAGTATTTCCCGTGTGTTCTATGCAGGTAGTTATGTTGAAGGCGAAGCTGCTGCCCCTGCTTGTTGGTCTGCTGATAATCAGCGTCCTGCACCGGAAGTAAAAGAGAAGCAAGCCGCCAACTGCCTAAGTTGCCCACAAAATGTTAAAGGTTCTGGTCAAGGCGATGCTCGTGCTTGTAAGTATCAGCAACGGTTAGCATTAGTTATCGAGGGTGGGCAGGATGTGTATCAGTTAGTTCTACCTGCAACATCTGTATTTGGTGATGGCGAGAAGGGTAAGTTACCTTTGCAAGCATATGCACGACATCTGAAAAACAATGGCACTCCGATTACAGGTGTCATTACTGAGATGCGGTTTGATACTTCAAGTCCTACACCGAAGTTAACATTTAAGCCGATTCGTGTAGTTACTGAAGAAGAGTTTGAGGTAGTGAAACAGGCTAAAGATTCACAAGCCGCTTTATCGGCAGTTATTTTAACTGTAGCACAGACTGATGGTGTTGGAGAGAAACCCAAAGCCCAGTTAGCCGCACCGAAAGAAGATACTGAAATTGAGGAACCCAAGAAAGCCGTAGCTAAGAAGACAGCCGTTAAAGCTGAACCGGAATTAGCTGACTTAGTAGGCGAATGGGATGATGCTTAATTAACAGTTACGGGGGGCGTTAGAGAAGTAGCCCCCACCTTCAAAGGTGGTTATGAACACACAATTATTTTTAGAAAAAATACTTGGGGACGAAGGATATTACTGCATTCTTGGACTAGCGCAGGATAAAGTAGTTCAAAAGTTTTATACCAAGCTTCAAGATGTTATTAAAGTGGCGGAGAATTTTAAGGAGAACGGATATGATGCGTACTATGCACTAGCTACATTTGAAGATGCCAAGTCGAGGATGGCAAGGAACGTAAAACAACTTAGGTCATTATTCCTAGATTTAGATTGTGGTGCGGAAAAACCTTATGCTAACCATGCAGAAGCATTAGTTGCACTAAAAAAGTTCTGTAAAGATATTAAGTTGCCTAAACCCACGCTTGTTAATTCGGGTGGGGGTATACACGCATACTGGGCATTCACCGAACCTGTATCTCGGGAGGAGTGGTTGCCTGTTGCTAAGAAGTTTAAGAAGCTTTGTGACGAATGTGATTTACAGATTGATAGGGCTGTACCTGCCGATGCCGCCCGTATTTTAAGGATTCCGGGGACTTTGAACTTTAAGTTAGAGACTCCAAGGGATGTTAGCATTATCGGTGAACTAGCACAGAGTCTACCGTTTAGTTTTTTCAAAGGTATTATTGGTGAAGTAGTTGAGGCAGAAAAGACTTATATACCCCGTGGTGAGATGGACGAAGTTACAAAATCTATTCTTGGTAACTTTACAAATAAATTTAAAACAATAATAGTAAAAACAATAGCAGGTGAAGGTTGCAAACAATTAGAGTATATTATTAAGAATCAAGCCACAATGAATGAGCCTATGTGGAGAGCGGGTTTATCTATTGCTAAATTTTGTGTAGATGCTGATACTGCCATGCACAAAATCTCTGCTGGGTATCCTGACTATACACCCGAAGGTACAGAAAAGAAGTTAATGGGTATCAAGGGAGGTCCTTATACTTGCGTCAAGTTTGAAGAGTATAACCCCGGAGGTTGTGAAGGTTGCCCCAACAAGGGTAATGTTAAGTCTCCGATTGTTTTAGGTAGAGAAGTGCAGGAAGCATCAGAGCAAGACAACATTGTTGAAGACACGGTATATGGTATTGACCAAGGGCATACACAGACTTATGTTATCCCTAAATATCCTGAGCCGTATTTTAGACCAAAGAATGGCGGTGTTTGTAAACGGATAATCAAGCAAGGAGATGAGATAGAGGTAATGATCTATCACAACGACTTGTATGTAACCCGTAGACTAATGGACTCCGACTTAGGTGAGGCAGCGGTTGTGCGGTTGCACTTACCAAAAGACGGTGTAAGAGAATATACAGTACCACTCTCGGCAATTACTTCTAAGGATGAGTTTAGAAAGCATATGTCCACCAAGGGTGTTGCCGTAATTAAAATGGACCAAATTATGAGTTATGTAAATACATGGGTTAATGAAATGCAATTTAAAGTTAAAGCAGATGTAGCACGGAGGCAGTTTGGTTGGACAGATAGCGAAAAATTTGAATCGTTTGTAGTTGGGGATAAAGAAGTTTATGCAGACCGTATAGACCATAACCCCCCATCTATGGCTACGGCTAAGATGATTCGGGAAACCTTTATCTCCAAGGGTACGCTAGACGGTTGGAAAGAGACGATGGAGTTTTATAACAAGCCGAATATGGAGTTGCATCAGTTTGTTATCGGACTTGGTTTCGGCTCAATCTTTTCTGCGTTTACCTCTATTCATGGTGCGATACTGCACATTCATAGTAAGGAGACAGGGTTAGGTAAGACAACAGCAATGTTTGCAGCCGCTAGTATATGGGGGGACCCCGGGACTTTGGTGTTGAAAGAAAACGATACGGCTAACTCTAAACTAAACCGTGTAGAACTACATAAAAATATACCTACGTTTGTAGACGAGGTTACAAACTCTATTCCTGTAGGGTTAAGTAACTTTGCATATAACTTTACTTCCGGCTCGCAACCTAACAGGATGTCTTCGGGTAGTAACCAAGAGCGTATCAGAGGGGCGAACTGGAAAACGACTTGTGTAACTACAGGTAATACAAGTATGTTAGAACGAATTGCGGCATACAAGGCAATGCCGAAAGCAGAGGCGGCTCGAATATTAGAAGTAAAAGCCCACGAAGTTATTGGCTTATCTAAGGCAGAAGGGGATGAGTTTAGCGAGAAAATTAATAATAACTATGGTCACGCATACATACCGTTTCTACAATATGTAATGAATGACGTTTCCGGGATAAGGGCGTTGTATAAGCAGACTCAACTTATTATAGATAAAAAGGCAGAGTTCAAGAACCCTGATAGGTTTCACTCCGTACTTATTACCAATGCGATTATGGGGTTGATGATTGCTAAGAAGGTTGGATTAATAAGTTACGACATAAAGCCTGTACTTGCTTGGGCGCTGGGGAAGGTTAAAGAATCACAGACTACGCAGAACGAACTTGATATAGATGCCGAGGGTATTCTGACTTCTTACTGGGCTGAGAACTATACCAATGTACTACGGATTAAGAGTACAGATGACGCACGGAACCCCACTTCCGGTGTAGACCATTTAGTTGTGCCTGACGGTTCACCAAGGGCTACCTTTGTAATGCGGTATGAATATGATATTAAGATGTTGTATCTATTTATGGCACCTTTAAAATCGTGGTGCGTTAAGCAACAGATAAACTATTCGGGATTTATTGAAGCACTCAAGAAAGGTAGAACGAAAGCAAAGATAGACAAGAAGCGTATGGGTAAAGGCACTAATAATAACTTACCATCACATAGCGTTTTGTTTGTAGACTGTATAGACTTTATGGAAGATGATGCAGAAATCCCCAAAATCAATAGCATTGAAATTTGACCAACTTAGCCCCGATGGTGTACGAATTGAGGTTGATTGGGGCAAGTTTGTTGTAGGAACGTCTATATTTATACCTGCAATCAATCTTGTAAAGTTAGACAAAGAGATGCAAGAAGTAGCAAGGCTTAAGCAAATACAGCTAAAAGGATTTGACCGGATAGAAAATGGTAAATTGGGTATGCGGTTTTGGAGAGTTCTGTGATATTATAATTGCACAATCACTCTCTCTCCGATTGTAAATGTAGTGCTCCTTCACTTTGCCCCCGCCTTTGCGGGGGATTTTTTTAGTTGTATGCAGCGATGTTCTCAAGCAGTTCTTGTTCTAACTTCTTGTTATATTGAACACCATTTACCATCCGGCTAGTTGATTCTTTAAATGCTCGTCTTGACCTTTCAAATGTTTCTTCATTAATACCAAGACCCGGATGTTTACGATTGAGTTCTCTTAACTTCTCTTTGTATTCATCTCTAGCTGCAATATCTCCAACACGGTCAGAAATGTTATAGCGTTGTAGCAGTTTATTTTTCTCATCAAGAATAGCTTTTTCAATACCTTTAGCTTTAGCATTAATTGCTTGCTGTAAAGACAACTCAGCTGGGGTAAACCCTAATGCTTGTGCACCTACGCTAAAGACACTAAAATCTTCAATCATTGGGTCACCACGCATTGTTGTAGCACCCTCGGTACCATACCGATAACTCTTCATAGCGTTACCTAAGAAAGACGGAAGTATATCTTCAATGCCACGTTCTACATTACCTTCTTGTATTTTGCTTAAACCACGCATAATTTTAGAACCGGCACCGTAAGCCGGTCCGCCAAAAGTTTGTAATAACGCATCTTGGAATGTTGCAGATTGAGATGTTGGGTTTGTTCTAAATATTAAATCACTCAAACCAATACGTCCAGCAACATCTAGTCCAGTAACTTCGTTAATTAAACCTTTATACATAAACTCGCCAACATACTTACGAGTTGCAGTTTCAAAGTCATCTTCGTCATCATCTGCAAATAAGTTGTATATCATAGCAGCCATACCAAACATCGGTAGTCCTTGTAACCCTGAGAACAACGCAGCCGAACCATATATGCCAGCCATCTGACGCATAGCAGCTTTCTTTACATCCTTATCTTGGTTCTGCAGGGCATCTCTTGTTGTTTTAAATAGTAGATAGTACATGGATACCCCGTACCCTTTGTACATAAACAGCACCTTACCCAAAGCATTCTTAGAAATAAGTGGTGCGTTACCTGCAGCTACGTTACCGTTTGTTAACTTAGACACATCTACAGCATATCTGGCGGCAGCGTCTTCAGCTGCTTGACCCTTAATACCTTTTTTGTTTAACTTATCTAACTGCAAATTATATGCAGCTATTAAAGTTATTTCTCGGTTCATACGGTCAGCATGGTGAAACGCCCAGCCGGAAGTAGCATTTACTGTGTTAAGAATATTTTTGCGTCCATCAACTTCTAGCACATCATAAAATGAGGAACGGTTTAACTGTCCTTCTCCCCCTGCTAAATCATATAAAGTTTTTAATTTTTTAATTTCGGCGGGTAATTTAGTATCGTCAAAATCGTAATTGCTCATAGACGGCATAGCTTTACTAACAATCTTTTCGTTACTACCAACCATCTTTACAGTATTACCAAGCCCACTGCCAACAAATAATCTTCTAGCCGCACCTATTGCTTTTATTGTGTCAGTCCAGTTATGCTCACCAGCTAGGTATGGTGTTACTACCATTGGTAGCTGCGCTAACTGCACAACTGCTGAAGATATATTAAATCCTAATTGGAAGTTAAAGGTAAGGGTGTTAACAAGGTTAGCTGTTTTTGTTACAACATTATTGTTATTTGCACTATTTGCAATAATATGCTTTTCAAATATTTTTATGTACTCATTAATTAATTTATTATCTTTAGAGTCAGTAGCCCTAGTTACTTCTTTGGATAATATCTTCATGTCCGCCAGTAACTTGTTAATCTTTGCGCCGTATATCATCCTACCAACTTGTTGAGTTGTACTATACAACCGGTCCCGTAGCGCTTCTACAGCATCCTCTTTGTATCCTAACACGTTTTGACGTTTTCTAAAGGATTGAGCAAAAGATGTTTCCGGCAAAGTGCTAATATACAGACGCATTACTTCTTCAGAGTTTTGTTCATATTTTTCTAATGCTAATTTGTGTTTTTCTTTTTGGTCAGCCGTAGCATTATCAGGCAGTTTAGGTTTGTTGCCCTCTAATACTTGTAACACTTTATTAACAAAACTTCCTGATGGCGCACGGGCAAATTGATATTCAGCTAATTTAGAAAACTGTTGAATGTCGGTAGCGCCTTCTTTTTTAAGTTCTGCTACGGCTTTGGTACGAGCACGTTCATATTCAAATGCTTCGATATAAGTTTCTACCTGCCCACTTTTATCTCTCATGTTATACGATAACCAGTAATTACCTTTACGAGTTAAAGCAAAGTAAGGTTCAATCTTACCTTGAGCAACTAACTTAGCCATAATATCGGCTTTAATCTTTGCTTTAATAGTGTCATCTACGCTAAAAGTTTCAATTCTTTCATTAATTGCTCTAACAATCTCATCATACATAGCGCCGTAAGCATTACGCATATCAACATATAACTTCTTACCAGACTCGCTTAACCTGTTATATTCGGCTTTTACCTTGTCGTAGTCTGCGTCCCAAGTTTTATTTTTTTGAGTAGCTTCTGGATAATCTGTTTTTTCTTTAGTTGGGTCAGCTTTACTTGTTGTACTACCATATACAACAGAATTAAATAATTTAACCATTTCAGGACTTGCTTGTTTAACCCACGCTTCGGCTCTACGGACTAACGGTTCAATCTCTTTATTCTTATCATTAATATACCCAGACTGCTCATCAATTAATTTAGCAATGTTTGTAGCACCTTTTAACCCAGCCCGTTCAGCTTCCATCCCCAGCACATTAACAGGCAAAGAAGAAAGAATTGCGGTTAGCGCATTGCCGAATACACCTTTTTTAAGCACTTCATGCAGGGCATTTGCACG
>Ga0114973_10003357_pt1 | contig 11324 bp, 9 predicted proteins | sample M_140807_MF_Meta_FD_87025 | JGI IMG/M metagenome (GOLD analysis project Ga0114973, IMG submission 87025) | Freshwater microbial communities from Lake Montjoie, Canada to study carbon cycling - M_140807_MF_MetaG | ecosystem: Environmental > Aquatic > Freshwater > Lake | place: Lake Montjoie... | reverse complement strand
TCGTCCCTCGGCCGCTCATCCCTCGGCCTGTCGTCCCTCGGTCGATCCTCACGCGGGCGCTCGTCCCGGGGACGGTCGTCCCGATATCGATCTTCCCTGGGTCTCTCATCCCTGGGTCTCTCATCCCGGGGCCGGTCATCCCGGTCTCGGGGTCGGTCGCGCCATCCGCCCCGGTCGCGGGATTCGGCCTCGGTTTCGACCGTCTCGACCTCAAGGCCCTCGCCCGACTCGTCCTCAAAATCGACGTCAAAGCCGGAGTTGAGCTGGTCGCGGCCGATGATCTCGGAGGCGGGTCGATTGGGCTGCATGGCCCGGATCAGGCGGAAATAGTGCTCTGCGTGCTGCAGGAAGTTCTCGGCCAGGACGCGGTCACCGGCGGTACCCGCGTCCCGCGCGAGTTGCTGGTACTTTTCGTAGACGATTTGGGCGCTTCCGCGAACCTTGACGCCTTCAGGCCCATTGGACTCCACGGCCCGGTTGGCATTGTGCTGCTGAGGCTTGCCTACCGGGCCGCGATTGCGACCGCGCTGACGCTTCATGCCCTTGAAATCTCTCATGTCCCGCCATTCCGATGTCCCGTGTCCTCGTAGACCGGGCTTGGCCTGTTCTTCTGGCCTGCGCGCCGGGGCGTCCCGGCGAAAGTGATCCGAAGCTGAAATATCCCCGTCGTTCCACCCAGAGCCAGGCGTTTCGTTTTTCACGGAACGCCCTGCCGGCGAGGCACCCGGTCTGATCCCGAGGGTCAGGCGGTCCTGTCCGTCGGCGGTTTGGATGGAGACAGGTAACCCGTCTAACGGCTCAGTCGTTCGTTTCCAAGGGGTTTTTCATACCGGTCACCACACGGTCATGGGTGGACAGGTCGGGCAGGGTCTCAACTTCCATGGCCCCCGCCGCCCTGAAGAGGGGCTCCGCAGCGGCCTTCTGATCGTAACCGATCTCGACCAGGAACCGACCGCCGGGCCGCAGCATCCGAAGGATCTCGGGAGCCAGCTGCCGGTAGGCGTCCAGACCATCGGGGCCGCCGTCCAGGGCGATGCGGGGTTCATAGTCCCTGACTTCAGGATCCAGGGTCTCGATGACCGGGCTGGCAATATAGGGCGGATTGCAAACCACCAGGTCGAATTCCGAACCGGCCAGGCTGCCGCTCCAGTCCCCCCGGAGCAGGGCGATTCGATCGGCGAGGCCCAGGCGCGCCGCATTGTCCCTGGCCACGGCCAGGGCCTCTTCGGAGACGTCGATCCCCAGGCCCCGGGCTGCCGGACGCTCGGCCAGGATCGCCAGGAGGATGGCACCGGACCCGACCCCCAGGTCCAGGATCCTGAAGGGCCGCCCTTCGGGGAACAGGCGAAGGGCATAGTCAACGATGACCTCGGTCTCGGGTCGCGGCGTCAGGACGTCGGCAGTCACCCCGAGCATGATGTTCCAGAACCCCTTCCGCCCGAGGATGTGGCTGACAGGCTCCCGGCGAATGCGTCGCTCAAGGTAGGCGTCCAGCCGCTCGACCTGCGCTGCGGAGAGCTCCCGATGGGGGTCGCCGACGATGTCGGCCCGGGTCACGCCGCAGGCGGCCTCGACCAGGACCCGGGCATCGATGACCGGTCCCGGCACGCCCGCGGCCTCAAGCCGGGACCGCGCGCCCTGCCAGGCCTGCAGGAGATTTCGGCTCACCCAGGTTCGCCCGGCGTGCTGCAGGCGTCGCCGACCCGAACCGTCCCGCCGTGTGAGACCTGGACATAGATCCCGCAGTCCCGGTGGCCGTACTGGTTGAAGAGGTGCTCCACCAGGGGCATGTCCTTCTCGGCGGTCTGCGGGTCCACCTCGGTCGCAGCGCAGCGGACGATGGGGGCGAAGACCGTGGTGCGGGCGAAGCCGACCAGCAGGCTGCGGCCCTTCCAGTCGTTCTCGACCCAGGGGGGCCAGCCCTCGACATAAAGATTAGCGCGGAACCGCATGGGGTCCACCGGCTGCCCGATCCGGGCCTCCAGGTCCCGGACGCTGGCCAGGTTGACGATGGAGATGTGGCCAGCGGGGTGATCAAGGAACTGGTAGTCCGGCGCCTCGAGCACGCGGACATCCTGGTGGGCGTCCTCGCCCAGCAATCCCCCGACCCAGCCGGCAAAGCCGTCGCGTCCTGCCTCGGCCCCCAGGTCCCCCCGGAAGTCCGGATGCCCGGGCGCCGAGGCGGAGAGATCTGTTCCCTCGACCCGGGTGCGGGCCGAGGCAACGACCGGGTGGGCGGCCAGGACCGCGAACTTCATCTTGGGGACATAGCGGGGGGCAGCTGGATCGAAACCGGAGGGCCCGTTCTCCACCACCCAGCGTCGATCCTGGGCGATGGCCCGGCCCGGGACCAGGTCGGCCTCGGAGAGGGACTCGGCCGAGAAACCCTTGATCGGATAGCGGAACATTCCAGTGATGAGAGCTTCCATCAGGCGAACTCCGCTTCGAGACTGGCCAGCCGCTCGGCCTGGTCCTCGGCGATAAGGGGGTTGATGACGTCATCCAGGGCCTCGCCCTCGAGCACCCTGGCCAGGTTGTAAAGGGTCAGGTTGATCCGGTGGTCGGTCACCCGCCCCTGGGGGAAGTTGTAGGTGCGGATGCGCTCGGACCGGTCGCCCGAGCCCACCTGGCTGCGCCGGGCGTCCGCGCGGGCGGTATCCAGGGCCTCGCGTTTCATGTCGTAGAGGCGGGCCTGCAGGACCTTCATCGCCCGCGCCCGGTTCTGGTGCTGCGACTTCTCGGAGGAGGTCACGACGATGCCGGTGGGCAGGTGGGTGATGCGCACGGCGGAGTCGGTCTTGTTGACGTGCTGTCCGCCGGCCCCCGAGGACCGGTAGGTGTCGATGCGCAGGTCCACCTCGCGGATTTCGATATCGACGTCCTCGACCTCTGGCAGGACGGCGACGGTGGCAGCGGAGGTGTGGATTCGACCGCCGGCCTCGGTCTCGGGAACCCTTTGCACCCGGTGAACGCCGCTCTCGAACTTGAGCCTGCCAAACACGCCTTCGCCCGTGATTGCGGCGATGACTTCCTTATAGCCGCCGAATTCGCCCTCCGAGACGGAGTCGATCTCGATCCGCCAGCCCTGAAGAGCGGCGTAGCGCTGGTACATGCGGAAGAGGTCGCCGGCGAAGAGTGCGGCCTCATCGCCGCCGGTGCCGGCCCGGACCTCGAGGATGGCTGAGGCGTTCTCGTCACGGTCCCTGGGTGCGAGCAGCAAGGCGACCTGCCGCTCCAGTTCAGGCAGGCGGGACTTGAGGTCCTCCAGCTCGTCCCGGGCCAGGCCCGACATGTCGGGATCGCCTGAGGCCGCCATTTCCTCGAGTTCGGGGGCCTCGGACCGGACCTTGTCCAGGGCGTGGACAGCCTCGACCACCGGCTTCAGCTCGGCATGTTCCCGAGACAGGCGCACGATCTCTGCGCCGTCCGAGGCGGCGGACATCCGGGCTTCGATCTCGTGAAAGCGGCCGAGGACCTGGTCGAGACGGGCTTGGGGCAGTCGCACGGTGCGGGATCTTCAGGGAGGGACGGGAGGCAGGGTTCTAGCCCGCTGCGTCCGGCTTGCCAAATCCCCGGGTCGCTCCGGCGGAAGTCGGGGCGGCCCACGGGCGGGCCACCCCGGATCCGGATCGGATCAGACGCGCACGCCGTTCATGGTGGCGTTGCCGAAGGCGCCGAGCTTGACGTTGCCCGAAAGGCTGTCGCCGCTGACGGTGGCTTCGAACTCCAGGGTCATCGGCATGGGGCTGGTGATGGCCGAGGACCAGATCAGCTTGTCGCCATCCACCTTGCCGGTGATGTCCTGGTCGCCCATGCGGCCGGTGGTCTTGCCGGTGAAGGTGTCACCGCTGGTGGTGATTTCGGCGTTCACTTCCTGAGCGCCCATCGGGGTATTGATCGTGATCTTCCAGTTACCGTCTGCAGACATGGCTCTCTCCTCTTTGCGAAGCGGCACCTAATCAAGCCCGGCGAGGCCTTGCAAGCGGCGCTTCTATTCGCCGCCGGCGGGTTCGCCGGAGACGCCCCTAGGTGGGGGCTACTCCGGCGCTTTCAAGTTCGGCCGCCCGGCGTTCCACAAGCTCGACGATGTGTTCGACCATGCGGTCGTTGTCCATCTTGTGGGCTGCCTTGCCGGCCAGGTAGACCATGCCCGCTCCCTTGCCGCCGCCTGTGAAGCCGACGTCGGTCATCAGGGCCTCGCCAGGGCCGTTCACAACGCAGCCGATGATGGACAGGCTCATGGGCGTGGCGATGTGGGCCAGCCGGGCCTCAAGGGTCTCCACGGTGCGGATGACGTCGAACCCTTGTCGGGCGCAGGAGGGGCAGGCGATGATGTTCACGCCCCGGTGGCGAAGGCCCAGGGACTTCAGCAGGTCGAAGCCGACCTTGACCTCTTCGACGGGGTCCGCCGCCAGGGAGACCCGCAGGGTGTCGCCGATGCCGGCCCAGAGCAGGGCGCCCATGCCGATGGACGACTTGACTGTCCCGACGCGGTGTCCCCCCGCCTCGGTGACGCCGATATGGAGCGGGCAGTCGATGGCCTCGGCCAGCATCTGGTAGGCGGCCACGGTCATGAACAGGTCCGAGGCCTTCACGCTGATCTTGAACTCGTGGAAGTCGTGGTCCTGCAGGATCCGGGCGTGATCAAGGGCGCTCTCGACCATGGCGTCTGGGCAGGGCTCGCCGTACTTCTCCAGAAGGTGGCTCTCCAGGCTTCCGGCGTTCACGCCAATGCGGATCGAGCAGCCGTAGTCCCGGGCCGCCTGGATGACCTCGCGCACGCGGTCCGGGCTGCCGATGTTTCCCGGATTGATCCGCAGGCAGGCGGCGCCGCCCTTCGCCGCCTCGATCGCGCGGCGGTAGTGGAAGTGGATATCCGCGACGATGGGGACCTTCGCCGCCTTCACGATCTGTGGCAGGGCGGCGGTCGAGGCTTCGTCCGGGCAGGAGACGCGCACGATGTCGACCCCGGCGTCTTCCATCTGGCGGACCTGGTCGATGGTCGCAGCGGCGTCCGCCGTCAGGGTGTTGGTCATCGACTGGACGCTGATGGGTGCATCTCCGCCGACCTCAAGGGTCCCGACCCGGATCTTGCGACTCTTGCGGCGGACGATGGTGCGCCAGGGGCGCAGGGCAGAATGATCAGACATGGCTCGAGAATAGTGGGCGGCAGGGGAAATCCCAAGGCCTGACCGTGGGAATGGAGATCAAGGTTTGGGGGCTGGGGCTGGGGCTGGGGCTGGGGCTGACCGGGCCGGCACCGGCGGGGCGGTGGCCAGGGCGGAGGCGGGTGTCCGGCCCGAGGGCAGGACGCCCCGGGCCTGCCCCTCGACGAACGCCGCCATCACTCCGGCTTCGACCGTCTCGAAGACAACGGCGGCGCCGGAGGGTGCGCGATAGGCGTCTCCGGCGGCAACCTTACGGGCGAACCAGGCGGCGCCGTCCGGGCCCCAGACGATCAGGGTGGTTGGGCGCCGCGCCTGCACCACGATGCGACCTGATCCCGCCGGTGCGCCGTAAATCTCGCCCCTGGGAACGAAGGTCTCGCCCATGTCGAGCAGGGTCGGGTCTTCACGGGAGGTCAGGGTTTCCGGGAGGGCTGCCGACAGTACAGACTCCAGGCCGGGCGTGAGGTAGGCGGGTGGGGCATTGGATTCGACGGGCGCGGGCAAGGGCGCGCCCAGGGTCATGGGCCCGGTGGGCGTCCGCAGCGCTGGGGCTTCTGAAACGGGGGTCGCGGACCCCTGCGAAACTTCGTGCAGGCTGCCCCTGCGGATCAGGTTCCAGGCGAAAATCGCCGACAGAATGAGAAGGCCGGCGAAGAGCATGAGCCGCAGGCGCGGGTCGGCCATGCGCCGGACGCCGACGGGGGGTCGCAGGCCGTCGTTCCGGTCCGGATCGTCAGCCTTGAAGCGGGCAATCGCGGCGTCTCCGGGCAGGCCCAGGGCCTGGGCATAGGCCCGCAGGTACCCGATCGTGAAGGGGCGGCTGGGCAGGTCTTCCAGGCTAAGGGATTCGATGGCCTCAACGTGAGCGGGCCGGATGCGGGTCCGGGCTGTGATGTCCGCTATGCTCAGCCCCCTGGCTTCCCGGAGGGTGCGCAGGGCCGCGCCAACGTGCTCTCCGCCCTGCAGGTCGGGGGCCGGTAAGGCCGCCCCGGCCGGCATCTCCACCTCTTCAGTCATGGCCGAGCCGACCCCCGCGAAAGCGGTCTGGCGATAACACGCCGATGTTGCGAGGCCAATTGCTGCCCGCGGGGCTCAGATGGCCAGGTAGAGCTTACGGGCCAGGGTCTCGACCTCGTTCCGGATCGATCCCGCAGTGCTGCGGATCAGGCTCTGGACCCCCCGGCGGGCCGCTGCGCGGTCGCAGGAGAGGACCATCTGCTTAACCGGTCCGATCCCGGCCGGGGGCATGGAGAGGGCCTCGAAGCCCAGGGCCACCAGGGCGAAGGCCTCAAGGGGACGTCCCGCCATCTCCCCGCAGACGGAGACCGGCGTCCCGGTTTCGGCGCAGGCCTTCTGGATCATCTCCAGGGCGCGCAGGGCTGGCGGCGAGAGGAAGTCGTACCGTTCGGAGACCCGGGGATTCCCGCGATCTGCAGCGAAAAGATACTGCATCAGGTCATTCGTGCCGACGCTGACGAAGTCCGTCAGGGGCAGGAGGGCGTCCAGGTGCCAGATCACCGAGGGGGCCTCGATCATGGCGCCGACATCCAGCCGTGCGGGCTCCGGCCTGCCGCGTCTGTGCGCCCAGGCCACCTCCTGGTCGACGAGGGCCCGGGCGGCGCGGAATTCATCGACGCTGGCGACAAGGGGGAACATGATCTTCAGCGGTCGGCCCTGGGAGGCTGCGATCAGCGCCCGGAGCTGGAGGCGCAGGAGGGCGGGGCGGTCCAGACCCATGCGCACTGCGCGCCAGCCCAGGGCTGGATTGTCCTCCCGCTCGGCCTCCATGTAGGGCAGGACCTTGTCCCCCCCTAGGTCCAGGGTTCGGAAGGTCACGGGCAGGTCCCCGGCCGCGTCCATGACCCGGCTGTAGAGGGCCGTCTGGGCCGTCAGTCGCGGCATCTCCTCGGCGACCATGAACTGGAACTCGGTGCGGAAGAGCCCGATCCCGTCGGCGCCGGCGTCGCCCAGCATGTCCAGGTCGACGTCCAGGCCAGCGTTCATCAGCAGCTGAATCTTGGCCCCGTCCTGGGTAATGGCGGGCCGGTCCCGCAGGCGGGCGAACTCGGCGCGCCTCTGCAACCGGACGTCGAGCCGGGCCTTGAGGGCCTTCACAACGTCCGGACGCGGCCGCAGGTAGGCCTCGGCCATTTCGGCGTCGACGATGACGATGTCGCCTTCCGAGACCTTGTCCCGCAGGCCCACAAGGCGCCCGACGCAGGGAATGTCCAGGGCTCGGGCGACGATGGAAGCGTGGCTGGCGGTGGATCCCTCCTCGAGGAGAAGGCCCTTCAGCCGGGTGCGGTCGTACTCCAGGAGGTCAGCGGGCCCGAGGTTCCGGGCGATGAGGATAGCGTTCTCGGGCAGGTCGCGAACCAGGGCGGCGTCGCCTGCCAGGTGTCGCAACAGCCGGTCCGCCAGGTCTTCGAAGTCATGGAGCCGCTCGCGCAGGTAGGGGTCCCTGGCCTGGCCCAGCCGGGCGCGGTGCTCAGAGCGGACCCGCTCCACCGCGGCCTCTGCTGTGAGGCCATTGCGCACGGCGTCCTCGAGGGAGCGCCTCCACCCCCGGTCGTGTGCAAACATCCGATAGGTCTCGAGCACCTCGTAGGAGGCCTCCACCAGGCCGTGCTGGCCCTCGAGCATACCGTCGATCTGGGCCTGGAGGGCCGTGACGGCCGCCTTCAGTCGCTCCTCTTCAGCGCCGACGTCCTCGGCGAGCAGGTCCGACGGCGCCATCGGCGGCTCGTGCAGGACCACGACCCCAAGGGCGAGGCCCTCTGCGAAGCGCGCGCCCTTCAGCCGCTCGGGCTTCTTGGGCACCAGGTCGATATTCTTGAGGGTCCCCTCGGCAGCAATCTCGCCCCCGGCCACCATCTCGGCCAGGACCATGGCGATGATCTGCAGGTCTTCGACCTCATCCTCGGAATAGACCCGCTCGGTCCGGTTCTGGACCACCAGCACGCCGATGGCCCGGCCACCGCGCAGCAGGGGCACGCCCATGAAGGCGTGGAAGGGGTCCTCTCCTGTCTCCGGCCGGTAGGAGAAGGCGGGGTGATTGGGTGCGTCTGAAAGGTTGAGCGGCCGCCCCAGGCGCATGATGTCGCCTACCAGGCCTTCCCCTGGCTTCATCCGCGTCAGGTGAACGGCGTCCGGGGACAGGCCTTGCGTGGCGAACAGTTCCATATGGCCGTCGCCCTGGCGCATGTAGAGCGAGCAGACCTCCGCCACCATCGACTGGGCGATGACGCGAACCACCATGTCCAGGCGCGCCTGGACAGGTCCGCCCGAGGCGAGGGCCTCGCGGATCTGCCGGAGCAGGCTCCTCTGGCCCCTGACGGCGAAACTGGAGGTCGGCGTTGGCAATGGCCCCTCGCGGCGGGAGGAAACCCTCTTCCCCGCCGGCCTTTTAGCAGGAAGGGGTGACAGAACGGAAAACAAATGCCCGTGCGGCGGGCGTCCAGCAAGCCTGATGCCTGCCAGGAAGGCGCTGGTCAGCCCGGCGGGCAGGAAATGGGCGCCGCCTTGGCAATTTCCGCCGCTGCGGCCTTGAGGTCGGACTGGTAGGCGGGGGTCGCCGACACCCGTGCGTAGACCGCCAGGCCCAGCATGCGCCCGGCCGCCACGTCGCTTGCCCAGTGGACGCGGCAGTCCACCCTGTGCTGGCCGACATCGGAGCCCCAGGCGCGAATGGCGTCGGCGCGGGCCGGGGCGGCCTCGGAAAGGACGAGAGCGAGGAGCCAGCCCAGACCAGCGTGCCCGCTGGGGTAGGCATAGCCAAGCTTGTCGCCCTGCCCGGCAGCCACCCGGGGATCACATGCCGGTCCGCCGTCCACCGTGAAGGGACGCGGCCGCTTCCAGTTTGACTTGGCCTGCTCCATGGGCCCGACGAAGTCGCTCACAGCCGAAGAGAACAACTTCTGGACCGCCGGGGTCTTGTCTGCCGAGACCTGGACGCCGACGGCGCAGGACAGGGTCTGCATGAAGTCTGCATTGGGGATGTTCGCCTCGCGGATCGCCGCCTTCCAGGCGGGTCCGTCCACGCCCGCGCGGGCGGCCGCCGCGGTCGCGCGGTCAAAGGCCTCCTGGCTCGACCCGGGCGGCGGCGGCGGCGGCAGGAGCCGGACGGCGTCGATGGGCGGCTGGCCAATTAGGTAGCCGCCCATGATCAGGTGAAGCAGGGAAAGACCCAGGGCGTTGGACATGACTCAAATCTCCTTGGATGCGCGGCGCACGGTAAGCGCATTGTTAGGGGGCCGTCACCTTGTGATATAAGGCGGCCTACGGCGGCACCTGTCCGCCGGGATCCTCTCGGGGGGAAGCCCATGCGCTACCGGCTGGCCCTGATCGGCCTTGTTCTCATTGTTGCAGGATCACTCCTGGCCTCGCGGGTGCAGACCTCCGGCGGCGTTCAGATCGGTGAAGCCCACTGGCGCACGGCCGAGGGTGCCGAGATGTCGGGCCTGCTCTACCGGCCCGCCGGGCTGGAGGGCGGGCGGCGCGCCCCGGCGGTCCTCCTCAGCCACGGCTATATCAACACCCGGGAGATGCAGAGCCCCTTCGCCATCGAGCTTTCGCGGCGGGGTTTCGTTGTCCTGTCGATGAACATGACCGGACACGGCAGCTCCGGCGGCAATGTGGGCGCGGCGGGCTTCGGAGGCCCTTCGGCCCTGGCCTTCCTGCGTAGCCAGCCCTTCGTCGATCCGCAGCAGATCGGCCTGGCCGGCCACAGCATGGGCGGCGGCCCGATCCTCGCGGCGGCTCACGCCCAACCCGATGGCTACCGCGCCATGGCCCTGGTGGGCTCCGCCCCGGGGCTCTTCGGGCCTCCGGACGAGGTCCGCCCGGATTTCCCGCGCAACCTGAACGTGGTCTTCGGAGGGCTAGATGAGTTCGCCGGCCTCATGTGGCGCTCGCCCAAGGGAACTGGACTGCCGGACTCGGCCAAGCTGAAGCAGGTCTTTGGCGTCGCTTCGGCGGTTGAGCCCGGCCGGGTCTACGGCGATCCCGCCCTGGGGACGGCCCGCCGCCTTGACCTTCCCCACGTCACCCATCCCTGGGAACATTTCTCCTCTGGCGGCGTGGCACCCGTCGTCGACTGGATGCAGGCGCGGCTGGAGGGCGAGGGCCATCCCCTGCCGGCCGGACACCAGATCTGGTTCTGGAAGGAGATCGGCACCCTCGTTGGCTTCGTCGGTTTTATCCTGGTCTTGCTGGGAGTCTTCGAGGCCATTCTGGCCCTACCCTGGATCGGTGACCTGAGGCGCAATCCTGAACCCGTCGTCGCAGTCCGGGGCTCCGGGGGCTGGATCGCCCTGGCCCTCACCGCCGTCCTGCCCGCCCTGACCTACCTGCCATTCATGAAGCTGGGCGAGCTCTGGCTTCCCTCCGCCCACTTTCCGCAGTGGATTCAGAACCAGCTTCTCGCCTGGGCCCTGCTGAACACCCTCCTGTCCCTCCTGGCGGTGCCGTTCCTCCGGCGGGGTCACCCGGACTTCAGCCTGGACATTCCGCGCTCGTCAGTGGCGGCCCTGGCCGCAGTCGGGGCCGGCGCCCTAGCCCTGCTGGCCGTGGACCGCTTGCTGCACGTGGATTTCCGGTTCTGGGTGCTCGGCTTCCGTCCCCTGGAAGCGCCGCGATGGGGCGTCTTCCTGACCTACCTGCCGTTCTGGATCCTCCATTCGGTGATCCTGGTCCGCGGCCTGTGCGCCCTGCTGGCGGTCGATGGTGCCGGACGGCGCTCGACCTACCTGACGGCGGCGAGCGTCCTGGGCGGCGGCTTCCTGGTCCTGGCGGCGCTGGAGTACGGAACCCTGTTCTCGACAGGCCTGCTTCTGACCCCAACCGCGCCCCTCAACGTTATTGTCGGCCTGCAGTTCATTCCCCTGTTGGCGATCGTCGGCGTAATCTCGGTCTTCACCTGGCGCCGGACGAACAGCTACCTGCCGGGTGCCCTGATCTGCGCGCTTTTCCTGTGTTGGTATGTGACCAGCGGGACGGCCAACCATTGGTCCCCAGACTATCCGATGACCTTCCCTCCCGCGGCAAGGAGCCGGTAGGACCGGGTCAGAGCTGGTCCAGGCCGTAGGCGGCGTGAAGGGCCCGAACCGCGAGTTCGGTGTAGGCGGCGTCGATCAGGACGGAGATCTTGATTTCCGA
>Ga0114973_10003353_pt1 | contig 11328 bp, 9 predicted proteins | sample M_140807_MF_Meta_FD_87025 | JGI IMG/M metagenome (GOLD analysis project Ga0114973, IMG submission 87025) | Freshwater microbial communities from Lake Montjoie, Canada to study carbon cycling - M_140807_MF_MetaG | ecosystem: Environmental > Aquatic > Freshwater > Lake | place: Lake Montjoie... | reverse complement strand
TTTATCCATGTTAAGATTATGATGGCTGTATTGATAGCTTTTTTCTCTGCTATTCTAGTTTTTTTTACAGCATTGGCATTTGGATTTTCCTCGGGTACCTCTTTTTCAACGCATGGAATTTCTCATGTAGGGTTTTTCTTTTTAAAGGCTTTGTCCTATAATATGATTGCGCTTTTGATAGGAGTATTGATAAGACGAACTGGCTTTGCTATTGGAGTATTTTTTATATATATGGGTGTTGAAAATTTCATTTCGCAGTTGCTCGATGTTTTGAGTGTCCGCTTGAGATCACGCAATAACCTAGACCTTGGAAGTATGGGAGACTACCTCCCTATGAATTCTGCAGACGGAATGCTTACTTTTCCTGAAAACCCTTTAAAGGCAATGACGAAGGGCGTAATGCCAACGGATTACCCATGGCTAGTGTTAAGTCTATGCATTGCTTATATGTTATTTTTTTATTGGCTAACTGTCAACAGAATGGTAAAAACAGATCTCTGATTGATTTAAGGATGTGCCAGTTGGTGAAGGGCTGCTTCAATAGATGGGTACAAAAAAGTAAATCCAGTTTTTTTTATTTTTTCGCAATTAACGGTAGTACTTTTTAAAATTTCAATACTTCTTTCCCCCATCATTATTTTCAAAATAAATTTTGGCACATGGAGGGGAATATAGAATTTACCTTTTATCTGATGGGCTAACTCAATTGTCAGTTCTTTATTACTTACCGGTAAGGGTGCCACCGCATTATAAGTTCCAGCTAATTGCTCGTTTTCTATGCCTTCAATAAATAGTCTGCATAGATCATCAATATGAATCCAACTTACCATTTGATTGCCTGTTCCCAAAATTCCAGCTACTCCAAACTGAATAGGTTTTTTAAATTCAGCAAGTGCTCCTCCATCATTGCTTAGTACAATTCCTATGCGAAGTTTTACTAACCGGATACCCATTTTTTCAACTGGCTCAATACTCTGTTCCCATTTTTTACAGGTCTCTCCCAAAAAGCCTGTCGCCGCTAGATCAATTTCTACAAATCCTTTTGCACTCGGTGAAGGGTCTTCCCCGTACCAACCAATTGCGGAAGCACTGATAATAGTTTTTATGGAATGTGTATGATTGGATAAGGCTTTTATTATTAATGCACTACTCTGGGTTCTACTGTTAGCTATTTCGTCTTTGTAAACTTCGGTCCATTTTTTATCTACCACACCAGCACCCGCTAGATGAATTAGATAGCTTGCCTTTTGCACTGCTTCACTATCAATTGTTTGATCGGCTACATTCCATAATGCATAAGAGATATTAGGGTTAGCATCTTTTAGAAAGGGTATTTTTCTTGTCAATATGATTACTTGGTAACCCTTTTTCAATAAATGTTTTGTTAATTGTCGGCCTACCATTCCTGTGCCCCCTGAAATTAATACTGTCTGCATACTTACTTTTATAGTGTTTACGTTTTAAAATATAAAAAATTGCCTAAACCTGAATAGTCTGATTAATTCATTGCCCTTAAAAGCGTACTTTTATTAATGTAAAGATACAGATACTATAAAAAGTGTAATGATAAGTTTTGGTAAAACAACTTAACACTTTACTAAAATAAAAAAAACTAAAAAAATTAAATTATATATGAAGAGGATAATCTATTTGAGCTTTTTGCTTTTCTTTCCAATTATTTGTTTTGCTCAAAAAATAACATATTCGGAAATTCAAAAAGGGGATAGCCGTGATATGAGTTTTGATATTATTGGAAAAATTAAAGAGAATGTTTTTATTTTCAAGAATGCTCGGTTTAAATATGCCTTATCTGTTTATAATGCAGAGGACATGGAGCTCAAAGAAATAGTTGACTTAGATTTTATTCCTGAAAAGTCATTTAATGTGGATTATATATTACAGCCTGATAATTTTTATTTCATTTATCAGTTTCAACGAAAAGGAATCGTTTATTGTATGGGGGCTAAGATGGATACAGCGGGGCATTTAGTTGGACAGCCTTTTCAGTTAGATACTACTCAAGTGGGTACATTTGGTGAGACTAAAATTTATTCTACAATCAATAGCGAGGATAAAAAACAAATCATGATTTTTAAAATTTTAAAAAGAAATGATCAGTTTAAGTTCGCAACGCTTTTATTTGATAAAAATTTAAAATTGATACATAAGTCTCGTTCTACTATTGAATTTGATGAACGAAAAGATGAATTTTCTGATTTTTCCTTGGACAATGCTGGAAATTTTATTTTTACTAGATCGACTAAGTTGGGAATAAGATCAAACTCGTTTTCTCTTTTTCTTTTAAGTAAACCAGCTTTACAAGATTCATTTACAGAAAGGAAAATTGATTTAAAGGGTCTTTTTATTGATGAAGTAAAAATAAAAATAGATAATCTTAACAAACGTTATCTATTCAATGCTTTTTATTATTTGGAGAATCGAGGTAATATAGATGGTATTTTTTGTTCGGTATGGGATTTAAAAGGGGATACTACTTTTTCTACCGTTTTTACTAGGCTTGATGCAAGTGTAAGAGATATTGCTAAATTAAAAGGAAACAATAAGTATGCACTAAATGATTTTTTTATTCGCAACGTAATTCTAAAAAAAGATGGGAGTTTTTTATTAGCCGCAGAAGACTATTCTACTCAAACAAGTGGTAATAATATGAACTGGAATCGATGGGATTATCTTTATGGATCTCCGTTTGTGAGTCCGTATAATAATTACTATTACAACCGGTCCTTCGGAGGGTTTTATAGGCCCTATGGAAGCTTTAATAACACGCAGAGCGTAAGATATTATTATAATAATATTTTACTGTTGGATGTAAATCCAGCTGGAAATGTGATGGGTGACAAGGTGATTACTAAGGAGCAATTTGCTGATGACAATGATAATTATTTATCCTTTTCTACTTTTATTACGGGATCTGAAATACATTTTCTTTATAATTTAACTGAAAAAAGAGATAAGTTTATAACGGACAATATACTTACCGCAAGTGGAGAAATGATAAGAAATCCAACGCTTAGAACCGTCGAAAGAGGTTTTGAATTTATGCCTAAATTGAGCAAACAAATTGGAGCAAGACAAATCATTGTTCCTTGTAGTTATCGAAGCCAAATATGTTTTGCTAAAATTGAATTTTAAATTAACCACAATTTTAGAATCCATTAGAAATCTAGTCCTAAGCTTAAATTATACAAAGGCTTGCCTTTAAAGATCCCATTCATAGTCCAACCTGCATCAAATCTTAAAAAATATCCTAAAACGGTACTTCTTGCACCAAAGCCGTATCCACCTGCAAAGGGTCCTAAACCACCCACTTTGCTAAAGACTTGAATAGGAGGTTGCTCTAGAATTATTGAAGGACGTTGAAGTCCATTGTAACTACCATTCCATGCGGCACCTAAATCAAAAAATTGAACTAGTTGAAAATTGCGAAGAAAGGCGTTGTTGATTGGCCTGCTAAACAAAGTTGAAAAAACGGGTAGCCTGAATTCACTGTTAATGATAACATTGTTGTTGCCGTTTGAAAGATTTTGAGAAAATCCTCTCATGTTTACAGCAAGACTTTGAAAAGTATAGTAATTATCAGCTGCAGGCTGGTTGTTATTATTAAATTTAGGAAATAGCCATCCATCAGTTCCTCCAAGAAAGTAGATTGTCTTTTGATTGCCCCAGCTAAATTCACCTGCAGCTCGTCCTGCCCAAATGAAGTTACGGTAGATAGGATAATAATAACGAGCATCCATACCCCAGTTAAAATTATATTTCCCCGTACTGTATACCTCTTTACTCACATCCGTATTCCAGTCGAAGTAAAATTTATACCTAAGTCCATTCCAAATATTTTGGGTTGGATTTAGAGTATTGTCGTAAACATATTCAACATGAGTTGTCACAAATTTTCTTTTAATATCTGGTTCTTTCAAACTGGCGATATCATTAATGTCTGTAAAGAAAACACTTTTATCACTTCTGTATCCTACATCTAATTTTATTCTTTTACTGTTATCAAATGGGTAAGCTGCACTTGTCTGATATAAATTTGTAAAAATTCTTCCATTGGTGGCACCCATTACATTTCTGTAATAAGTAGTTCCCCAATCAATTCTTCTTTTTAAATTTTGATAACTCATCAACCATTCATTGTCTTTTAAATTAGTAGACAATTTAAAAGCACCTGTAATTTTAATATCTTCCATCAACTCAGAAGTGCCTAGTCTTATCAAACCATTTAGTACCGAATTGGAAGAAAGATTAATAGGTCCTTGACCACCTCCATAGGGTTGATAGCGATTATAAAGCACAGAGTTGTTGAAGGATGCTCCACCATAATCTGCACCAAATTTCATTGGTTTATAAACAAATAATTTTGCTTTTTTTAGCACCTCTTTATTTTTAGCTAGCTGAGCATTACCGTTACTGCCCATCATTGGACTTTCTTTTTTATCATTTTCAAATTCAGTCTGAAAAGGATTGACTAAGTTATTGACAGTATCAGTATTGATTAAAGGGATATTTACAAGGTCAGTAGTTTTCTCTTCAATTTTATCAGCCATCACTATTTCTTTCATGTAAGCTGTAGGTGGTACGGTAATATTTCGTCGACGAAGTGTGTTTTCATCAATTTTTAATTTGTACAAAGTTTTTTGATCACTTTGTCTGGTCACTTCACTTACTTGATTACTGGTGCCAGCAATTCTAGTTTCGGCTACACTGCTTTCATAATTTGTAAGTGGAAAAGTATAAGCAGAATCTTTTGAAACAGCTACTACTGCAATAGAATCTACATCCGTTTTTTTATAAACTTTTAACGTACTATCTACTTCTTTTAAAGAAGGATTGCGTAAAATTTCATCAGCGATTAATACCAGTGTATCCAATCCAGCAGCCTTGGTGGTGAAGAAGCCAGCATATCTGTTACCTACTCCATTTTCATCACTTATAAAAGTAAAGTGGTTGGAGTTGTAAGGCATTGGATAGCGTGCATTACCATATTGCTGATGCGACAATTGGGTAATCTGATTGAGCGAAGGCTTATTTCCAAAATTTGTAATGAGGAAAACATTGTAATTATTTTTACTAGGCAATACTGTATCTCCAGATTTTGCATCTGCACTAGGTCGGTTGCTGGCAAAGATGATTCCAGTTTTTCCAGGGAAAGAGACAAAAGTTGCATCTAAGTCATCATACACATCATCGGTGATCTGTTGCACTTTTTCATTTTCTAAATTTAGCGTGAATATGTCTGTATGCCCATTCTTTACGGCACTTATTAAAAGCGTACGACTGTCCAGCATGTATTTTACATCTTGAACTTGTTGAAACTCCTTAGTCAAATCAATTTTAGGAGATTTAATTCTAGTTACTACATCATACACAAATAATTTCAACCTTCCTTCTTGATTATAAATCACTGTAATTCTAGTTCCTTTTGGATCCCACGCCAATATTGGATAAGTTGGATTGACTTCATTTTTGTAACTCCTGATGCCGTATTTCAATAAGGTTGTAAAACTAAAATCTTCACTTAATTTTAATTTCACCAATCCTTTTCTATATTCTACAAACGCATAGGTATTGTTTTTGGCAACTGGATTTACATTGATTCGATAATAATCAGTTCTCTTATTAATATCAAAACTTTCTACAACATTGCCCTTGGGATATGCTTTTCTTTTAGCTATATCTTTATAATATTTCTCCTCTTCATAAACCATAAATTCACTCAAAACATTTTTGAATTTTAGTTTACATATTTGTAAACAAGCACGGTTTAAATTTTTATACATCCGAGCGAGATAAAACAAATAGGTAACGTTTTCTTTTTTATATTTTTCTTCAATGAAATGCCAAAATGAGTGGCCAGCAAGTTGAGGTTTTTCAAATGCAAACTGGTAAAAATTGCGATAATTACCACTGAGGATTTCACTTTTTAATTCATCATCAAGAGCTGTATTCCAGTTCTCGCCTGTAAAAGCTACATATCCGTTGGTAAGCCATTTGGGCAAATCAAGTAAAGCTTGGTTTCCGGCAACTTCACCTAGATCATCTCCAAATAAAATATTGTCAGTCAAAATGCGCGCAATACCTTCTCTGATTTGTTTGCGTAAATGCGCATGGTCGCCATTGAAATAAACAACCATTTTATTATTCACCAATTGAGTTACTCCGCCAGTAATTTGCCAGTCAATACCCATTCCAATATTTGATTGTTGTAGGTCTGCGAATTCATTGTAAACAATAATGTTGGCCCTTCGCTGTAGAGAATATTCTGTGAAGGCTTCTATTTGGGGAGTTTCTTCTTCTGCAACCTGCGCAATAAATTTTGCTAGCTCCTGTCCATTTTGATTAAAATAGGTATTGAAATTTTTTGTTTGGTAATACTCCCATTTAAATTTTTTAAATTGCACACGATTTTTACCAAATTCCACGGTATTTACCTGTGCATTGGTGATGGAGGATCCAAGCAAAAGAATGGATAGGAATGTAAAAATTATGTTGATCTTTACCATGCTAAATTTCATAATTCGGTAATATAAATAATGTATCTAAATTAATCATAAAAATATTGCATTATTAAGTAAACAAATTGCTAATGTTTAAAATAAAATTTTTTACTTTCAATCCTATCGGTGAAAATACCTACCTACTCTATAATGAGTCAAAAGATTGTATCATTATTGATCCAGGGTGTTATTTTGAAGAGGAAAACGAAAAGCTGAAGGATTTTATTACTCAAAATCAGCTAAATCCTACCCAATTACTTAATACTCATTGCCACCTTGACCATGTATTTGGAAACAAAATGGTTGCAGAAACGTATCAATTAACCTTGCAAATGCACGAAAAAGAGAAGGTTGTGCTTTCTTTTGCCCCTACTTCGGGTTTAATGTACAACCTGCCATTCGACAGTTATGAAGGGGATTTTATTTTGTTGAAGGAAGGGGATACTTTATTATTGGGTCAAGATGAACTGAAGGTGATTGAAGTTCCTGGACACTCGCCCGGAAGCATTTGTTTTTATTGTGCCAAACAACATTTTTTAATCGGAGGCGATGTGTTATTTCAGGGTAGCATTGGTAGAACTGACTTGCCTTTAGGAGACCACGAGACTCTGCTGCACCACATTAAGAGTAAGCTACTGGTATTACCTGAGGAAACAGTGGTTTACAGTGGCCATGGTTTACCAACTACCATTGGGGCTGAAAAGGCAAATAACCCCTTTTTGAGCTGATAATAGTAGCTCATATTAAGAAAATACAAATTTTGCAGAAAATTTTACCTATGCTTTATTTTCCATGCAAAGTTCAATTAAAACGCTGTTAGTTTCTTTGGGATGTAAAAAACATACTAATTTATTGTCCGCTCCTAGTTTGGGTTTTTCGTTTAAAAGGGTAAATCCCTCTGCTTTCAATCTTTCCATTTCTGTTTCGATATCTTCTACTTCAAATGCAATATGGTTAATTCCTTCGTCTTTTTTATCTATGAATTTGGTAATAATTCCTTCATTATTACTGCTTTCTAACAATTCGATTTTAGTGTCTCCTTTTTTAAAAAAGGCTGTATTTACTTGTTCAGATTCAACTTTTTCGGTCTTGTAGCAGCTGCTATTAAGTAATTTTTCAAATAGAGGTATGGATACTGAAAGCTCTTTTACGGCAATTCCTATATGTTCAATTTTTAACATAGTTAAATTCTTTAATTTATTTTGATTGTTTTACGTTTACGAAATAGGTAAAATGAATGCTAAGAAAACTTTGTTATAGCTATAATAAAACCATTTGCAGTAATTTTGTGTTATAATTAAAAATAGAATAATATGTTGAAATTACCGATTTATTTAGATAACAATTCTACAACGCCGATGGATCCGAGGGTATTGGAAGCGATGACCCCTTACTTTTTAGAGCATTATGGAAATGCAGCTAGCAGGAATCATCCTTTTGGCTGGCAGGCAGAGGAAGCGGTAGATTACGCAAGGGAGCAGATAGCTAAATTGATTGGTGCAGACCCTAAGGAGATCATTTTTACTAGTGGTGCAACAGAAGGAGATAATTTGGGGATCAAGGGTGTTTATGAAATGTATGCAAGCAAAGGAAATCATATTATTACTGCTACTACTGAACACAAAGCAGTTTTGGATACTTGTAAGCACATAGAAAAAACAGGTGGAGAAGTTACTTATTTACAGGTAAAGCCAGATGGTTTAATTGACTTAAAAGAACTGGAAGCGGCTATTCGTCCTACTACCATTTTGATTGCAATAATGTATGCTAATAATGAAATTGGTACCGTTCAGCCAATTCGTGAAATTAGTGCCATTGCTAAAAAGCATGGAGTGTTATTATTTACTGATGCTGTGCAGGCAGTGGGGAAAGTCCCGGTGGATGTAAATAAAGACGGTATTGATTTAATGGCGTTCACAGCTCATAAAATGTATGGACCTAAAGGGGTTGGTGCCTTGTATGTTCGTCGTAAAAATCCTAGAGTTAAAGTTACCGCACAAATGGATGGCGGTGGCCACGAAAGAGGAATGAGAAGTGGTACTCTAAATGTTCCCGGTATTGTGGGATTTGGAAAGGCCTGTGAATTATGTATGCAGGATATGGAAGCAGATACCAAGCGAATTAGTAAATTAAGGGATAAGCTAGAAACTGAATTGATGAAATTGGAAGAAGCTTACATTAATGGAAGTACCGAGCATCGTTTGCCTCATGTTACCAATATTTCTTTTAAGCATGTTGAAGGGGAAGGTTTATTAATGGGATTTAATAAAAATATTGCATTGAGTTCAGGATCGGCTTGTACCTCTGCTTCTCTAGAACCATCTTATGTTTTGAAAGCATTGGGATTGGGTGATGATTTGGCTCACAGCTCGTTGCGTTTTGGCCTTGGCCGTTTTACTGACGAGGAGCAGATCGATTATACAGTAAAAGCTATCAGTGAAACGGTGTTAAAATTGAGAGATATGAGTCCGCTTTGGGAAATGTACAAAGAGGGTATAGACTTGAGTAAAATTGAGTGGGCAGCGCATTAATTTTTTATTAAATCAACCAATAAATAAGAAAATTTGTTAAACTGGCAGAATAATTTTTTAATTTTCTTAATTTCACACATATAAATTTACAACCATGGCATATTCAGAAAAAGTAATCGATCATTATCAAAATCCCAAAAACGTGGGCACACTTGATAAAAACAGCAAAAATGTAGGAACGGGCCTCGTTGGAGCTCCAGAATGCGGCGATGTTATGCGTTTGCAAATTGAAGTAGATGATGCTACCGGAATGATTACAGATGCAAAATTTAAGACTTTTGGTTGCGGTTCTGCGATTGCTTCTTCTTCTTTGGCTACAGAATGGCTAAAAGGAAAAAGTATTGATGAAGCACTTACAGTTGACAATATGGATTTTGTTGAAGAGTTAAATCTTCCACCAGTAAAAATTCACTGTTCTGTATTGGCGGAAGATGCTATAAAATCAGCAATCAATGATTACAGGGTAAAAAATGGCATGGATTCTATTAAGTTTGAGGAAAGTGTAGTTCACTAGACTTTATTAAACTCAACCAAGGTTAGATAACAAAGGTCTAACAATTGATAAAAGTTTTGAAAAATGAATAGCAATATTTCAAATATATCCGATAATGATACTTTAACAACAGCTGCCCCTTCAATGGGATCTGTAGCGCTAGATAATGCTATTTATATTAGTGATAAGGCTAAGGAAAAAGTGATTACTCTGATGAAAGATGCTGGTTTGGGTGAAGATCCTTCCTATTTTTTGAGAGTAGGCGTAGTAGGCGGAGGATGCAGCGGCTTAAGTTATAAGATGGACTTTGATAATGAGCAAAAACCAATGGACCAAGCCTTTGAAGACAAGGGAATAAAAATAGTCACCGACCTTAAAAGCTTTTTGTACCTAGTAAATACTGAATTGGAATTTAGCGACGGGTTGAATGGAAAAGGTTTTTATTTCAACAATCCCAATGCAAGTAGAAGCTGCGGTTGCGGCGAAAGCTTTGCTGTTTAAATTAAGGTCTAATTTTGCCCGAATAATTTAAAAAAAGTTACAATATTCCCGGTTGCCGTTGGTAACTGGGCTTTTTTTTGTCTTTTGAAAAATTATTTTTCGAACCGAGTTTAATGGACTTTATTTCTTCTATGGGAGAATTTAAAATTTCATTGCTTTTAATTTAGTACTTAAATAAAAAATCCCGCCTTTAGGGCGGGATTCAGCAGTTGGTTTTGGTAAACAACCGATGTTTGTTAGGTATTTGAAATAGGATGGTTGAATAGTTTAAAATATCCTTATCTACCTGTTCAATTTTTACATGGAAAAATCTAAAAAAACTTATTACATAACAAAAGACAAGAACTTTATTTAAAACGCTGCATTCGATTAAAAATTATCTGATTAATTAATTAATAATAGTTTTATATTGCTAATAATTACCATATAACTTGTTTAAAATCAGCCATTTAGATAAACAAAATTATTGTAGTCTGTAAGCAGTAAATTGCATCTAATATTATTATTCATGTGGAGTATTTGTAAAAAGGAATTGCATCAATTTTTTAGTAACCTTACTGGATACGTTGCAATTATTTTGTTTTTGCTTGTTAATGGGTTTTATTTGTTTGTGCTAAATGAGAGTAATCTTTTTGATTTTGGATATGCAACAATGGATACTTTTTTTGAACTATCGCCATGGGTACTAATATTTTTGGTACCTGCAATTACGATGCGTTCTTTTTCAGATGAGTTTAGATCTGGAACATTTGAAATTTTGCAAACCAGACCCCTTACTAAATTCCAAATCGTTGCGGGTAAGTACATTGCTATTTTGGCCGTTCTTATTTTTGTGATTCTCCCCACCTTTATTTACGTATTAACTATAAAGAATTTAAGTTCTGATGGCGGAATCGATGGAGGAGGTATAGCTGGAAGTTATGTAGGTCTTTTTTTATTGGCCTCAGTATTTGCGGCTGTAAGCTTGTGTGGAAGTAGTTTTACAAACAATGCAGTAGTAGCATTTTTAATCAGCGCTTTTGCTTGTTTACTTTTATATTTTGGTTTCAATGCAATTAGTAAGTTGCCTATTTTTCAAGCAAAAATGGATTATTATATAGAAATGTGGGGGATTGATTTTCATTACAAAAGTGTAAGCCGCGGATTATTAGATACAAGAGATATTATTTATTTCGGTAGTCTAGTAACGCTTTTTCTTTTAATCACTATAAAAAATTTGCTTAAGCGATAAGTGAAATTGTCAATGAAATTATTTTCTTATAAAATATTAAAAACTAAAGCTTGG
>Ga0114973_10003351_pt1 | contig 11329 bp, 9 predicted proteins | sample M_140807_MF_Meta_FD_87025 | JGI IMG/M metagenome (GOLD analysis project Ga0114973, IMG submission 87025) | Freshwater microbial communities from Lake Montjoie, Canada to study carbon cycling - M_140807_MF_MetaG | ecosystem: Environmental > Aquatic > Freshwater > Lake | place: Lake Montjoie... | reverse complement strand
GCTGCGGTCGGACTTCGACGGGGTATCGCTGGTAAACAACAAGACCGATAGCATCGTCACTCCCGCCGATCTGAAACAGGCCCTCGACGACGCCGTCGCCATGTACGGATATCCGAACATCGGCACCGACCTCGCACTGGGGGTCCGCACGGTCTTCGCCAGCGTGCCCTACTTCCTGGGCATCATCACCAACACCATCACTGCGCAGTTGCAGGCGCTCGTCGACGCGGACATCTTCCTGATCAGCCCGCTGGCCGGCCTCGCAGAGTTTGTCGTGCAGGTCTCCGGCGACATCCTGGTCGGGGTGACCCAGGCGGTGGCCCGGGTGGTCGCCACCCTGACCGGCTCCGGCGTCATCCCCCCGACGGATGACCCGCTCCCGCCGCCGCCGGCGGATTCGGTACGGCTGCCCATGCTGCCGGCGGCCGCACTGGTCTGATACGGCGCGACGCCAGTCGCGTTGATTGCAATCAAGGGGGGACGTCATGGGGAATGGATGCCACATCGGCCGTATCGGAGGACTGGCGGTAGCCCTGGGGATCGGGATGGCCCTGGCCTCCTCTCCACTCGCCTCCGCCGAGCCATCGGACCCCGGCCCAGCAGCTCGCTCGGCGACGCCGGACTCTGCCACGGCGCGCACGCCGCAGCAGACCGCGCGTAAGGCCGCCGCCGCGACGGTGACGAGTCGCGCGCAGGCACCAACGTTGGGTACCGGCGGATCGAACGACCATTCCCAGACACCGGTGGCCTGGGCAGTGCTGCACGTCGCGCGCCGCGATACCCGGCGGTCGGCGATGCGGGGCGTGACGGCGTCGGGGACGACATCGCAAAGCATCGCCATGAGTCCGAATCTGCTTGCCAATCCCGGCGCCGAGGTCGGCGACCCGTCCCTATCGGGCAACAGTTCGGTGAGCATTCCGGGCTGGACCGTGACCGGCACCCCCACGGTGATCCAGTACGGCACCCCACGCAATATGTGGCCGGTCGGCCTGCCCTTCGCCACGCCGGATCTGCCACCGTTCATGGGATTCCCAACGACGAGCAGCGGGGCCGGTGACACCCAATTCTTCGGCGGCGGCAATGTGGCGACATCGACGCTGACCCAGACGGTCACCCTCACCGCCGCGTCGGCTGCCGGCGTGACCTATGACCTCGGCGCGCAGTTGGGCGGCTGGCTGATCAACCCGGGGGCGGCCTCGGTCAAGGTTGACTTCCTCGACGCCAACAAGCTCTACCTGGGTACGGCCTCCCTCGGCCCGGTCACGATGTTCGAGCGCTTCTTCCAGACCGTGCTCAAGGATCGCAGCACCACCGGAACCCTGCCGACCGGTACCCAGTTCGCACAGGTGACGGTGAACCTGCATGCGTGGAACCCGATCTTCCCCGGACTCAACGCCGACTACAACTCGGCCTTCGCCGACAACATCTCCTTCACAGTCAGTGCTCCCGGCCTGGCCCCGGCTCCGGTCCCACCGGAACCGCCGGTCTCGAAGGTTGGCGCCCTCGATCACGTGTTCATGGTGTACGTGGAGAACAAGGGTTATGACGATATCGTCGGCAGCCCCAACGCGCCGTTCCTCAACAGCCTCATCAACGCCTACGGCTTCGCCGACAACTACTACGCGCTCACCCACGGCAGCTCTCCGAACTACTACCCGATTGTCGGCGGTACTGACTTCGGGCTTACCTACAACTGCGCCTCGCCGTGTATCGACGCGTCGACCACCCTGGTCTCCAACATCGATGACGCCGGCAAGACGTGGCGGAGCTACGCCCAGGGATTGATTCCCGGTGCCAGTCCTCTCGTCAGCACAGACAGCTATCAGTCCGGTGAGACGGTTTTCCCGGCGTTCACATCGATTGCCAACGATCCGGCCTACGCCGCGGCCCACATCAGGCCGCTGGAAGAGATGGCGGTCGATCTGCAGTCGGCGGCGACAGCACCGAACTATGCGTGGTTTGCGGCTAACGAGGACTTCGCCGGAGAGGGGCCGGTCAACACCCTCGAGGGCTTCCTGAAATTCGCTCTGACCCAGATCGGGCCTAAGCATCAGTACAACGTGCCCGCACTTGATCAGTTCCTGTCTGAGACGGTTCCCACCATCATGAACTCTGCTGTCTGGAACGACCCGAACGAAGCATCCGTCATCGTGGTTACCTTCGACGAGGACAACAACAACCTCTCGCTTGGCTTCGGCAACGAGGGCAATCACATCGTCACGGTCGTCATCCCGAACCAGGCGGCGATCGACGCCGGGATGCGCAGCGGCCCATTCATCGCCAGCAGTCATCTCGACCACTACAGCCTGCTGCGGATGATCGAGGACTCACTCGGACTGCCGTCGCTGACCAAAAATGATAAATACGCCGCCCCGATGAACGAGTTCTGGACCGACGGCGTCGTCGGCAACTCCGGCAATATCGCGGTCTAGCTCACCCGATCACTTCGGCAGGATGCGCGACCTGGCCCCGCCGCCGGCCACCTGGATGGTCTGACCACTCACCCACCCGGCGGCCGGGGATGCCAGCCACAGGAATGCGTTGGCGACGTCCTGCGGGGTGCCGGCCCGGCCGGTGAGGTTTTTAGGGTTGGCAAGGGCGTGTCGGATCTTCTCGTCGAGACCGACGTCCGCGTAAGCGTCGGTCAGCACGGTGCCGATGAGAATCGAGTTCACTCGCACCTTCTTGCCGAAGTAGTGGGCCACGCTCAGCATCGCGTGATTCAGCGCGGACTTGGCAGCCGAATAGGCGAGGAACTCAAAGGCCGGCATCACGGCAACCATGGAGCCGGAATTGGTGACGGTGGCGTTGTCGGCTTCGAGTAGATATGGCCGGCAGGCGGCGGTCATCCGCAGTGCCGCAACGCAATTGAGCTTATAGCCGTCGACCATGTCTTCCATCGGGATATCCAGCGGATCTTTATAGGGCTTTCCCCAGCCGACGTTGTTGACCAGGGTCGAGATACCGCCGAAAGTCGCCACGGTGTGCTCGACAACGCGAGCGATATCCGCCTCCTGGGTGACATCGCATCCCATACCCAGCACCTCACCGCCGGTCTCGGTGCTGAGTCGCGCAGCGGTCTCGACTGCCTTGTCGGCATTACGGTCGGCGATCATCACACTCGCACCGGCGCCGGCGAAGGTGCGGGAAATGGCCTCGCCGATGTTCTGGGCGCCGCCGGTGACGATGGCGACGTGGCCGTCCATACGGAAATCGGCGAAGGCGTCGAAGGTCATGGTTCTCCTCGGCTGTGCGTCGGATCGCGATACCTGAGCAATACTTCCCCAATGGGCACCTTCGCGGTCACTGGATCGGCTTCGGGAATGGGAAACGCGGTCGTACAGAGGTTGCGAGAGCAAGGTCACCAGGTGATCGGCGTCGACGTCAAGGCAGCAGACGTCGTCGCGGACCTGTCGACACCCGCCGGCCGCCGGGGTGCCGGTGCCGACGTCCTGGCCGCCTGCGGGGGAAGACTCGACGGCGCGGTCCTGGCCGCCGGTCTGGGCCCCACCCCGGGCGCCGAACGGGTGATCACCGAGGTGAATTACTTCGGCGTGGTGGAACTTCTCCAGGCCTGGCGCCCCGCGCTGGCGGCAACCGACCGCGCCAAAGTGGTTGTCTTCGCGAGTAACTCGACAACCACGGTGCCGGCAGTTCCCGGCCGGGCCATCCGGGCATTACTCGCCGGTGATGCCGACAAAGCACTGCGGGCCTACCGGTTGTTCGGACGCTACGCACCGCCGGTGGCGTACGCGGCCTCGAAGATCGCCGTCAGTCGTTGGGTGCGCCATCACGCTGTGACCGAGCAGTGGGCGGGTGCCGGAATCCGGCTCAACGCGCTCGCCCCGGGGGCGATCATGACGCCGATGCTCGAGGAACAGTTGGCAACGCCGTCGGAGGCGAAAGTCATCCGCGAGTTCCCCATCCCGATCGGCGGCTTCGGCGACGCCGGTCAGCTTGCTGACTGGGTGATTTTCATGCTCTCCGATTCAGCTGACTTCCTCTGCGGCAGTGTCGTTTTCGTTGACGGCGGCTCAGATGCCTACTTCCGTCCAGACGACTGGCCGCGGGCGGTGCCCGCTCGCCAGTTGGTGGCCTACCTGCGCCGGACCCGGCAGTTCAGATCATTCGAGAGGAGCCGACCGTGACCCGGCGAGCAGCCGCGGTGTTGGCCGCAGCCATGACCGCGTCGTCGTTGACAGGCTGCATGGGCAACAGCGATCCGCCGATCTCCGGGCCGCAGACCACCACGATCGAGGTCTCCTACGACGATCTGCTGAACCAGAAGCACATCACCCGCAAGCTCACCCTGAACATCGGCGACACCCTGCAGGTGAGCCTCGGGTCCAACCCGTCCACCGGCTTCGTTTGGGCGCCAGACATGCAGATCACCAATCCCGCCGTACTGGCCCAGACCGGCCACGAGGTTCTCGCGCCGACCGCCGACAGACCAGGTGCGCCCGCACGGGAGGTGTGGGCACTTCAGGCAATGGCGCCCGGCAGCACCACGCTGTCCACCAATTACGGGCGGCCCTGGCCGGGCGGGGAGAAGGACGCATGGACCTTTGCCGCCGACGTTACGGTTAACTGAAACCCCGCGAGTCTCTGGCGTCACTCCAGTCACTGAGTGCGTACTCTGGTCGAGTGCGGATTTCCACCGGGATCAGGGCCGGGATGACGGCGGCCTGGCTGCTGGCCGCCGCCGCGTCGGCAGCCGGGTGCAGTAGCACCGTGGACGGTGCCGCCACCTGCTCGGGCTGCGGTAACGGCACCGAACCAGACTTTCCGACCGCCCGACCCGGCGCGCCCTCGCCGATGCCGACACCCGTTCCGGAGCCGCCGGCGGCGGGCGGGGCACTGGCGCCGAACGAGGCGGGCTACGTCTACATCGAGACGAAGTCAGGCAAGACCCGGTGCCAGATATCAAGCGACACCGTCGGGTGCGAATCAGACTTCACCGACCCGCCGACCGTCGACGGCGAACAAGCCACCGGCGTGGAGGTCTCCGCCGCCGGCAGCAACCGCTGGGTGGTCGGCAACCTGGGAGCGATGCCCACCACCACGATCGACTACGCCAGCTATGACGCGGTCGGCTGGACTATCGACGCCGACGGCAGCGGCACCCGGTTCACCAATAACGAAACCGGCCACGGGATGTTCATCAGCACCGAGGCGGTGGAGTTCTTCTAACCTGCCCTAGTCTGAGCGGCGTGGACTTCCGCGTCTTTCTCGAACCGCAGCAGGGCGCGACCTACGACGACCAGGTCGCTGTCGCCCGGGCCGCCGAATCCCTCGGATTCTCAGCGTTTTTCCGCTCCGATCACTATCTGGCGATGAGCGGTGACGGACTGCCCGGACCCACTGACTCCTGGGTGACCCTGGCCGGGATCGCGCGTGAAACGTCCACCATCCGGCTGGGCACACTGGTGACATCGGCAACCTTCCGCCATCCCGGTCCGCTGGCGATCTCGGTGGCCCAGGTGGACGCGATGAGCGGCGGACGCGTCGAATTCGGTATCGGCGCAGGATGGTTCGAGGCGGAGCATCGGGCTTACGCCATCCCGTTCCCCGCACTCGGCGAACGTTTCGACCGGCTCGAGGAGCAACTCGACATCATCACCGGCATGTGGTCCACCCCGGTCGGTGAGACCTTCGACTACGCCGGAACCTACTACCCGGTCACGGATTCCCCCGCGCTACCCAAACCGGTGCAGCGTCCGCACCCGCCGATCATCATCGGCGGCGGCGGCGCCAAGCGCACCCCGGCGCTGGCCGCTCGCTTCGCGGCGGAATTCAACCTTGCCTTTCCGACGCTGGAATTCGCAGGCGTTCAACTGGCCCGGGTTCGGGACGTCGTGGAAAAGGCCGGGCGCGTGGGTGACGACATCATCTATTCGGCGGCGTTCGCGGTGTGTGCTGGACGCGACGAGGCCCAGATCGCCCGGCGGGCCGATGCGATCGGCCGTGAAGTCGACGAACTTCGCGCCAACACTCCCCTGGTCGGTACGCCGACCGAGATCGTCGACCGCCTGGGTCCGTTCGCCGAAGCCGGCGTGCAACGGGTGTATCTGCAACTGCTCGATGCCTCCGACCTCGATCACCTGGAATTCTTCGCCTCCGAGGTCATGCGGCAGGTGGGCAGTCCCGGCTAGGATCGGCACCCGTGGCGCGTGACGGTTTTCCCGACGATCAAGACGACTATCCGGCCGGCGAGCCGACTCAGTACGCCGCCTACACCCCTGCACCGGATGACCCGACCGGGATCGCGCCCGTAGCTCCGGATGCACCCACCGGTCTCGCGCCGGCGGCCCGGGGTGCCGAGGCGGCCGGACAGGGTGCGCCCGACTCGGGTGCGCTGGCCTGGTCGCAGGATGACGGCACGGGTTCGGAGCCGGTTCCCTACACCGGTCCGGATTACACGGGCCCGGATTACACGGGCCCGGATTACACCGTGCCGCAGACCGATTCGCGTCCCACGGTGCTGATCGAGCCGGATGCTGGAACCGAGTTCGTCTCAGCGCCGTTGCCCTGGTATCGCAGGCCGCCGTTGCTGTTCGGTATCGCCGCCGCATTGGCAGCTGCGACGGTCGGTGGTCTTGCACTCACGCTGACGAGTACCGACAGCACCCCGACCACGACCACCACCCGGGTCACCAAACCCGGCGAGGCGCCACCCCCGGTGCCGCAGACGATCACGGTCACCGGAAGCAACGGCGAACCCACGGTCTCGACAGTCACCCCCACGACCACGACAACGGTGCCGGAGACGACCACCTCGTCCCCGACGACGACATCGCCCACCACGACAACAACAACGACGACAACCCCGACGACCACGACCACCACCACCACCACCACGACCACGACCACGACCACGACCACGACCACAACGACACCCCCGACGACGACCACCACGACGCCACCCACGACCACGACGCCACCCACGACCACGACGCCACCGACGACGACTACGAAACCGATCACAACGACTGAAGCTCCGCCCATCACGACAACGGTCGTTCCCCCGACGACGCAGGCGATCATCACCGGCGCAACGCTGCCGACGGTCAAGCCGGCGCCACCCGAATAGCCGGATTGAGACCGGTGTCGCGCCGCCGGGCCCGAGGGTGAGACCATAAGCCAACGACATGCCAAAGTTACCGTTCGGTAACAACCGCTAAGTTACCAGCCGGTAACTGCCAGACCTGCAGAGGGACGCCGTGGACACGCAGACTCTCATCCGACTCATCGTCGGCCTCGCCATGACCGCCATCGTCGGACTGCTCGCCGTCAAGCGAGTCGGGTGGCTGACGAAGTTGATCAGATCCGGCCAGCCGACGGCCGACGAACGAGGCCGCAAAAACAACCTGGGCGAGCGGATCGGCAACCAGGCCAAAGAGGTATTCGGCCAGACCAAGCTGCTGACGTGGTCGATTCCCGGTATCGCGCACCTGTTCACGATGTGGGGCTTCTTCGTCCTCGCCACGGTGTACCTCGAGGCTTACGGCGTGCTGTTCAATCCCAAGTTCCACATCCCGGTGGTCGGTCGATGGGGCATTCTCGGCTTCCTGCAGGACTTCTTCGCCGTCGCAGTGCTGCTCGGCATCATCACGTTCGCGATCATCCGGTTGCGGTCCGAACCCAAGGAGTACGGCCGCTCCTCGCGGTTCTACGGCTCACACACCGGCGGTGCCTGGCTGATCCTGTTCATGATCTTCAACGTCATCTGGACCTACGCGCTGTTCCGTGGTTCTGCGGTCAACAACGGCAACCTTCCCTACGGACCGGCGGCATTCTTCTCCCACGGCGTCGCCGCACTGCTGCACCCGCTGGGTGCACACGCCAACGAGATCATCGAGACCGTCGCCCTGCTGTTGCACATCGGTGTGATGCTGGTGTTCCTGCTGATCGTGCTGCACTCCAAGCATCTCCACATCGGCCTCGCACCGTTGAACGTCACGTTCAAGCGTCTGCCCGATGCGCTCGGCCCGCTGCTGCCAATGGAGTCCAAGGGCGAGCTGATCAACTTCGAAGATCCCGCCGACGACGCGGTGTTCGGCCGAGGCAAGATCGAGGACTTCACCTGGAAGGGCTATCTGGACCTCACCACGTGTACCGAGTGCGGCCGCTGCCAATCCCAGTGTCCAGCATGGAACACCGGAAAACCGCTGTCTCCCAAGATCTTGATCATGGATCTGCGCGATCACCTGTTCGCCAAGGCGCCCTACATCTTCGGCACCAAGAACGGTCCGACCGATACCGAGGGCGGCTTGGAGATCGGCGCCGACAATCCGCACCACGTTCCCGAGTCGGGCTTCGAGAGGGTGCCGGCGACCTCACCACTGCAGGCCACCCGTCCGCTGGTGGGTGATGCCGCAGCGCTCGGCGTGATCGACCCCGATGTGTTGTGGTCGTGCACCACCTGCGGGGCATGCGTCGAGCAGTGCCCGGTGGACATCGAGCACATCGACCACATCGTCGACATGCGCCGCTACCAGGTGATGATGGAATCGGAATTTCCCTCCGAGTTGAGCGGGCTTTACAAGAACCTTGAGAACAAGGGCAACCCCTGGGGCCAGAACGCCAAGGAACGGCTCACCTGGATCGACGAGGTCAGCTTCGACGTTCCGGTCTACGGCAGGGATGTCGAGTCATTCGCGGGCTTCGAGTATTTGTTCTGGGTGGGCTGTGCCGGCTCGCTCGACGATCGCGCCAAGAAGACCACCAAGGCCGTCGCCGAACTCCTCGCGGCGGCCGGGGTCAAATTCCTGGTTCTCGGTGACGCGGAGACCTGCACCGGCGACTCGGCTCGGCGCTCGGGCAACGAATTTCTGTTCCAGCAGTTGGCATCTCAGAACGTCGAGACCATCAATGACATGTTCACCGGCATCGAGCGAGTCGACCGCAAGGTCGTCGTCACATGCCCGCACTGCTTGAACACCCTGGGTCGGGAGTACCCCCAGGTCGGTGGCAACTACACCGTCCTGCATCACACCCAGTTGCTCAACCGGTTGGTCCGCGATAAGAAGCTGATCCCGGTCGAGTCCGTCAACGGTGCAGGCCAGGCCGGGACGATCACCTATCACGACCCGTGCTATCTCGGCCGACACAACAAGGTCTACGAGGCGCCGCGTGAGTTGATCGGCGCGTCCGGCGCGACGCTCACCGAGATGCCGCGCCATGCCGAGCGCGGATTCTGCTGCGGTGCCGGCGGTGCGCGGATGTGGATGGAGGAGCACCTCGGTAAGCGGGTCAACCATGAACGCGTTGATGAGGCCTTGAGCATCGACGCCACCAAGATCGCCACCGGCTGCCCGTTCTGCCGGGTGATGCTCACCGACGGCGTCGGAGACCGCGGCAAGGCCGATAGCGTCGAGGTCGTCGACGTCGCCCAGTTGCTACTGGGATCGCTGGACCGAAACGCACTGAGCCTGCCGGAGAAGGGCACCGCGGCAAAGCTTGCCGCCGCCCTGGCCCCTGCCATCACGGCGCCCAAGTCGGCGCCGAAACCCGAGCTTGTCCCGGCCACAGCAGCGGCATCCGCACCGGCGGCAACCGCACCGGCCGCACCGGCTCAGTCGGCTGCACCTGCTAAGGGTCTGGGCATGGCTGCCGGAGCCAAACGGCCCGGCGCGAAGAAGGCCGCCCCGGCCACGGCGGAGACGACGACACCGGTCGCCGAAGCAACGGCCACCGCGGAACCGGTTGCCGAGGCAACGGCCACGGCGGCACAGTCCGTCAAGGGCTTGGGCATCGCCGCCGGCGCGAAGCGGCCCGGCGCGAAGAAGTCCGCGCCGTCTTCCGCTACACCGGCTGAGTCCGTGGCCGAGCAGGCTCCCACTCCCGAGCCCATATCGGAATCACCGGCCGTGCCGGTCAATGCTCCGGAGGTCAAGGGCCTGGGTATCGCGAAGGGCGCACGGCCACCCGGCAAGCGCGGCTAGCCGATTTTCTGCAACTGGATCGGCGCCTGGGTGACCTGGCCGCCGGAACACTCACCGTTGGAGTCGGCGATCACGGTTCCGGCGAGGGTGTTCGCATCAAGTGAGTACCGGATAACGATGTCGGCGTAATTGCCGTCTCCGCAGATGACGCCGTCGGGCTTAGTGACGTTGTAGTTCCATCGACCGCTGGTCAGGGTGGCGACCGCGGTCCAGCCGCGATTGCTGACCAGGCTGGCAGTGCAACCCTCGGTCGCGCAGTTCGAGACAGCGGTGACGTAGAACTGGTCGGACCCACCGACAACGGAGTACTGGCCGTTGAGCCCGGCGTCGGCATGGGCCGGACTCGCGGCGCCCAGTGCGGTCACAGCCGCCAGGGAACATGCAGCGGCCAAGCCGCGAGTGATGGTGAGTTTCATTGCGCCTCCTAGTTAATGCAGGAAGTTAACAGTGTTTTGCCCCGAAAAGCGCCTGCACACAGGCAGATATGAAACCGAGTCCGAGATGTGACTGGAAAACCACTTGGTCGGACATGGGAGAATCATTGACGTGTCCACCCATCACATGCCGTGGCATGGCACCAGCCAGCACCCGCGGCCGCGGACGTTCACGCAGTCGACCAAACTGCAGGATGTTCTCTACGAGATCCGCGGCCCGGTGCATGATCATGCCGCCAGGCTTGAGGCCGAAGGCCACCGCATCCTGAAACTCAACATCGGCAACCCGGCCCCGTTCGGTTTCGAAGCGCCCGATGTGATCATGCGCGACATGATCCAGGCGCTGCCCGACGCCCAGGGTTACTCCGATTCCAAGGGCATCCTGTCGGCGCGACGCGCGGTGGTGACGCGCTATGAACTGGTCGACGGCTTCCCGCGCTTCGATGTCGACTCGGTGTTCCTCGGCAACGGCGTCTCCGAGTTGATCACGATGACACTGCAGTCGCTATTGGACAACGGCGATCAGGTTTTGATCCCGGCACCTGACTATCCGCTGTGGACGGCGTCGACGTCTCTGGCCGGCGGTACACCGGTGCACTACCTTTGCGACGAGACCAACGGTTGGCAACCCGATATCGCCGATATCGAATCGAAGATCACGCCGCGCACCAAGGCGCTGGTGGTGATCAACCCGAATAACCCGACCGGCGCGGTCTACAGCCGGGAGACGCTCGGCCAAATCGCCGATCTGGCGCGCAAACACCAACTGCTGCTGCTCGCTGATGAGATCTACGACAAGATCCTCTACGACGACGTCGTCCACATCCCCATGGCATCCGTGGCTCCCGACCTCTTGTGCCTGACCTTCAATGGGCTGTCCAAGGCCTACCGGGTGGCCGGTTACCGATCCGGCTGGCTGGTGATCACCGGACCGACCGAGTACGCAACCAG
>Ga0114973_10003348_pt1 | contig 11331 bp, 9 predicted proteins | sample M_140807_MF_Meta_FD_87025 | JGI IMG/M metagenome (GOLD analysis project Ga0114973, IMG submission 87025) | Freshwater microbial communities from Lake Montjoie, Canada to study carbon cycling - M_140807_MF_MetaG | ecosystem: Environmental > Aquatic > Freshwater > Lake | place: Lake Montjoie... | reverse complement strand
TGGTGGTCAGGTTTATGTTGATGGCGCAAATTTAAATGCTTTGGTTGGAGTTGCTAAGCCCGGAAAATTTGGGGCTGATGTTTCACATTTGAACCTACATAAAACATTTTGTATTCCACATGGTGGTGGGGGACCAGGAGTTGGTCCAGTAATTGCACGTTCACATCTTGCGCCATTTTTGCCAAATCATCCGGCAAATCCTGCAGCCGGTCCGGCGACTGGGCCTGGGCCAGTTTCTAGTTCACCTTTTGGTTCAGCTTCGATTTTGCCAATCTCATGGATGTATATCCGCATGATGGGTGGCTCTGGCTTAACTAAAGCAACTGAAGTTGCAATACTTTCAGCAAATTACTTAGCTAAAAAGATAGATCCATTATTTCCGGTTCTATACCGTGGTCAAAATGGGCATATTGCGCATGAATGTATTATCGATATTCGCGAAATAACCAAAAATACTGGCGTAACTGTTGATGATATTGCAAAAAGATTAATGGATCATGGTTTCCATGCGCCAACAGTGAGTTTTCCAGTAGCCGGAACCATGATGATTGAACCAACTGAATCTGAAGATATAAGGGAGTTAGATAGATTTTTAGCTGCAATGGAGAGTATCCGCAGTGAAATATCTGATGTTGAAGCGGGCAAAATAAATGTTGAAGACTCACCGCTTCGCCATTCACCACACACAATGGGTGATTTAGTAAGTGAAGATTGGGGTCGAAAGTACTCAAGAAAAGTTGCTGCATTTCCAACTGGTGAAGATATTGGGATTGGTAGATCTGGAAAGTATTTACCAACTGTAGGACGAATTGATGGTGTTTATGGGGACAGAAATCTAGTGTGCAGTTGTTTGCCGATCGAGGAGTTAGCCTCTAACTAGATCTTTTCTACTTTACATAATGTAGATTATCGGCGTACGAATATACGCTTAAAACCATACTTATTCACGGTTATTAACGTTTCCAGGATGATCAGAAAGCTCATTTTCGAATACCCATTTACACGTTCAACAAATGTTATTGGCACCTGTTTTATTTCAAAACCAGATTCAATAGCTTTATATGCCATCTCGATTTGGAAACCATATCCTCTAGTTTTAATCTCGTTAAAGTTTATTTGCTCCAGTAGCTCTCTAGGTAATACCCGAAAACCTGAAGTTAAATCTTGATATGGCATTTTTAGAATAAAAGATGCGTACCAGGTTCCAAATCTAGAAATAAGTCTTCGTCTAGCCGGCCAATTGACGACTGACCCTCCGGGCATCCATCTTGTTCCGATAACCAAACTTTTCTCATTAGCCGCATGCAAAAGGTCAATCAACTGTTCAGGTTGGTGGCTTAAATCTGCATCCATTTCAACGAAATAATCATAATTGCCAGTTAATCCTTGTTTAAATCCAGTCAAATAAGCGGGTCCCAAACCAACTTTTTTAGCTCTTATCAATACTTTTAAACCTTCGATAGTTACAGATTTCGCAATTTGTGCGGTTCCATCCGGTGAATTGTCGTCAATAATCAAAAAATCCAACTTATATTCTTTAGAAAAATTACTTCTCGCTACGTCCAATCTGATTAATAACTGTTGGATGTTTTCAGATTCGTTGTAAGTTGGAATAATTACAAGGACATTGTTCATGCAGGAATTCTTCTTCTCAAGGTTAGAATGATGAGTAACCAAATAATACTTATACCTTCTAGATACTTTCCAATTACTTGAGTCATTGTTTTACCCTGCGTAGAAGTAATGGTATCGATCAAAGTTGCTGAATCAAATTTAGGCAACTGACTATCTATCCGACCTCTATTATCAATAAATGAAGTAACACCTGTTGTTGAAACGTACGGAATAAACCTACCCGTTTCAAGAGCTCTTACTTTTGCGATATTCAACTGTTGATCTAGTTGGGGTGTATCACCAAAAGTTGCATTATTAGTTTGTACAATTAAGAAATCCCCCGAAATCTGATCTCTAAATGAATCATTCAACAATTCATAACAGATAAGTGTTTGAAAACTTAAGCCATTTACTGAAAAAACATGGTCATCTGTTCCGCCGGCAAAATCTGTTACATCATTCGCATAACTTGAAAACTTCGTAGCTATATCTCGTAACGGAATATACTCACCAAATGGTGTTAAATATCGCTTGGTGTAGATTTGTTGCATAGTTGGGTTTAACAGAATCGATTGATTTCTTAAACCAGCTGTTGATTTCGTTACTCCCCCAAGCAAAATCGGAGTTTTTAGATCAGTTGAGATTTGAATGATTTTACTTGCCACATTTGGTGAAGTATTGATATCAACATCAACAGCATTTTCAGGCCAAATTATAAGTTTTACATCGTTTGGCTTTATCGATTTAGCCGTTTGTGAAAGGTGACGATTAAATACTTCCATGGGTTTCGCATTGAAATCTAAACCCAGATTAGAAACTCCACCTTGTATGAGTGCAATTTTCACATTGGGCCCGCTACTAACAGAGTTGGGAACAAACGCAGAGAGTGCAACCAAAATGAGCAAAATAGCTGCCGTAATTAATGTTCTACTAGCTGAAATTGCGGCAATAAAGAAGGCAACCAGCACTACTCCCCCAATTTTATAGAGACTAGATAATGGGGAGTCAATCTGGGTGAAACTAATACGAGTCCACCCGAACCCAGTGAACGGAATAGTTCTAAGTAACAATTCGACTATTACAAGAGATGTCGCAAACGCAAATTGGTTGTATCGTTTAGATTTTCCGACAAAATAAGCAGGCAGAATAAAAAATGTTGCCTGGCAGCAGCCAAGAACTAACCATGGCAGGCTACCAACATATATACCAGTCCAATGTTGAACAACTAAGATCTGTGAAAGACCAAATAAATAAGAAATTAGAATGCTAGATCCAAGTCGTGCACATAATAAAAGAAAATACCACCCAGCAAAACCTGCAAATGCCGATGGCCAAAAAGAAACAGGTTCAAAAGCGGTAGAAGTTATTAACCCGAACACAACTGCTAGCAAATACTTCACTTAGTTCCACCCCAGAGCACTAATTATTCGATCAATGCTTGCACCTAATCCGTATTCGTTTTTTAGGTCCTCAATTTTTTTCATAGATTTTGGTTGCTTAGGAATACCGATTTGCATCTCTGGTATAGCGACATCGAGGGCGCAACTGACTAATTTGGGAGCTATTGCAGCATAGTCTGCACTTTCCAATAATTTTTTACGAATATTTGTGGTCAATCGTTCATCACCTTCTCGTGCTGCTTTCATTACGTCAACAAGTGATGAGAATTGATTGGCAATATTTGCAGCTCCTTTTTCTCCGATTCCACGGATTCCAGGCAATCCGTCCGATGAATCACCACGGATCATCGCAAATAGTGCATACCGATCACCAGGTATTTGGTATTTATCTGCAATCCACTTTAAATCTACTAAATCATGATTTGAGATACCTTTTGCAAGGTAGACGATTTTCACATCCCGCTTGTCATCTGCCAGTTGGAATAGATCTCTGTCGCCCGTAACGATTCGAATCGGCCCTTGTTGTTTAACACTGAATGTAGCCATTAAATCATCAGCTTCATAATCATCAACGCCAACCATTGCTATGCCAAGAGCATCAATAACGTCTAGTAAAATCGGTATCTGCGGACTTAAAGTATCTGGCTCGTCTTCTTCGCCTTCTTCATCGATTCGATTAAGTTTGTAATCTGGAAAAAGTTCTACACGCCAAGATGGTCGCCAGTCTCCTTCTAAACAAGCCACTAAACGGTCAGGTTTGTATTTAACAAGCAATCTTGAAGTCATATCTAAATAACCTCTAATTGCATTAACTGGTAATCCGGAGGGAGAGACTAAAGTGTCTGGCATACCGAAGTAAGCACGATACCAAAGTGATGCACTATCTAAAAGCATAAGTGTCATACGGCTGCCCCAGCGTATGCAATAACTCCCCGATCAATTTTTGTTAGAGCTTGATCAATTACCTCTTGAAGCTGTGGTGCAGCAGATCTTAGCTGTCTCAATAAATCAATGATCTGCTTCATGTTTCTAACAAAATCACCAACAGTTAACTCACTACCTTTCAATATTGACGTTAAGGACTGCCCACTTGCCCACCTATTTGATGCCCAGCAGAAACCAAAATCTGGTGCTCGCATGGTTTCTAAATTTAAATCGCTTTCTGCATCATAAATCTTTGCGTAGAGTTTCGATATTGCCGCTAGCGCGATCTGCACATCTCCTCTTGGAACCTTCGCGACCTCTTCATTTCTAGACTCATAGACACAACTTGATATGACAGATACAAGATCAGCCGGTGTTAGGGTATCAAAAACACCCGCTTGTATAGATTCTGCAATAAGCAAATCTGTTTCACCATATATTTTTGCTAGCATCTTTCCAGACTGTGCTATTTCGTCATTGTTTATATAACCAAATTTATCCAGAATAACTTTTATCCGATCAAATCTTTTTGCGATCACATTAGTTCTACTATTAATACGCTCAGTTAATCCGTCTATTTCGCGCTGTAGGCGATGGGCACGTTCTGCTAATCGTGAGTGGTTTTCACGGTCGGGGCAGCTGTTTGATGGATGGGCCTTTATTCTTTTTCGTATACTTCCAATCTCATCCTCGATCTCAATCCGCTTTTTTCTGTTTTTTCGACTGTCAGTTTCAAGTTTCTTAATATCAGCACGCATCTGAGCGTATTGAATAAAGTCACCAAGATGGCACTGTGCGTCACTCAAAAAAACGTCTCGAGCATTCTCATTTTTGCGTATCTGTTTAGCCAAACCCACTACTGCTTTATCAGCTTGAAATTGTGCAAGCGAAGATTCCAGTGAAGTTCTAGCCCGTGCTGAACCAAATTGCGAGATTAAATTAATGCTCATGTTATATGTGGGCTTAAACGAACTTTTCAACGGGTAAGTGCGTGTAGAAGCTAAACCGCCTACCGAAGTTGAATCTAAATCATTGCTCCACAAAATAACGGCATTTCCTTCAATATCAATTCCACGACGCCCAGCTCGGCCGGTAAGTTGCGTGTATTCACCTGGCGAGATTGCCACATGTCCTTCACCATTCCACTTACTCAATTTCTCGAGCACAACAGTACGTGCTGGCATATTGATTCCTAGTGCCAAAGTTTCAGTTGCAAAAACCGCCTTGACAAGCCCTCTTTGGAATAATTCTTCAACAGTTACTTTGAATGCCGGCAATAATCCAGCATGGTGAGCAGAAATTCCTCGCTCTAGTGCATCTGCCCATTCATAATAGTCAAGCACAACTAAATCTTCTTCGGCAAGATTTTTCATATTCTTAGCTATAACCGCGCGAATTTCTGATCTTTCTTGCGAGTTAGTTAATCTCAAACCCGCTGCTAAGCATTGTCTTACCGCAGCGTCACAATTATTTCTAGAGAAAATAAAAGTAATAGCTGGCAACAATCCTTCTCTATCAAGTTTTTCAATTATCTCCGAGCGAGAAAGAGGTTTCGGGCCCTTAGGCTTGTCCCGCCAATTGCCTCTAACTTGTCGGTACGAGTCTCTCTCTAATCTAGTTAACTCAGGATTCAATTTTTGATTCTCGCCGAATAAATCAAGTAGACGATTTCCAAAAAGTACATGTTGATAAAGTGGAACAGGTCTAATCTCACTAACAATTACTTCGGTATCACCCCGAACCGTCTGCAACCACTCGCCAAATTCCTCGGCATTAGAAACAGTTGCAGAAAGGGAAATGATCTGAACTGCCTCGGAAAGATGTATCAAAATCTCCTCCCAAACAGCTCCCCTAAATTTGTCCGCCAGGTAGTGAACTTCATCCATTACTACATACTTAAGATCATTAATTGTTTTCGAATTAGCATAGATCATATTTCGCAATACTTCGGTCGTCATAATAACTATTTGTGCCTCTGAGTTTATGGACGTGTCGCCTGTTAACAAACCAACCTTCGATTCACCATATTTTAAAACTAATTCAGAATATTTTTGATTAGACAAAGCTTTTATTGGCGTCGTATAGAAACATTTCCCCCCACTATTTACAACCAAATCAACTGCGAATTCTCCGACAATCGTTTTGCCTGCTCCTGTTGGAGCCGCAACAAGAACTCCCTTACCGCTTTCAAGAGCATGACAGGCGTTGATCTGAAATTCATCTAGCTCAAATGGAAAACTCTCGGCAAATTTTCTAGTTTTAGGAAATCTGGCATTAGCTTTTACACGAGCATAATTTTCAGATGGGGAAAGATTCATGAAGCAAGCCAAGTGGTCAAAGCATTCGGAACATTAGTGACCTCAAGTGGCAACTGAGAAACGAATTCTCCATCTGCATAAGCAACAGTCGGGCTAGATATTTTGATGTACTTTCCCTTATATACATCTATTTTCGGGTGTGGGATGTGGTTACCTTTAAACACTTTCGGAAAAATTGTTAGTAGCACAATTTTTGTGACAGGCCTAACGATTAACACATCAAATATGCCATCTGAGTTCGATGCCCCAGGACAAATCCTCATGCCTCCACCATAACTTTCACCGTTAGCAACTGCTAGCAACATTGCATTTTGCTCAAAGATTCTGCCATCAATTTCAACCATATAAGGTATTGATTTAAATCTTGAAAGAATCAAAATTGTAGCAATCGTATATTTCGACTTTCCTCGTGGCCAAGTCATTTTATTGGCCAGCGAATTGACGATCGCATCAAATCCAGTACTTAGAACCTGTACAAACCATTTGGACTCATCTGCAGATACTGCTTTTCCAAGATCAATTTTTACCGGTTTAGATCTGGAAACTATTGAAAAAATCTCGTCAACAGATTTTCCATTGAAGCCAGTAGCTCTTGCAAAATCATTACCGGTTCCAGCCGGTATTACTCCTAAACAGATCGGCTTCTCAGCCACCAACTGCAAACAGAGATTAACTAATCCATCCCCTCCAACTGCTATTAGGTAGTTATAGCGATTAGTTTGAATCTCTTTTTCCAGCAACATTTTAGTTTCTGCAAAAGTATCACAATCGATGAGTTTGTTCTCTAAACCACTATTGGATAATAATTTAATGAAATCATCAGCAAGTATGCTCCCTTTGCCCTTGCCTGCACTTGCGTTACAAACTACCAGCCACATTATATTTCTTCAGGTTCATCAATTGCGGATAAGCCCGCTTTATTTAGGTCTTTTTTATTGCGTTTTTTATCTACAAGAAGCGCAAAAATGCCACTGGCAAAATAGAGCAAACAAAGAGGAATAGCTAGTAAGGTCATAGTTATTGGATCTGGAGTTGGAGTGAAGGTTGCAGTGAAAACAAAACATAAAAATACTGCAAGACGCCATGGTTTAAGAATTGCTTTACCGGATAAAACTCCTAACAAGTTAAGCGCGACAAGAAATAACGGTAAAATAAATGCAATACCAAATATAAGAATTAGCCTTAGAACAAAATCAAGATACTCATCAAAACGAATAAGATTTCCAAGATTATTAGGAGTAAAGCCAAGCAAAACATCTACTGCATGCGGAAGAATTAGATATGCAAGATAAGCTCCGCAGGAAAATAAAGGGGTCGCGACAGATACAAATGCGATGGTGACTCTACGCTCCCTCTTGTGCAAAGCGGGAGTTATGAATGCCCAAATTTGATAAATCCACATGGGCGCCGAAAATATCAAACCAGATAACAGTGCGATTTTAACTTGCAGATTAAACGGACCAAGAATTCCATTTACATATAAATCACCACAGCTATCCAAATTTGGAGTTGCAGAGACTCCAATGTCACAAAATGGCATTGTGAGCAAACGAATTATTTTCTGGTAATAAATCCAGCCAAGAATGGAACCGAGCAGAACAGCAAAAGTAGATTTGATTAAGCGGTCTCGAAACTCACGAACATGATCTAGCAGTGGCATTTTGTCGCCACGGCGCTTACTCATAGAAATTACTTATCAGAGCTTGGATCTGATTTTTTATCCTCCGCTGAGTCCTCTTTGTTCATCTCCCTTACCTCACTCTTGAAGATGCGAAGTGATCTACCCAGGGATCTAGCTGAATCTGGTAAACGCTTTGATCCAAACAACACAAGAAAAACAACTGCTAATACAAGCAAGTGCCAAGGTTTAAGTGAGTTCATGCCTGAATACTACCCTAAATGCGAAACTAAGCCTGATACAGGGCCAGAACGGAATTAGCGGATTCGAGCACTTCGTCAGTTAGCGAACTTGGAGACGAAATAGCTATTCCTGGAGCATTACTTAGAATACTCCGCCTTAGCCATTCTAGATTGCTTATCTGAATATGCACTTCAAAACTCTCCCCTGAATCCTTGGAGGCAGAAATTACTGAAGAATTTCGCTCAATAAAACTTCGATGTGATTTTCTAACATTTAAAGTTATGTCAAATAATTTTGGTGGTTCAGTAATACTTACATGATCCTTGGGATCAATAGTGTTGCACTCTTCGATCAAGTCAACTTTAAACACACGATCGGACTTAGCCTCCAAATCAAAGGCGGATAAATAAAGATTGCCATTTAGAAAATAGATCCGTTGTGGGTCTACAACTCTGTTTGTCTTGGTGTCCTTAATTAGTGAACTATATGCAATATTTAGGTGTTTTCTTTCTGAGATAGCTTTCGTTATTGTATCGAAATACTCCGATTTGGTTTCGAGTGAGTTGAAAGCTATCGAGTTGCTGCCCCCTAGTTTCGAAATTTTATTGGACAAGGACTGTAATTTACTAAGTGCAACTGGATTAGATTTATTGATTTCAAGTAAAATCTGAAGACCTAGGGCAATCACAATTAATTCACTTTTATTAAATCTTCTAGGTTTATCTAGAACTTGAGGGTCAATTACTGAGACTATTCCTCCCTCAAAAACTATGTCAATCAGCTCGTAAGGTGTATAGCCAGGTAAACCACACATGAAAATCAATTGCAGATCACTCTCAATCTGCTTTTCTGTTACAGAAAACTTTGTAGACAAACTACTGATTGAGACACCCGGGTTTTCCAAAATATACGGAATTAAATCCATAGTTCTGAGTGCGCGTACCGCTGCATTATCAACCATCGACAAACTCCTGTAATCGAGAAATTATTGAGTTCCGTAATTTTTCAGGCTTTTTTACAATAATATTTTGTCCGTGCCATAATAATATTTCAATAATTTCTGGTTCGTAACTATACGGAATCTGCATCAGATCCCATTCTGAGTCATATTCCTGTACCGGGTACTTACTCCTCAAAGAATACGCTTGCTCTTTTCTTACAAGTATTTCCGCCTCAATTACTTCTTCTTCGCTGTATCTCTTTAAATATCTAGACAAGCTAAAGTTTTCCGGTTTCTTGAAGGACCCAGCATCCATTGAGATCTCTGATTCTAATCTGATCATCTTGAATGACTTTATGATTTTGTCATCTTGAGCAACTAAATACCAAAATCCAGAGCTCATAAACATTCCTAATGGCTCGACTAAACGCAGACTACCATTGTACTTAAATGAAAGTTTCTTGAGTTTTTCAATTGCTTCAAAAGCTATTGCAAGCATCTGTGAGTTTTCACTGTCTCTGATTATCGGAGAATTAAAAGTATTAAACCCAATTGGTCCGCTTAAAGATTGGATTTTTAGAAGCGCAGCTTTAGAATCATTACTCAGAGCCGAGTCATGCCATAAGTTGGCAGCCATTGTTAAATAGAGAAGTTCATCTGCGGCGAATTCGTTTCCGCTTAATTGAAAGGTTTCCGCTCGAATTAAATATCCTTGGTCATCCTCGAAAAGTGGGTCAATCCCCTTAACCTCGATATCCACACCCATATTTCTTAACTCATCTTTATCCCTTTCAAACATCCGCTCCATTGTTTCTGGCGATCCGTTGTACCCAGTAACGCTCTTGAAAATTTCTGATTTAGTTAAGTATCTTTTAGTTGCCAGTAGGGCCAAAGTTAGATTGATTAACCTCTCTGTTTTCTGGGAACTCATGGTGATAGGTTAGTCATTAGTAAAATCTTTGATAAGATCGCCTATGCATAAATTCCAAAAAGTTACCCTATTAATTGCCCCTTTGCTGCTTTTAGCAGCCTGCTCTACCGATGGAGGCGTAAATCCAATGACTAGCTCAGCACAATCATCTTCTGCATCTATTCCAGAAATAGGCGGCTCAAATGGTTCAAAGCCAACCATCTCAGCACCGTCTGGAGATGCTCCAAAGAATCTCGAGAAAAAAGATATTTTCGTAGGAACTGGCAAAGAGGCAGTTGCAACATCTATTTTGGAAGTTCACTACACGTTAATGGCATGGAGTACTGGAAACTTAGTTGAGTCTTCATGGGATTCTGGACAAACTGCAACATTTCCATTGAGTGGCGTTATTGCAGGCTGGCAACAAGGTATTCCTGGTATGAAAGAAGGCGGACGTCGTCTGTTAGTAATTCCACCAGATCTTGGATATGGCGCAAGTGGTGCAGGAGCTGCAATTGGACCAAACGAAACTTTAATTTTCGTAGTTGATCTAGTAAAAGTTAGCTAGCTACTCGATCACATCGTATGACCCTTTTGAAGGGCGACGACGACGTTGTAAAACTGGAACTCCGGGCGCCATTCGGCGTGCAAAGATTAGGAATCCGGTATGTCCAATCATTCTATGTTGAGGTCTCACCGCAAGACCTTCATGATGCCAACCGCGAACAATAGTTTCAGATGATTCAGGCTCAGTAAAATGACCAGAATCTTTTATTGCCTCTGCAATTTTTGATAATTGAGTTGTCGTTGCAACATATGCCATAAAAACCCCACCTGGTACTAATGCATTTGCTGCCGTTTCTACACAGTCCCAAGGACTAAGCATATCTAATATCACTCGATCAAAATCAGATTCAAATTTCTGATCTTGTAATGCGCTTATAGTTAATTGCCAGTTTTTTGGTTCACCGCCAAAGTAACTTTGAACATTCTTCTTTGAAATTTCTGCAAAATCCTCCCGGATTTCTACTGAATGTAAAAACCCGCTGTCACCAACAGCGCGAAGAATTGAAATACTTAGAGCACCAGAGCCAACTCCGGCCTCTAATACTCTAACGCCCGGCTTTATATCTGCCATTCCAATAATCATTGCTGCGTCTTTGGGATAAACAATTGTCGCTCCCCTTGGCATAGAAAGAACATAATCGGCAAGCAATGGCCGAAAAATCTGGAATTTTAGCTCTCCATTTGTTGCCACAATGGATCCTTCAGGGAGTCCAACTAAATCGTCATGTTTAAGCATGCCTTTGTGGGTGTGCCACTCAGCACCAGTTGTTAATGTAATTGAATAGAGCTTTCCCTTA
>Ga0114973_10003345_pt1 | contig 11337 bp, 6 predicted proteins | sample M_140807_MF_Meta_FD_87025 | JGI IMG/M metagenome (GOLD analysis project Ga0114973, IMG submission 87025) | Freshwater microbial communities from Lake Montjoie, Canada to study carbon cycling - M_140807_MF_MetaG | ecosystem: Environmental > Aquatic > Freshwater > Lake | place: Lake Montjoie... | reverse complement strand
CTTGTACTTTTCGTAAGACGTCCCGCCAGGCTTCCAATTGGAGCTCCGCATCATCTTACGAATGACATCATCGGCGTCAAAATGACCGAAGAAACTGTGTACAAAACCGGTACAGGAGATATCATAACGCGACCCATCAATTGTATATTTATGGGTCGCCTCATCGAACGTAATACGCTCATCGCGCGGGTGTTTATTTACAACTGCAAGCCGTTGCCAGGCAAGGGCTCCGTCGCTAATTGATTGCGGCATCGTAACTCTTTTATGCCGACAATCAAATTAAAGACCGAGGTCTCAATTTTTATGTCCGCCGTATAACATAGTATAAAAGGCGAAAATACCAAACAAAACTACAATAATTATAAAACAGCAGTAAGCAAGCCACTGGCGATTTGCGGCGACGGGCTGGATTGGCGCGGCAGTATGTACACTTACTAATCTAAATGTTAGAGGCTCAGGTCTTACAGTTACAACAGTATCAGCTGGAGGAGCAGAGGGCTGGGGTGTTGAAGGCAAAGGCACATAGGCTACAGGGTCCTGAAGGACTAAGGAGTCCTGATGGACTAAAGAGTTCTTACGGACTGAAGAGTCCATTACCTATTTATTGTGAAGATAGTTTAAATTGAGCAAATGGCGCTCTTTGACGATTCTGTTGATCAATTAACTATTATTTTCAAAATCAATTTTTTCCTCCTTGATTTGTCTAATATGTTAGTCCGACCAACTTCATCAGTATACGACCGAGCAAGTTAGAGCCAGTTACTGAGCCATCCTTCTCAACCGTGCCAGTCATCTCATTCTCAGCAGTTGCCGTGTAAGCAACAAGGCGGACCTTCTGCATCTTAACGGCGTCAAGAATCTTACGGAACACGGCGTCTTCATCGTAACGCTGCTTCAGATAACCCTCCAAAGGAGCCATAACTGCAGTAACATACGTTTCGGGTGTAAAGACCGCGCCGGTCTTCTTGATGATTGCCACCTTATGAGCATCACGCATTTTCACACCAAGTTCATCTGTAAGAGCCGCAAGGGCTTCGGCACTGGGGTCTGCACCAAGAGCCCGCTTCTCTGCCAGATACTTCTGGTAAATATTGCCGTTTGTTGAGAATAGTTGGGCGCCGAGCTCAGGCTTATTGCTGCCGAGCTGATACTTGAGTGCGCCAATAACCGCCTCCAGATTGGGGTACACAACGGAGGAGTTCTTGACATCCTTGAACATAAAGGGTGCGAAGGTGCTAATCGTGCGACGCCAACCCTTCTCCTTAATCTTGAGGTCATCCTTTGCGGCAGACTTATAGTAGAAAGGGTAAGCAGGACCGGTGGCAAGCACTAAATCCGGCTCAGCATTCTCCTCTTCCTCTTCCTCGGCAGCCTCTTCTTCAGCCTCCGCATCTTCTTCCTCCTCGACATCAGACTCCTCAGCCTTTACTTCGCCCGCCTCTGCCTCCGCCTCCGCCTCTGGCGCGGCAACATTCGGAGGTGCCTCCTCACGTGGAACTGCCGACAGGCGTTGTTCAAATGCCGCAACTACGTCAGGCGAGACATAGGTCTCAGTGGGAGCAACCTCAGCCGGCTCTGGCGATACAGCCTCAGGTACGACAGATTCACCCATTGCAGCAGCAACGACTGGCGGAGGTGGTAATGACAGTGCCGAGACAGTAGAGCGGCGGCGGAAGATAAACCACCGATTAAGGAAACTGAAGGTGCGAATCACTGCGCTCATTGCGTAATTACGACCGGCTGCCGTCGCCATCTCGTGCGAGACAGAGAAGAGATTGGTGGAGGCAACCATACCCATTGCCGCTAATTCCGCCGAATTGAGAAGTTCCATTCCGATTTCTCCCATACGGCGTACAAAGTACTGGAACGACACAAGATACTCGCGGTACGTCTCGCCAATACTGATGAAACTTACATCAATTGACTTGCCAAGAGACTCATCCGTCGCCGGAAGTGTAGTCATTTCGGCGTCGTACTTTTTAGTAATGCTCCAGATATCTGAGGCGCCCTCATTTCCGCGCTTCACCCCATCCATAGGCAGGTCCTGTAGCAGCGAAACCACTTTGTCGCCATCAAAGCAGCAGCCGACAAAGAATCCACCAACCTTCACAGTTTCGGCAAGATTGCGTAGGAATCCGTCCAACGTCGCACGGTCCTTGAAGAAGTAATGGAGCGAGAACATAAGGGAGGCAACGTCAAAGCCGGCAGCCGCCATTCCACGCATTTCCTGGACAAACGGTGGAGCCGTAGGGTCCGCCTCACCCCATAGAGTGCGTAGCATGCCCCTGTCAAGCGGCGTCTGACCGGCGGAGCCGTCCGCATAGCGAATAGAGGAATCCGCTTGGACAAAGAGCATACGCGGAACACCGGTACCGTTCTTGGACTTCATTAGATAATTGAGGTACCGACGGTAGGCACCATTCTTATTATCGGTGAGTCCGGTAAGGGCAACATCACATCCGAGCACCCAGCCCACACGAGCATTCATCCACTTATGGATATCACCGGCTTGACCGACCGACATATCAATTACTGACGCGCCCGCAGTGAGTACCTTAGAGAGCAGCAGCTCATCCTTGATGTAGCGATTGTGGAATTCGGCAAGACCGCGGATTTTATTGAGGTCCCGCTGCGGCGCCTTCCGCTGGTAGTACGCTAGATTCGTTGTTAGAGGCGCAGGAGTCTTTAGTCCGTCAGGACCGCCTTCCACCTCCTCGGTGATGGCACCACGGCGAATCATATATTCGGTAACGGGGTCGTGGATAGAGAGCCAGACATCATTGGCGACCTTATCGCTATTAAGAGTACCGCCGACGATGCCGCGGGTGAAATCTTCGGTCTTATCCCAACGAACGCGAAGGGGGACCCAGCGCCAACCTGCAGGTGCCTCTGGCTTATAGACCATTTCCACAATTGTACGATTGGTAATAGAATCTTTTGTCTCTTCGCAATAAATGTTATCATTTAATGCTTCCAGACTTTGTGCTGCAGGAGCAGCACCGGCGGCATCCGTTGCACCTGCATTAATCGCAACGTAGCATACGGACGCCATAGGATCTGGCGGAAGCGGTGTAAATTCTACGGGTTTATACACACTACGTGTTCCCTCCTGAAGCGAGGAGGGATAGGGCTTCTTATTGAGGACTGTGTCACGGGGGTCTACAAGAGCGGGGTCCACCGATGAGCCAACAAAGAGCCGAAGCGTTTTATAACGAACAATCTGATTGGTATCTTCACGTAGTTTGGTATTAATCGCATCTACCATAGTAACTTTACCGTCGCTATCCTTATCCTTTTCGGTGATAACTAGAAAATCAACAGAATTTTGGGATGCTGGCTTCCACTTGAATTGTGCGTCCCAGGTATTAATGTTCTTCACGAGTGGGGATGCATTAGGTGTGAAGATAAGACCGTCGGTGTGATAGGGTGCATCGCGTGCAAGGCGGTCCAGCACGGAGGCAGCCTCCTTAAAGATACCGGTAGGGTCCGTAGGGTCAACCGGCGTTTGGAACGTCTTCATATGAATGGAAAGGCTGTTCTGCTTTGGAATATTGCTAACAGTGTAGTCGGCATTGCTCAATGCAGCCACGGTTTCACGTAGGGCGGCTTCGCGGCTTACGGCGACTTCTAGTCCACGGACAATGAAGGGGCGCGCAGAAACATCCTCGCCACGCCGACCATTGAAGATATCAAAGGCGTAGTAACGGCATATTGGCGTATCGGATGCATCCCGTGTTACCCATTCGCCGTCTAGAACCGCTCCTGCCCATTCCGCAATCTCAATATCCGCTACACGCCGGTCCGTACCATATACATTAAGAGACCGATCTACCATATAAATGCGTCCGTTCTTCGCAACAATCATCAGACAACGTAAACCATCTGCCTTGTCAGTAACATTATAATCCTCGAGACGAATATTTGCCATATCTGCCTCCTTCTCAAGTCCCATATGTGACTTGCGCAGAGTTACTGGCTGAGAGCCAGGAAAAGAGCCCTTTTTCACACCGGTCTGCCCCTCCATTTGCCCAATTATCTGCAGGCGTACCGATTCACGCGTGAGGATATACGACTTTTGTAGTCCGCGTAGCACTGTGACGATGCCAAAGATAAGGGCTTTCTTGCTCGCTCCGCTCAGAGCTTCTACCTCCAGCTCGTAGTGCGTGGGCTGCTTGACAATGCCGGCGTTTGTGAACGTTGTCGCCTGAATGTAGTTACCGCGGGTATCTTTACGATTCTCACGTACAAAGCTGGCGTCAAACTGGAGTCCCTTCCAGTGTAGAGAGGTGAAGCTGAAACGCTGCATGTAGCGGAACGCTTTGGGCAACGATGCCCATCGAGTAACTGCATCAACAACACGGGGGTCGTCTTTTGATAGTGGAATTTCGCGACGGAGTTTGACACGGACACCGTATTCAGGTAGGTCAATTTCGCTAGGTCCTTTTGCCGTTGCCTGCTTCTTATCCTTGAGGATACAGAAGAACGGTTTGCCCTTGAGTGTATTGTCACGGCAATACGCTTGTACGGTACCCTCGCCGACAAGGGTAAACCGTAATCCTCCACCAACCATGATATTCAGTTTGGGAGGTTGTGGGTCCTCCTGTAGACCAATGCTACGTAAATGCTTAATAGCATTCAAGAACGCCGTATAATCGAGCTCTTTGCCGTCAGGGCGCTTAAATGTTGCCTCAATTTCGGTTTCTGTAGCGGTTTCCCACGCAGCCCATAGGGTATCTAAACCCTGAGATTCGCCCGATTTGAGTTCTAAGGACATACTTCTATTAAGTCTGAGACTTTTTGCTTAAAGCCATCAACTTTTATCTTCGCCCTGGGCTAGACCGAAAGTCGGGACTTTAATTTGTATCCGGCGATGGCTGCAATGCGTTCCACCTTAGACCCGGCAACCATCGCCATTCCCAGTTTCTTTCCTACGGATTCCAAATCGGCAAGCGTTAGTTTCTCTAAACTATGAATAACTGACGTGGATGGTAGTAGAGTCCAAGAGTGCGTAGTAGCATAGTTTACTAAGTCCTTTCCGGTAGTTACTCCACCTACACGCATTATCATTCCGGTATGATGTACGTGATAGAGCCCTTTTACAACCCCAAAAGATCCGTCACTAATATAATCTGCAGCAGGATATACAGTAATCGCTTTTGTATCATCGTCCCAAATAGCAACTTGAATCTGCTTGGCGACGCATAGAAAGTCTAGAAAAGCGGAAACGGATTTATCAGTCTTGACGACTTGCCATAGAAAGACGGATTTGGCTTGCTTGAGCTCGTGAAGGTCGCCACCAGATGCGCAACGGGGACGAATAATAGCCTCAAGCATCGTCTTAGTCCATCCACGTGAACGTCCACCCTGGGACTTATAGAGTTCATCAATACGTGCCTCACAGCGCAGTGCCTCGTCAATCTCCATCTGGCGCTTACTTGCCTTAGGCGAATTGTTGTACAGAATATCAATCATCTCAATACCAAATACAATAGGGTCTAGGGTGTATTTGAGGATATTAAGTTTCTCTACTTTCTTCGGTTGGATAGCAGGGGTTGTCGGCGGTACAACAACAGGAGGAGCAGGAGGAGGAGCAGGAGATTCAACTACATCCACCTGTGCAGCAAGAATCGGAAAGTGATCTACGCCCTTTCGATTGGGCACTAGTAATTCCAGCGCGCATACATTATATGTTTGAAACGGATTAGACTTTAGAAAGTCAGATAATTCATTCCAATGAACCATTTATATGTATAAAGCGGCGAATCATTTAGACCCATCGGCAACCATTCCCGCGGTCCGGGTTAAAGAGCTAAGATACATCTCGCGGTCGGCAAGATTCTTACGATTCGTTTGGGTAAACTTAATAAACAGCTCAAGGTCATCAAAGACCGGCTGTGCTAGATTACAGCAATTGAAAAAGACTCCGTTCAAATTCTCAGAAAACTCAGCCGAATGTTTTTGTAAAATTCGGATAATCTCAATGTGCTCTGTCTTTGTTAGACCCTTCAGGCTTTCTAGAAATGCTCTGCGACGCTCGTACTCTTCGGGTGATAGAGTACCGGGTACTGGCACCGCTGACATTGTTAATAAGAGACAAGTGTTTCATCATAATCATCTTACGCATTTGTAGCCGCCTCTTCCCCACCCTCCACGTCTACCAATTTGCCGACTGCCATAATGAATGGAGCATTCGTCTTGATTTCACTGCGTTCTAGACGAATCTTAATCATATCACCCTCCTTAATTCCGTCAAAAGCGGTATTGCCAATATGAATATCACGGGGCACAAGGATACGAATCGCCTCTTCAAATACGGCGTAGACACCCATCTTTGTGACCTTAATAACAAGCACATCCATAACCATACCACCCTTGGGATACAGCACTTCACACTTCATCTTACAGTCGTAGACGAAGTTGCCGGTGTAGCGACCATTCTCAGCAGCACCGGCACTGCGGGCGACCAAATCAATGGAATCGGGCTTGACGTAGCCGTTTGCATTACACTTGGACTCGTGACGCTCCTTGAGTTTCGTTACAAGCATATCCTTCACGTCATCGGGCTTGCTTACATTGTTGATTTCGCTAGGCGTCAGTGCAACACGTTCATCTAAGTAAATGGTGTGATACATCCCTTTACTCATCTCCTATTGGTTTGAGAGGTTTCAAATTTTAAGCCAACGCCGACCCGCTCGCCGACACCTTAGGTCATCTTGACCCCCGCCCGTGCCGAGTCCACCACCGAGAGGAACCAGCGTACTCCTCCAATAGCACGCCGGTCGGCGTATCGCAACAAAAACTCCATATACGGGCATATTTGTTTGAGAGTCAGGTCGCCAGTATTTGCAAGAGGGTCGGCAGAATCACTACGGAATGCGGGGTCGACCGCCGTAAATTGCTTATCTAGAATATCCTGTCGTGCCTTACGACCTTTGTCCGCCTTTGTATCCGCCGGTTTGTCGGTGAGAAGTAATGCCGCAATCGGATCGCCAGCGGCACGGAAAATATCGTGAATAGCACGAATACGTTTCTGGTGGTTGCCAAGATTACTCGTATTCGCACATTCGGCACCTTTAATATCACCCTTATCCTTATCAACAGTCTTAAACACAATTGTCTTTTGTTTGGACACCAGGAAACCGAAATAAGGACCGGTATCCGCCTTACGGTCAATCGGTGCTCCTAGAATAGAATTAACGTCCTCCTTGAAGACGGCTGTACACTGTGAAATAGAGCCGCCATACTGACAATAGGTCTGAATAGCACCAACATCGCCTACAGATAGATTATAAATCACGCATCCGCTGATACGGTTAACCTTATCTTTTTGGAACAATTCAATACGATGGTTGTCTTTCATAAAAACCTTTGCACATTCCCGCTCGTAGCCGGCAAGTTTATCAATGCCACGCGTTAGCCAATTACGGAAGACCGCTAGTTGTTCTTTGTGTGACCAGAAATTCTCCATATACCAATGATAGGCAATAGGACGTACATCGGGCAACCGGCGGAAAAATCGTAGAACCCATCGCCAACCCAATAAGGCGTCGGTTTCAGATATAGAGCCTGTGAGTTTTGTTTGTAGAATCTGCGTAAGAGCCGAATCCCACTTTTTGAGTTTTTCAAGCGCTTTCTTTGCCAGAACATCGTCGCTTTCCGTATCTACGACTGCAGGTGCAGCTGCAACTACAGCAGTAGCGGCTGCCACTGGCGGTGGGGCAAGTGTAAGCCCCTCTGTAGCTAGAAGAGTACCGCGCGGCGGGTCAAAATCGCGCGGCATACGACCATACGCACGACCGTAGCGTAGTGCCATAGGTATCATAGTATCCGTTACACCTTCTGGTTGGAATACAATGTAATCATTAACTAACTTCAATGTGCCGTAAATTCCATCATTGCGGTGAATGCGAACTTTATTGAGTACATCGCGTAGACCAATACGGGCAAAGGAGGGCGGAATACCGTGATAGAATAATTCAAGTATCTTATCCACCTTGATTACGGTCTCCGTTTTGAAATAGTTAATAAGCAATTGCTGGCGCTCTAAGAATACACGACGGAAATTATACGCTTTTTGTGTACTTTTGTTCGACCCTACGTCATCCTCAGAATCTGCACCGCACTTGTATGGCTTACATTCATAGTTCACAATATCCCCATCGTCATTATAGATAGGATTGCCGATGAAGTCGCATAGACTTGTAAACGGTTCATCCATGAGTGGAATAGTTTCTGTACGTTCGAGCGCATCTATAATTGTACGTTCTCCCATATCTCTGAGTAATACCGCATTCAGATTGAGAATACAATCCCACGCATTCTCTTTCATTAGGCGGCTAACACGACCGATGGGCTGTGCCTTACGAACAGCAAGGCGATAGGCATACAAGTCAGCGGTCTCATATTTACCGACATCTACCGCGTGTAGATAGATAAGACAATTACGCTTTTCCAACGGCAATTCCATATGAGAACAGAAACGAACGCCGCGTCCTTCAATCTGTTCAATACGATTCAAGTGATACCAGCCGTCTAGCAAATGGATTTGGCGAATACATTTCAAGTCCAGACCCTCGGATGCCACTTGCGAGCCGATAATCGCCTTTACCTTACTTCCTTCCACCTCATCCATATTTTTGAACGTTGTAGCGTAGCGTATGAGCCCAGGGAAATTAGGAGAAAGCGCGTCATCGGATGTCAGCAAAATATAGAATTTAGTTGCCCGCGGGACACCCTCTTGAATTAAAAGCGGTGCAGGTGTGCCGTCGGCTAATACGCGGACCCAGCCGCGCAATTCTAATGCAATAGCAATGGGCAATGCACCCGCATTTACGTAGCGAGAATAGACAAAGGAGATGCCCTCACCGCGCTCAACACAATCTACAATTGCTGCAATCTTAGGTGCGTAATTGGCGAGATTCTCGGCACCAAAGATGTCACCAACAGTCGGCGGGTCTGCAGTATTCCAGGTATATTGTTTGACTTTGCTAGTGCGAATCGTAGTTGTGGTCTCTTTGAAGTACGAACGCCATCCATCGCGACCGTAGGTTCCGTTTTTGTAATAAATATTTCCCATTTGCATTGTGCGGTCAAGGATAAAGTCGCTAATTTCGGCACCGCGGTCCGATTCGTCTACCGTTTGATTATGATACTTTTTCAAATATCCACGTAGATTGTCGCCCGCCCACGTACCGCCTATTTTATGAATCCATAGGGGCAAGCGTTTCATAATATTTTTATCGTTGCCGCCCCACGAGACACGACCTATACGCTCTTTCTTTCCCTTTTTCATTTCTTTGCGTGCAATACTGCGGGTAGGATAATCAGTACTTATAAATTCATTACTATTGCTCTCCGCGGGTGTAAGACGAATAGGAAATGTATTGGGATTTTCGCCACGCATATAACTGACATAGCGTTTGAGCAACCGGCTGAGTGCATCCGCACCACCTTCTTTAAATTGTCCATCGGGCTGGAAAATATTCGATACTTCTAACTTCAAAGAGTCATCCTTAGTATCATTCAAACTTAGTAGATTGAGTAAGAAGACAATTTCGGGCGCGGTATTGTACATTGGTGTAGCGGTCATAAGCATAACACGGAGTCCATCGGCAACGCGTAAAATATCCTGTAGAATGGGCGTAAGGCGTTTTCCTTCGGCACGCTCGGTAAGTCTAACGCGGCTAGGCTCATCTGCAGCGGGTAAATCGGTGATTTCTTCATCGGCAGTACCGGCGTCGCCTGGGTCTGCATCACGGAGATTATGTGCTTCATCAATAATCAACAGATGGTCGGCGAAGAGTTGACGCATAATGGCAATTTTACGGTCATCACGCGCAACGCCGGTAATAGCATCTGGTATCTCCTTGAAATGTTTAAGAACCCAGTTGGCAAAGGCAAGATATCCCATAATCTTATAGCGTTGTTTGACAAGTTTGTCCACCTCTTTGTTTATTTCTTCTTTATTGGGGTTGTTTGCCATATCCGCCAGGCGGACATAGGTCATACTTGTACATTGTGGGGACTTCCAGAGCTCTTTGGTGAGAGCATACTCCGCTTTAGTGGTAGGAACAAGACGATTGATGTCAAAGATTGTACGACGAAATCCTTCGGCAATGGCTTGGGGTGCGATAATATAGACTTTGTTATAGGGCATTGTTTCTAAGAACGTTTCGGCAACCGTGACGGCGGAGCAGGTCTTACCGACGCCTACGCCGTGATACAGCAATACACCATTGTAAGGAGTATCAGGATGTAAGAAGCGTGCTACAAGTCGCTGGATGGAGGTAGTGCTAAATTCGCCGGCAGCCCGCTGGCAACTATCTTCAGCTACGGGCTCAGAGCGAAGGTCGTAGAATTCGGTCTTTTTAGCAAGGCGTGCTGCAAAATTAGGGTCGGATACATCGGGGTATAAACCGTACATTTCATCGCGCTGTTCTATCCATTCTTCGGGTCTAGGAATATCAAGTTTACGGGTAACCATTTCCATAAGAATTGCATCACGCACACGGGTATCCAGGTCACCTGAGAGTATCTTGCCATATGTATCATCATCTACATTCATCTTATCGGTGTCGTTATCCCGCCAATACTTTTCAGCGTATGTTTGGAGTTTGTCATTGTCCCAAGATTTGATATCTTGGGCAACAAGGGTAGCCATAGGTTCCGCATTTTGCGGAGCTTGTGTCTGTATAAGTGGCGCCGTCGCCATTCTCTCTGTTTGTAGGGCGAATTTAAATCGTTTACCACCACGAACGCCAACGCTTTCTAGCGGCAGCAGCAGCGGCAGGAGCGTTGTTCTTCTTTGTAGTATTTGCGGGCTTATTGTTTGGCTTGGCATTGTTCTTTTTCGTAGTATTGTTCGCCGGCTTATTATTTGGCTTGGCGTTGTTTGCCGGCTTGTTATTTGCAGTAGCAGCGGCATTGCCAGTTAGATTCTTGCGCGCATTTACAAAGACATTGACCTTATTTACGTAATTTACGGTGGACTTTGAATTTTTATGGTTCTTAATAATCTTATTGTGCTCCTCTAAAAATGTGGCGGTTGCCTTCCAGACGGACTTATCCGGGTCATTGTTTTTCAAACTATTCAATCCCTTTTTGATTGCAGGAACTACCTTATTTAACTGCTTAGCAGCCTTATTGAGGCTTGCGTTGTTTGCCTTATTTACAGGCGCATTATTCTTCTTATTGGCATTTGCCGTGTTCTTCTTATTGCCATTTACAGGCTTGTTATTCTTCGTATTATTCTTCTTATTGCCATTTACAGGCTTGTTATTTTTCGTGTTATTCTTCTTATTGCCATTTGCCGGCTTGTTGGCATTCGCAGGCTTGTTG
>Ga0114973_10003336_pt1 | contig 11350 bp, 5 predicted proteins | sample M_140807_MF_Meta_FD_87025 | JGI IMG/M metagenome (GOLD analysis project Ga0114973, IMG submission 87025) | Freshwater microbial communities from Lake Montjoie, Canada to study carbon cycling - M_140807_MF_MetaG | ecosystem: Environmental > Aquatic > Freshwater > Lake | place: Lake Montjoie... | reverse complement strand
GCTCATCAGCCGCGGCGGCGAGGACATTCCGGAGAGCGTCCGCGGGGCGACCAGGCTCTCGACGATGTCGAGCGGCTATGCCAAGTGGCCGGTCGTGGCTCCGATCAAGGGATTCCGGAAGTACGGCAAGTCGGGCATCGAGATCAGCGAGATGCTGCCGGCCATCGGCGGCATTGCCGACGAGATCTGCCTCGTGCGAAGCATGCAGACGGAGGCGGTGAACCATGCGCCGGGGGTGACATTTTTCATGACCGGTTCGCAGGTGCCGGGCCGGCCGAGCATGGGGGCATGGGCGAGTTACGGCCTCGGCTGCGAAACCGACGAACTGCCCGCCTTCGTGGTGATGACCTCGTCCGACAAGGAGAAGAGCTGCGGGCAGCTGTTCTTCGACCACTACTGGGGCAGCGGGTTTCTGCCGAGCCGGTTTCAGGGCGTGCGGTTTCGCAACACGGGCGACCCGGTCCCCTATCTGGCCAATCCCGTCGGCGTCAGCCGCGAGTCGCGACGGGCCCTGCTCGACGACATCGCCGCCATGAACGCCGCCCACCTGGCCGACTACGGCGACCCCGAGATCGATACCCGGATCGCGCAGTATGAAATGGCCTACCGCATGCAGGCGAGCGTGCCCGATCTCGTCGATTTCTCGAGCGAACCGAAGCATGTGCTCGACCGCTACGGGCCGGACGTCCAGGTGAAGGGCAGTTTTGCCTACAACTGCCTGATCGCCCGCCGACTGCTGGAGCGGGGCACGCGGTTCGTGCAGCTGATGCATGCCGGCTGGGATCAGCACGGGAACCTGTTCACGCAGTTGGAAACCCAGTGCCGCGACACGGACAGGCCCTCCGCCGCCCTCGTGCAGGACCTCAAGGAGCGGGGCCTGCTCGCCGACACGCTCGTCGCCTGGGGGGGGGAGTTTGGCCGCACCCCGTTCGGCCAGGGAGATCCGGCCAATCCCAAGGGCCGCGACCACTTCGGGAAAGCCTATTCTTGGTGGCTCGCCGGGGGCGGTGCGAAGGCGGGGCATGTCTACGGTTCGACCGACGACTATGCCTGGAACATCACCTCCGACCCGGTGCACATCCACGACATGCAGGCCACGATCATGCACATGGCCGGCATCGACCACACAAAACTCACCTTCCGCTACCAGGGCCGGCAGTTCAGGCTCACCGACGTGCACGGACATGTGGTGAAGGGCATTCTGGCCTGACCGCCGGGCGAGGATGCCCGGCAGGCGTTTCAGCGACCAGCGGTCGCCAAGCAAAGCACGGCCGGAAGCCGTGGCTTTGCGTGAAACAGCCGTGCACGGACATGTGGTGAAGGGCATTCTGGCCTGACCGCCGGGCGAGGATGCCCGGCAGGCGTTTCAGCGACCAGCGGTCGCCAAGCAAAGCACGGCCGGAAGCCGTGGCTTCGCTCTCCCAGGCCGTCTGGTTCGCGACCTCTGAAGACCACGAATTTTCCCGAGATTTCGCAGTTTCGCGGTCCATTCTTGACAGTTTGGCCTACTCCGCTAGCCTAACACCCCAGATTCCCCAGGCGGAATCTCTTCGCCAACCCGCAACGCTTACAGGGGAGTGTTGCTGGTTGGCGGACATGGGTCCGCCTGCGGTTGTCTACCGGTTGATCAATCGTTCGCTGCGGTCCGGTGGCCGTCCCGGATCGGGGTTTTTTCGTGACGGCTTCAGGACGCATAGCGCGTTGTATTCCCTTCCCAGGAGATATGTGATGAAGCGTTTTCTCGGATTCGCGGTTGCGATGTTCTTCGCTCTCGTGGCCATCGCCCTCGTCGGCGGTGACACGGGTGCCGTTGCCGGCCACGGTTGCCACGGTCGGAAGTGCCACGGTGGCCTGATGGCCAAGCATCGTGCCAAGAAGGCCGCCCGCAAGGCTGCCAAGTGCCACGGTGCCGAAGCTGCTCCGGCCTGCGAAAGCGGCTGCGGCGAAGCTGCCCCGGCCTGCGAAGGCGGCTGCGGCGAAGCTGCCCCGGCCTGCGAAGGCGGCTGCGGTGAGGCTGCTGTCGTCGAAGGCGGCTGCTCCAGCTGCGGTGGCGGCGAGATGGTCGAGGGTGCCGTTTCGGGCGGCTGCGTCGGTGGCGGCTGCTCGGGCGAGAGCGTGATCTCGGAAGGCGTTCCGACCGAGGCTGCCGCCCCGGTTGCCGCTCCGGCTGCCCCGGCTTCGGGCACCTGATCCCGTCTGGCTCGTCGTGTCTTGCCTGCCCTGAGGCAAACGCGACCTGCCAGTAGCCTGAATGAAAAGAGACCGGGCCTTCCGCAAGGAGGGCCCGGTTTTTTATTCTCGAACGACAGGCTGAAGCCTGTCCCACGTCGGCAGGCGATCAGGGCTGCGACGGTGGGGCTGCAGGCTCGCCTGCTGGTGGGCGGCCGAGGCGTCTCAAGAGCCGGCTCCGCCTCGGTGGCGGTGCCGTATCGGGATTCTCTCCGCCAGCCGCGGCACGTTCGGCCCGCCGCTTGGCGACCTCGTCGAGCACGCCACCGACGAGGTCGATGACCGCGTCGGTGGATGGATCGCGGGCCACGTCGGCCGGCAGTGCCGACTTGATCCGCTCGAGCTTCTCGGCGGTCCCCTCCTTGGAGTCCGGGGCGGGTTCCTGTCTGGCAACCGGATTCTTGGGATCGGTGGCCCTCGTTTCCCCTGGCGCCGGCGGCCCCTGCTTCGTCTCGGACGTATCCTTGCCGTCGCGGACTGCTGCCGCATCAGCCTGGCCCGTTGCCTGAGGCGGAGTCCAGCTGGGGGCGGGCGGCTGCGACGGCCGGGCCGGCTGCTGCCCACCGCGGTTTCGCAGCCCGTCGATGAGGTCCGCAACCACGTCGCCGGCAGTTGCCCGAATCGACCCGTCGAAGTTGACCTTCGGCTCGCCGAGAACGCCGCCGACCCCGATCGAGATCGATTTTCCGGCGAGGGCAGCCAGCAGCGGGCGATCCGCGGGCAGGTCGCCCGGAATCGGCAGGGCAAACTTCAGATCGAGCACCTTGTCGTCGAGCCCGACGGAACCGCTCGACTGAACGTCGAGCCGCTGTCCGGGCTTTGCCAAAGGCACCCCAAACTCGAGCCCCTTGTGCCAGACCCGCCGCTCGGCCAGCTGAAACTCCACATTCGAGTCGTCGGCGACCCGGATCGACGACGGCAGCTGCAGCCTGCCCGGCAGGGCATTGATCATGTTGGCGACGAGCGGGCCGGGCCCGAGATCGACCTCGTGCATGGCCAGCGACCCCGAAAGCCTCGCGGCCTCGGGAGCCCCGACGGGAAACGTGCCGCCGTCGATCTTCAGCGAGAATCGGCCACTCGTTCGGGTGGCGTCGGCGAGCACCGGCGCGATGTAGGCCAAAACACCCTGGGCTACGTTGGCCTCGAGCTTCGCATGATCGAGCAGCTTCACGCCGTCGATCTTCCATTCGCTGAAGTCACCGTCAGCGGACGGCCCGAGGGCCGCCCGGATGTCGGTCGGCTCGCTCTCCCACGGGTCTGGCGACCATGGCCCTTCGATCCGGGCCACGGCATCGTCGATCTCGAATCGCACCCGCACGGGGCTGCGTCGCGGCGAACGCGGGCCTGCGGTCTGCCCCTTGGAAGCAGTCGGCAGGAACAGGTCGCTGAGGTTCGAATTTCGATTGGCATCGAAGACCACGTCCGATCGCATGCCTTCAACCCGAAACCGGCCGAGATCGCCGAGCGAGAGCAGCATTCCGGCGAGGCCGTGGCTCCCCTCGATCCGGGCGATCGCAAGCGGCGACCGGCTCCCGTTGTGCGGCACGACCTTCACGTCCTCGAGCAGGATCGGGCCGATCCAGCCGATGCTGGCGCGGCCGATCGAGACATCGGCCTGAAGGCCCGGCACCGCCCTGGCGATGAAACCGGAGATCCGGGCCGGATCGGAGAGCAGCCAGGGCACGACCCCGACACCGAGCAGGACCGCGCCGACCGCCGTCCAGAGCGTGGTCGTCGCGAGGGACGACAGAAACCGCTTCGGGGCTTCCGGGGCCCTTGCTTCCGCGACACCAGACTGACCGCTCGGCTGACCATTGGGATTCGCCATCGACATGCACTCCGAAAGAGAACCGGAAAAGGACGACGCCAAGGAGGCGTCTCCCAGAGATCATACTCCCATCCGCCACTGGCAGCCGCGCCCGGAGACCAGACTGCAAATCGGCCGAGACAGTTCGCTCAAACCTGGCTGGCTCCAGCCTCGAAATTCAACGCCGCCGAACTCGGCAGGCTGACGACCGGAAAGCAGGGTGTGGACGAAACCCTCGAGGCAATCCAGAAAAAGACCGTGGCGTTTCTCGCCTCGTAGTGACCGCGACGGGGTGCCACGCGACGCGCACACCCTGCATGTTGATTCTGATAGACTCCGTCCAACCGCACTGAATGCCGAGGTGCATCTGGTGCTCGAGCGCCTGCCTTCTCGAAGCAGTCGACCGCCATGATGCTTTCACTGACCATCCGCCGGAGCTTCCTGTTCCGCGCGATCGCCTTCGCCTGCTACAGCTTCGCCCTTGCACAGTCGGCCACGAGAGGACGGCAGGCCCTTCGAACGTCCCTCCCGGTTCACCAACGTCTGGGTGCTCGAGGACGGAGCCTGGCGGTGCGTGAGCGGTCATGCGTCGGTGATCCCCAGGCGGCAGTGAGCTCCCGAGCCCCATGATCTGGTCGCAGGTCTACGATCCATTCGCCTCACCGCTGCTCTCGGCGCTTGTGGCGACGCTTCCGCTGGTTGCCCTGCTGGGGCTGTTGGCAGGGGCGGGATGGTCGGCCCACGCGGCGGCAGTGGCGGGTCTGGCCACCGCCCTGGCGATCGCCGTGGGAATCGTCGGCATGCCGGCCTCTGCGGCCCTGGCCGCCGCCCTCCACGGCGCCGCCTTCGGGCTTTTTCCGATCGGCTGGATCATCGTGACGGCCATGTTCCTCTACCAGCTCACGGTCGAGGCCGGGGCCCTCGGCATCATGAAGCGATCGGTCACCAGGCTCTCCGCCGACCACCGCATGCAGGCCCTCCTGATCGCCTTTTCGTTCGGGGCATTCCTCGAAGGGGCGGCCGGGTTTGGGGCTCCCGTCGCGATCTCGGCGGCACTCCTCACGGGCGCCGGCTTTCCCGCCCTCGAGGCGGCCTGCCTGGCCCTGATTGCCAACACGGCGCCGGTCGCCTTCGGCGCCCTCGGCACGCCGATCATCGCGCTGGCGAAGGTGACCGGCCTCGAAGAACAGGCGATCTCCCAGATGGCCGGGCGTCAGCTCCCCTTCTTCTCGCTCATCGTGCCGGCCTGGATGGTGGCGACGATGGCGGGCTGGCGGGGGCTCCTGGCGGTCTGGCCCGCGGTGTTTGTCTGCGGCGCATCCTTCGCCGTGGTGCAGTTTGCCATGGCCAACCATGTGGGTGCGGCACTCGTCGACGTGGTGGCGGGGATCGTCAGCCTCGTGACGCTCGCCGTGTTTCTCCGCTGCTGGCAGCCACGGGAGTGCTGGCAGCACGGGGCCGCCGTTGCAGACGGTTCGCTGATGGAGATAGTCCCCGTCGTCCCCGACTCCGGCCGCGCCATCGCCTGGGCCTGGGCACCCTGGGCGTTTCTTTCGGTGGCCGTCTTCTGCTGGGGCCTTCCCGCAGTGAAGGCCACGCTCGAAGGCCGCTCCTGGCCGCTTCCGGCCGGTGCGAACGTCGCTTCCGCACCGGCCCCGGGAAGCCTCCCGAAGAGCATCCTGGCGCCGGAACTCCCAGTGCCCATGCTCGATGGCCGCGTGGCCAAAGTCCCGCCGGCGACGCGGGAGCCCTTCGAAATCGAACGGGCCGTCTACCGACTCAACTGGCTCTCCGCGGCGGGCACTGGCATCCTCTTGGCGGCTCTCGCCGCAGTGCCCTGGCTTGGCCTCTCCTGGCGGCGGGCGACCGTGATCTGGTGGGAAAACCTGCGCCGGCTCGGGCTCTCGCTCCTGACGATCGCGGCCATGCTGGCGTTGGCATTCGTGACCCGGTATTCCGGCACCGACGTCACGCTCGGTCTGGCCCTCACCCGGTCGGGCTGGCTCTATCCCTTCTTCTCCGCCCTGCTCGGCTGGCTGGGCGTGGCCCTCACGGGGTCCGACACCTCCAGCAATGCGATGTTCGGCAGCCTGCAACGCGTGACCGCCGAGCAGTTGGGCCTGAACCCCCTACTGATCTGCACGGCCAACAGCACCGGCGGCGTGATGGGAAAGATGATCGATGCCCAAAGCATCGTCGTGTCTGCAACGGCAACGGGCTTGCGCCGCCAGGAAGGTGCGATCCTGCGGCGGGTCTTCCCGCACAGCCTGGCGCTGGCAATCCTCGTGGGGTTGCTCGTCTGGCTGCAGTCGGGTCCTCTGGCATGGATGGTGCCGGAGTGAGGGCCGCACATTTCCCATCCCGGGGAAGGTGGGGAACGTCCCCATTTGCATTCTTTCCAAGCGGTCGCGTAGGATGCCGAAACTTTCGTTTTCAGCCTTGAAAACATGTCTCCGCGGGCGTAGCTCAGTTGGTAGAGCGCTAGCTTCCCAAGCTGGATGTCGAGGGTTCGAGTCCCTTCGCCCGCTCTTGTCGCCGGTTGTGTTTCCCAGTCTCTCGTCCCCAGAAAAAGGTGCCCCACCATGGCCAAGAAGACTCCGTCCACCATTGCCGCAGCAGAGATGCTTCCCGCCGACGTCCTCAAGCGTGCCAAGGAACTTCTGACGTCGGCCGAACGGAAGTTCTTCGATTCGAGTTTCGGTTCGTCGCTGGCCAAGGCGACCCACGAGCAGGTGCAGGCGGCGACGAAGCAGGCCCGGATCCTGCGAAACAAGTGGCGTGACCTCCACCAGAGCCAGACCCGCTCCGCCAAGCGGACCGGCAAGACGGGCGGCGGCAAGGTCAACGCCCGCACCCAGGAGAAGCACGACCTCTTCGCCGGAGCTGTCGAGCGACTGGAGAAGCGGCTCGGCGACCTCAAGCGGTTTGTCACCGAGGCCGTTTCGGCGCCAAAGGCGGCCGCCAAGCCCGCGGCCCGCAAGGCGGCTCCCGCGCAGGCCTCGCCCGCCAAGGCGGCCAAGAAGCCGGTCAAGAAGATGGTGCCGAAGCGGGCGACGACCGTTTCGAAGAAGGCCCGATCTGCGGGAGTGCTCGCCGAACTGGCCCAGTCTCCCGCCACCCAGGCCGTGCGTCTCGACCGAACCAAGCAGCGGTCGGCCGTCACCGCCGCCAAGGCTGGCCGTCTCAAAATCGAGGGACTCGGAGCCCGCCGGATCGGCCATGCCGCGGCCCGCGGTCGTCGCACCCAGGCCCGTCGCGACACGCGGCCGAGGTAAGCCGAGGAAAAGAGAACGCTCCCGCGCCGCAAACGTTCTTGGGAAAATTCCCGGTTCAGATGGCTGCAAAGTCGTCCAACCGGTTTCCGATCCCGCTGATCCTTGCGCCGACGCTGCCCGGCCGTGAAATCGCGTTGTCGCGAATCCCCGCCAGCAGGCGACCGTTGAAGGACAGGGCAAGCGAGTTGCCGACGACATCGAACTGCATCAGGCCGCTGCCCCGGGGTGCGGCCCGGCTGGCAAGCAGTTGCCAGACGCCGTCGACGTTCCGCCAGATCTGACCGACGAAGCCGGCCGGTTGCTTCACGAGCCTCGCAAGATACATGTTCGAGTCGCCGGAACCGCCATACCGAGCCACGAGGCCCACGGCCTGGCCGTTGACCGCTCGCACCGTCACCCTCGCCCGCAGGTGCACGTCGGCGACCGAGACACCGCCGAGCACCATGACGGAATTCCCTCCGCTCGTGGAGATGGCGGTGTTTGCCGAGATCGCGATGCGTCCGACCGCCTGCACCCAGTCCGGTTCCGCGACCGGGCCCGCCGGGCGGTTGAATGCATCGCTGAATGGCAGCGTCAAGGACCGGGCCGGGGGCGTGGCCGCAGGCAACGGGGCAGGAGTGGGAGCCGGGGCGAAGACGCCAAGCGAGGCCAGGGCAGCGGCGGCGTTGAGCCGGCCACCCGTCACGGTTTTTCCCAGCAGGCTGGCGACCGGGGTCGTCGTTCCCAGAATCGCCGTCCGCACCTCGGCCAGGGTGATGCCCGGCTTCGCTGCGGCCAGCAGTGCCACCACCCCGGTCACCTGGGGCGCCGCCATCGAGGTTCCCGAGAGGATGCCATAGGTGCCGCCGGGAAACGTCGATTGGATCAGCGAACCGGGGGCGGCGAGGTCGACCGTGGTGCCGCCGTAGTTCGACGTTGGTGCCAGCGTGTTCGTGGTTGAAAGGGCCGCCACGGCGATCAGGTTCGGCAACTGGTAGTTGGCCGGATACCGCGGGGTCGCATCGTTGTTTGAGGCCTGGTTGCCGGCGGCTGCGACGAAGGTCACGCCGACGTTTCCCTCGGCGCGGATCGCCTCCTGAACGACCACCGAATACCCGGCCGCCGACTCCCAGCTGGCATTGGCGACCACGATGTTGATGCCGTGATCCCGCCGCATCATCGTGACGTAGTTGAGTGCCTTGAGGACCGCGCTCGTGGAACCGATGCCGCGGCTGTCCTGCACCTTGAGCGGCAGCAACGACACCTGCCAGGCGATCCCAGCGACGCCGAGGCCGTTGTTGCCGACGGCCCCGATGATGCCCGCGACATGGGTGCCATGGCCGTAGCCGTCTGTCACCTGATTGTTGTCATCGACGAAGTTCCAGCCGTGGATGTCGTCGGTGTAGCCGTTGCGATCGTCGTCGATGGCGTTGCCGCCGGCCTCGTTCGGATTGGTCCAGATGTTTGCGGCCAGATCGGGATGGTGGATGTCGATGCCGGAGTCGATCACCGCCACCACGACGTTTCGCGCACCCGTCGTCAGGCTCCAGGCCCCGGCGGCGTTGATGTCGTTGCCGATGGTGCCGGCATATTGGCCGCTGTTCTGCAGGTTCCACTGGGATGCCAGCAGGGGGTCGTTCGGCAGCGAAGCGGGCCGGATCGCGAGATCGGGCTCGAGTCTGGCCACGGCCTTCGTGCGGGCCGCCCAGCCGAGCACGGTCTGTCGGGTTGCACCCGGCGTCGAGAGCGAAAAGAATCCGCCGCCGAGCGAGCTGGCATGCCATCCGAGATGTCGGGCGGCGAGCTGCCCGACGAGCACCGGGCTTCCGTAGGCCGCCTGGGCCGCAGCCGCCGGTCGGACGGCAGCCAGCCGACCGACCCACTGATCGATCCTCGCCTCGACGGCACGCCCTCGCCATTCGATCCGCTCGATGCCCGCCGACGACGCGACGGACACGCCGGAGAACAACGTCCGTGGTTCCAGCCGCTCAGGGCCGCCAAGCCAACTGGTGAGCGGCTGCCGCCGGCTGCGAACAAAATCGCTCCCTGGCCTTTCCATGCCCGCCTCCATGCCGGCCGGTCGAAGAAGTCCGTCCCTGGACTCCTCCAACCGGGTTCCTGAGTTCCTTCAGCCGCCGGAACGCCGGCGTCTCACGTCCTGCGAGTCCGCATCCTGCGATCAACGCTGTTCGCGAGCAACGCCCAATGCAGTCTCACTGCCTCCGAACCAGCGACCGCTGCCGGTCGCCCTTCCTGAGTCCTTGATCCACTTTATTGCGTGCGGAGAAAGTCCTCGGGGGATCATTCGGGGCCGCCGGGCGGGATTCCAGCAACGTCCAGGGAGGCTCGCAAAAACGGCTGATTCGGCCGTGCGAGCGATGTCCCCAGGGCAACCGGCCCTTAGGACAATTAGGAAAATTTGTTTCCTAATTGCCCCAGACCACCCAGGCCGCCGCCTCGATTCCCGGAACGGCCCCGGGGCTGGTCAGCCGGTGACCCGGACGATGATCGGCGCGATCCGCAGCGGCGGAGCGAGAAACGTCGACGCCGGCAGCGTGGCTGTCTGGCTCGAGCTGCGGTTGTAGGCCCGCACCCCCTTCGCCCCGGCGCCTCCGTTGAGACCCTTCACGCCGTAGATGTTCTCCACGATTCCCGGGTTGGCGATGCTGTCGAGTGCCGCCGTGAAGACGCGGGCATTTTGCTTGGCGAAACTCGAGAAGGCCGACAGCCTGGCGAGATTCGTTCCCGTGTCTCCATCGTAGATCTCGACGATCGAACTCCCGCCGACGCCGGCGCCGACGAAGATGTCGTCGATGGCGTCGGAACTGTATTTCGCCGTCGAGAGCGTGACGCCGCCTTTGAAGTTTGCTCCGATCGGCTGGAGCGTGCGGACGACCTTCGGCGCACCGGAGACGTCGAACACCCTGACCGTCGCCTTGATCCCGGCGTTGCTGCCCACGGCAATCTCGGCAATGCCGTCGGGGGTGCTCGACGTCTTCGCCCCTTTGAAGAACGTGCCGAAGTCGCCCGCCGCGATCATCACGCCGCCGGCGTAAGGGCCGGGAATTCCGCGGAACGACCGCGAGGGAACATTGGCCACGGGATCGACGGCGTTTGGACTCACGAGGAACGTTCTCACGAGTCCGGCACCGCTCGACTGCCCGGCGATGATGTCTCCCACGCCGTCGCCATCCAGGTCACCGACCGTCACCTCGACACCGCCGCGGTAGGCCGCCCCGAAGGGGAGTGTGCGGTAGGCGAAAAGTTCGCTGTAGTTGGTCGAGCCGGCGGGGTTGGGCCCAAAGACGCGGATCTGCCCCACCCGATTGCGGCCCGGGGCGACGATGATCTCGGGAATCCCGTCGCCGGTGACGTCGCCGGTCGCCACGCGAACACTCCCGCGGAAGCTCGACTCGTAGGCCAGAAACTCGGAGAGCGGGGCTCCGGTTTCGGGATCGAGCACCCGCACCAAGGGGAGGCCGTTACAGCCGTCGTCGCTGCCCGTGACCAGCGCCCGAATGTCGGCCGTGGGATTGATCGGGCCGTCGAAGGCATTGATGTCGGTCGCCGACACCGGCTCGCCTGTCCCCTGCGGCGGCGTGGCGGTGACGGTGTTGATCATGTCACCGAGCGCTGTGGTGAGGATGTTGGCGTTGATCGTGATCGTCACCGTGCCGGTGACGGCCTGCAGACTGACCGTTCCCGAAATGTTGCCTGTGGTCGGCGTCGTGGGGAGCGTGCCGCTCGAGTTCACATAGGAGGCAAACCATGTCGTCGTGGCCAGATCGAGTTGCGGGGGCAGCACGTCGATGACGGTGACGCCTGTCGCGTTGGCCGGTCCCTTGTTCGTCAGCACGATCGTGTAGGTGGTCGTTCCGCCCGACTTGTAGGTGTCGGTGCCGTCGGTCTTCGTGATCGCAAGGTTCACCAGTGACGAAATCGGGTCGGTCACGGTCGAGGTGTTGTTGCCGAGATCGGGATCGATCACCCCCGCCGGAGGCAGGGCCGTCGCCGTGTTCACCTGGCTCCCCGTCGCACCGGCCGGCACCGTACCCGTCAG
>Ga0114973_10003335_pt1 | contig 11353 bp, 13 predicted proteins | sample M_140807_MF_Meta_FD_87025 | JGI IMG/M metagenome (GOLD analysis project Ga0114973, IMG submission 87025) | Freshwater microbial communities from Lake Montjoie, Canada to study carbon cycling - M_140807_MF_MetaG | ecosystem: Environmental > Aquatic > Freshwater > Lake | place: Lake Montjoie... | reverse complement strand
GTTTTTTTGGTGGCAAAGGGTTGTGCGCATTGAACGCATGCGAGACAGGTGCGCCCCATCGAACCGGGACGGGTCACGATTTCTCTCCGCCACACCCCCTGCGCGTTCATGCCCATCCCTACAACATTCGGAGGCATGAACAAACCAATCGCCTTTAGCCGACCCCGTGTCGCCGAGATGATCGGCCGAAAGTCAGGCACGCTTCGAGCATGGAGTTCGCAGACTCCGCCTCGCGTCCACGTCCTCGACTTCGACGCACTGGGGATCCGAAGCGAGATCCTGGCGGGCTTCGCTCTTCGACGCGGCGCCTGCAACAACTTCGGGCCCCTCTCCCCGCCGCGCGGGCCTTCCGACAGCCGCAGGAAGGGCAGCCGATGGGTGATGTGGCCGGGCGCCGATTAACGGCCGCTGTCCCGCATCGATTTGGCCGTCATAGCAGGAGCACTTAGACTGCGATCGCCGTGGTTGTCGCCGGGTACTCGTGCCGTGGAGCAGCAGCAATGGGGGAGTACCGCATTCCTTTCGACGATGTGTTCTTGGTCGAGATCCTCGGTCGGCATCGCCGCACCAAGAAACGCCGCATGATCGCGATCAAGGGCTTCGTCGGATGTTTCCTCGTCTTTGCCGCCGTTTCGTCACTCATGCAGGGGTGGCCCGGCATGGCGGCCTTCTGGTTGTTTTTGGTCGTGGCAATACTTTTCTCGCATCGGATCGATTACTGGCTCGCCCAGCGGGCATTTCGTCGATCACCGTCGTGCGGCAAAATCGTCACACTCACGGTTGGGCCGGAGGGAGTACACACCGTCTCGAACACCCACGACGCGAAGGTGGCGTGGGCAGCGTACACGAGCGCCTCCATCTTTCCTGACGGCATGATGCTGTATCAGGGACCGGGTGTCTTTCAGTGGCTCCCCGACCGATTGCTCGTATCGGGGACCCGAGCGGGTGCGGAATCGATCGTGCGAACGCAGATCAGCGATGTTCGAGTTGTGCTTGCCGGGGGTTGAGTCTCGTGCCCTGTCCCCCTTCAACGGGGCCGCGGTTGGAGCGAGAATCCGGCGTGATCGAGGCTTTGGGAGGGGTATCGATGCCACCCGGAAAGCGAGGCCAAGAGGTGGAGAGGCGGCTCCTCCGTCCACGTCGTGGCCTCTGGCACGCACCCGGAGCGGCCCGGTGAGAACTTCACCGCCTCGAGCGCCAAGCGCACCCTTGCCGATAGCCACCCCGGCGGGCCCGAAGCCACGCTCCAGGCCGGGCTCACGAAGCTGGTCGATAGGCTCCCCGGGGTGCGGTTGGCCGCGGGAAGATGACACCACGGCCCGCATCGAACAACTCGTCGTCGATGCCAACTGGGGCCAGTCAACGCAGACGGTTCGCGAGTTCTGCCGGCGGCACTCCTGGATTGCCATCATTCTCCCCAGCCCCGGCCGCGGAATCGGGCCGACGGCTCGCCCGACTCACGACGGCAAGAAGAAACCGGGCGAGCGCATCGGCCCCGGCTGGAAGATCGGCACCATCAGTGGCCAGCGCGGGCTGCTGCTCGACGCGAATCAATGGAAGCGCTTTCTGGCCGCCCGGCTGAAGACCACGGTTGGCGATCCGGGCGCCCTCACCTTCCACCAGGCGGAGCATGGCATGCTCCTCGATCGCCTCACCTCCGAGCAGCCGATCGTCGACAGCGCCCGCGGCCGGACCGTCGACGAATGGAAGCTCCGCCCAGGGCGGGGAAATCACCTCTTCGACTGCTGTGTGATGGCGACCGTCGCCGCCAGCGCCGCCGGGATCACCGTCGTCGGGGCGGAGCCGTCGCCGGAGCGACAGCGAAAGCGGGTGGAGATCCCGAAGGCGGGGGCGCCGCAGACGATCTCGACCATGCGTGGCAAGTGGTGAAGGCGGACGATCTACCCCGTGATCCCGTCGCCTGCGGGGCGGCAAAACGTCAGGACAATCCGTCTCCGACGGGGTGACACGGGAATCGTGATCCCACTGGTCGTCAGAGTTGACAGGCTGGAACACTGCCGATCTGAGGCAATTTGCTGTGCGAGCCAAGTGTCGTCGAGGAGTGATTGGCGTCCTGCAGCCAGCGGTTGAAGTCCTTCCGAAAGGGAAGTAAGAATGGAGGGAGTGCGTGTTGTGCGCTGGCTGTGCCTGTCGGTTTCTCAACCAAACCCTATGACCAGCACCGACGGGAATAAAGCGTGCCCACCGAAACGCAGGCGTGATAACACAAAGACGTCAGTTGCACTAATGAATAAATAAATACGGCGTTGGGGTAGAGGAGATCACTTCGCATGATGTCGAACAAGCCTTCATTATTCGACAAAACGGCGGATCGCGGGGACTACTTGGTTGAGTGCTACCGCTCCGGCCATGAAGAGTTGATGTTTCGCGTGTCTCATCGCGACAACTGGCTCAAAATTCAAATGCTAGCGCAGACAACGTTTCTGGCGCTAGCGTTTGGCGTGGAAGTGGCGGGTGTCAAGGCGACATCCAGTATTCCAACGGCGCTAGCGCTTGCACTGCCGACGGCATTAACCTTGACCTGCCTTTACGTTGTCGAAGACCGACTAATCGGTTTGATTTCCCGATACCTCGGTCGGCTATCGGATCTCGAAGCCAGTTTGACGAAGAGCGACGCGGTTATCGAATACATCGGTTCGTCCCAAGAAATTCGCGAATATGCGAATAGCGTACTGCCATTTCGTGTGCTGGCACAAGTCGTTGCGTTCGCACTTGTTCCTACACTTCTCTCGACATATCGATTTGCCAACGTTCCTGAATGGCCGTGGTACACAAAAGTAGAGATCGTGCTCAATGCAGCATGCTTTGAGTTAATACTAACTCTATTGCACATGTCCTACAAAGAGCGCAAAACGTCCGGCCGTGCCAAGTTTACTAACCCAAGCGAATAGAGCCGAAAGAAGTTTCTACTCAATAAAATGAAAAGCCCGAGTCGCGGCTCTGGCAATTTCTGAAATCAACGATAAAAGCCGCCGCCTGGTTCCGCTGGTTTTTTGGAGGCACTGAAGCGGCGTGGTCGGCATGGGCGAGCATGAGTCGGCAGTCGTCCGCGGTCCGCCCCTGAGGTCTGGCAAGAGCCAGAAATCGCGACTTGTCCCGATTCCTCTCTGCCACACCCCATTCGCCATTCGTCAGCGTCCATACACATTCAGGGCATGAACACACCACATGCCGTTCCACGATCCCTTCCTGCCGAGATGATCGGCCGCAAACCTGGCACGCTCCGGGCGTGGTGGGCCCAGTCGCCGCCCCGCGGCCCCCGCCCCACGAAGACCGACACGGCCAAGCAGTCCCGCACGTTCTACCCCGTCCAGGAAATCCCCGACTGGCTCGCCGATCCCGTGGCCTACGAGCTCAGGAGGCCGCCCAATGTCCCCCGTGGCTGACATCACATCCGACGAGGCCCGGATGTCGCCGCGTACCGCGTGGAGCTGGGGCGGGGCTCGGGGCTGATTGATGCAGCACGAGCAGGGCTCATCACCCAGATGCTCCTGCGATCCCCAGGCCAAGCGTTCCCGGCGGGGCAATAAAGTTCGGTGGTGTTTTTCCCCAATCTGGTAAGGTCGACCCGCGCAGGGGCGTCTGGGAGGGGATGGAAGTTCCGGAACGGGCGCCAGGGAAACCCGGCCTCGGAAGACGAGTTGCCATCTCTTCGTTTGCGGAGCAGTGACAAAGCGTAGGCCGATCGACGCAAAACGATTCTGTTGTTCACACTGGCTCGATTCGCCAGTCGCACTGAAACATTTCCGGCTGCCCGCCCGCCCAAACGGACTTTCGTCTGTTGTTCTTTCCGAAAGGATCATTCATGCGTTTACGACCATCATCGTTTCGGGGTGTGGCGGCTGCGGCCGTGTTTCTTTTCGCCGCACTCGCCTCCGTTGTGCCTGCTCCTGCTCGTGCCGTCACGATCGACATGGTGACAGTGGGCAACGCCGGCAACGCCGACGACACGGGGGGGAGCTATATTGGCCGCGTGGACTACAGCTATCAGATCAGCAAGTACGACGTGACGATTGGTCAGTACACGGCGTTTCTGAATGCGGCCGATCCCACTGGCATCAATCCCAACGCAATCTACAACTCGGAAATGGGAACTCATACGAGCATCTCCGGTATCTCCTACGACTCGACCGCGTCAGACGGATCGAAGTACAGCGCTATCGGCCCGTCTGGAACAGCGTATGGCCAGACCGCAGCAAACCGCCCGATCACGTACGTGAGTTGGTGTGACGCCGCGAGGTTTGCGAACTGGATGACGAACGGCCAGGGAGGCCCCGGGACCACGGAGACGGGGGCGTACAATCTCTTGACCGCCGATCCCGGCGTGGCCCCGGCAAAGACTCCCGGCGCGGCGTTCTCCATCCCGACTGCAAACGAGTGGTACAAGGCGGCCTATTTCTCGCCGAACTACGGCGGGCCAGGCCTCGAGGGCTACTACAAGTACGCTACGCAGAGCGATGCCGGCCCGGGCAACATCATCGGGAGCGGGAACAACCAGGTAAATTACCACGCTGTTGTGTGGTCTGTGACGCAGCAGGGGGGGGATGTTGTTCCGAACCAAAATTACCTGACGGACGTGGGGGCGTTCACGAACAGTCCGTCATATTATGGAACGTTCGACCAGAGCGGAAACGTGGATCAGTGGAACGATCTCGATGGTGCTGCCGGCACGGTTCGTGGCTTTCGGGGCGGCTATTGGTACAGCGGGCTTGCCGATTTCGTGTCCTCCTCCGGCAGCAACTCGCGCGACCCTTTTTACGAGCACGACGGCCTTGGTTTTCGTCTTGTCTCGGTGCCCGAGATCGACCCGATTCACTTCGGTCCCGCTCTGGCCCTGGTGCTCGGGTCGCTGGGGCTGCGTGCCCCCGGCTCCAGCATCTCGGGCCGCTCGTTGAACCGATCGATTTCAACCATCCTGATGCTTTTGGAGATCCGACGATGAGTGGCAATGAGCCGGCTTGGCGGCTGAAGTGCGATGGCTGCGGCAAAGTTCTGTCCGGTCCGATCAGCCTCGCCGGCCGCCAAGTGAAATGCCCCAAATGCTCTCATGCGTTTCGCGTTCCCGATACGAAACCGACGGCAACGCCGCCGGATCTCGCTCCGCCCACGGCACCGATTCCCAACCGCGGCGCTGCGATTAGCACGGCTTCGGATCCGGGCAATGTCAGCCTGTCGCGCGAGAAACTGGAGGTCTTGTATCCCAATTTCTTCACCTCCAGCGGGCTGCTGATGCGGCTTTGGAAGAGTCTCGCAGGCAGTGCGCCGTTCTCGCCCTCGGCCATCGACAAGCATCTGCGGTTCGGCGACAGTCGAGCAGCGGTTGTGGTTTCGGTGTCGCCGCTGCTGGTGGCCGCGTATTCCGATGAGCGCGATTGCGTCGTGATGCTCGAGTTTTCGGAGGAGCTCGTGGCGAAATATCGCCTGAAACCGGGCTCACGGTTGATCACCGTCAACACGTATATGCAGGGCCCCAAGCGACCCGTCGCCGACTTGATCGAGGGGCCGCTTTCGCGGGGCAATTGGCACAACGTGATTCCAATGATCGCCGATTTCCTATCGGACGACATGGGCACGATCGAGAGCCGAAAACAGTCGATCAGAGACGAGGAATGGCAGCGAACGGCCATGCTGGGCGCGGAGTATGTGCAGAAGAAGCCCGGCAAGGCCCGCGACGGTCGACCCCTCGACAGTTGGAAGCCGTGCGTCACCGGCTTGTTCTGAACCCTCGCCGACCTCCACCCCGGCGGTTTCGAGGCGACGTTGACGGCCAGGCTGACGACGCTCGTCGATAGGCTCCACGGTCGCGAGTGGCCGCGGGAAGACGGCACCGCCGCCCGCATCGAGCAGCTTGTCGTCGATGGACTGGGGGCAGTCCACGCAGACCGTTCGCGAGTTTTGCCGCCGCCACTCCTCGAGCGCCATCTTTCTCCGGAGCGACGGCCGCGGGATCGGACCGACGGCCCGCCCCATCCACGAAGGCAAGAAAAAGCCCGGCGATCGGCCGGCTCCTCGCCGGGAACGGCGAAAGCGAGAGCAGACGCGGAGGTTCGAATCGGCTCATCCGACTTTCTCGAGAGGCTCGGGAAGGTCGCTTGATCCGCCCGTCATGAACTGTCATTGCGAAACACGTGGTAGAGTCCAGGCCGTGAAGGATCTCGATAACCGATCCATTTCGAGTGAGGCCGTTGTTCCGATGTCGTCACTCGCGTCGAAGTTTGATCGGGCTCGGTCCATGGGGTCACGAGACGTGGCTCACCGAGCGTGACATCTGGCCCTCAACACCTCAGGCTCCGGGGATATACAGATGGGATACGCTCTCACGGCCCTCTTCGCCGTCGTGTCGCTTTTGTCGTGTTTCTTCATCGTCGGTAAGTATCGAATGGCTACGCCGGTGCAACGCCGGCAAATAGTTTTCGGTGGATTTGGCGCCGCGGCCCTCGCAATCGCGATGGGCACATTCATCTATTTTCGCTGAGCGGGTGTCGGATGGATTGTGTTCTAACGCGTTGATCGTTCCCTCGGTTGCCAGGTCAACGACGAATCATGGCAATGGCCATCCTTGCGATGGGAGTGAGGCGACTGGTACCAAAAGATTCCAGTGGCTATCGGCGCCGTCGTCATGGCCAGCACGAACCGACGGCCCCGCTCTGCTCGAATACCTCTGCGTAGGTGGGAGTGCGAATCAATGAGGCCAAGGACTTCATGGAGTGATCGGACATGAATCGAAGTCGCTTATTCTGGTTACGGAAAGTTGTGGATGTGTTGTTGAGAACCGCTGCCTTCGGAATGATGGGCTATTGGGGATGGACCGCAATTTTTGATAAGACGCCTCAAGGGTGGGCGTTTCGTTCGATTGCGTGGATATTGCTGATCTCGTCCGTCGTTACTCCGTCCTTCATGATCTATCACTTTATAAAGACGGGTTTCTCTCCGCCGAGTGATCCGGGCAATCCCAGGTGACCATCGCTCGAATCAGTACGCCCCGCGTGGATGGCAACGCCAAGCAATTCACGAAGGGCGGGAACGGCGTGGCACTCCGTCGGGTTCGACAAGTCGCCGGGGCTAGCCCAAGCCCAGAGCATTGCTAGTCAGCGACTGATACGAATGCCCTGCTGCTCGGTCGGCGATCAGGGATGTGTTGGCGGGGCGGCTGTTGCAACGCCACCCTCGGCTCTCTCAATCGGCTGGAGTTGAAGCGCGGCAGGCACACTCTTCCAGGCCACGGATCCTGACGGGACCGAGTCGCAAAACACGATCGCCTCGTCGTGACTCATTCCCACGGCTGACTGGGCCACGTCGGCGATGAGCCAGGCGTCCCAGGGGAAATACAAGACGCAGTCGAGCAGGCATTCGAGGATCTCTTCATCGCCGCTTTCGTAGAGGTGACCGCTTGCGTCGTGGACTTGACGGGATTCGCCCAAAGATGCCCTCACCAGGTCAAAAAGGTGCATGTTCTCCGACGACGGCCACACCCATCCGGTGATCCAGAGCAATCCCGGCCGGTTCTTCACGGCCCCAGCGAGCGCCCTCGCGATCGCGGTCCGCCGCCCCGAGTCGCCCGGCAATCCGAATGGTCGACAAGTCGCTTCGCGACCTGACCCGGGCTGTTGAGTCGCTCAAGGCGTTGAGCGAGGCGCTGGGGCGATCTTCTGCGTCCCTGAAACCTGAGACGGCCGACCCTCCCCGTGGCCCGGCGGCTGCCGGTGGGCCGGGGCGGGTTCGCATGCCGCCGCGAACCTCTGGTTACCCCACTGGAAGCCCTTTGGCACCCTGGCGGGAGCCGTGGGTGCTGCGGCGTCGCTCTGGGCCTCCCTCACGGCCTCAGGCCCCGAAAAACCGGAAAAGACGGCCGGCAGCGACGGGCGTTGGGGAGAAAAGGCCGATGGGTATACTCTGCTAGTGAATGGAGCATGCGGAGCGTTCCGGCGGAGCCTAGCCAATCCCGTTTGCGGGGTGCCCAACGGGGTACCCAAGCAAAAAAACATGCGTTTGGAGGGTAAGCGAATGGTTAGTGGCCACACTGGAAATCTTCGGTGATTTGCCCTCTCTCAAGCCGTTTTCACGCTTGAAAACAAGGCTTCCAGGCGTTTACGAATATGCTTGTCCCCCCAGGATGGGCTGGTTCCAGCGAACCCCATTCTTTCCCGTGATTGATCACGGTTTCTCACGGTGTTGATCTCCCGCGGGGGGGACAGAAGGCAACGAAAACGATGGACGACCTCTCCGAAGTCCGCGCCTTTTCCTTCACAGAACTGCGTGTGGAGCAGTGCCGCCGGCTGGTGGCTGACGGCAAGGTGAAGACGAACTCCCACGGACGCCGCTACTCGCGCGACAGCTCTCACGGTCTCCACGTCCCCGCCAGTGCCAAGGGGGCCGCGATGGTGTTCTCCACGCTCGACGGGATGGCCAAGCTCAACACCCCACCTGTTCTGCCGTATCGCTTTCGATAGCCGATCAGAGGGTCGGAGGGCCCGGCGGGCCATGCGCCGCCAGCCGTAGACGTTCCCCCGCATCCGCCGCTTGACAACGGGCCGATGGTCGTGGTCTATTTTTTGCTGTCTATTTGGTAAGGGGGAGTGGCGTGGGCAATTCGTGCCCAAAACTCAGAGGAGGTGTTGCCATGTTTTTCGCACCGAGATCGAAGGGCCTGAAAGCAATCCGACGTCGAATTGGCGGATCGAACGCGACCGCCAAGATTTCAGCGAGTTTTGAGACCCTCGAGCCTCGTCACTGCTGCGACGCAAAGGACGATGTGTTTGCCAAGACGGCGGCGGATTTCGGCCCGTCCGCAGATCCGAACAAGAATCTTGTCACTTCGCTTGACGTCCTGGCGAACGACACAGCCGGATCAAAGAACAAGGCAGACTTGTCGATCGGGCTCATAAACTATATCGGGCCAACCTTCGGCGGGACACTCGGAAAGCCAACGCAGACATTATATATGCCTGATGGCGGTTATCTTAAATTAACAGGTAGCGGAGGCAGGAATACGGGCGTGCAGTATGGCCTTCCGGCTCGAGAACTCTTGTCATTTGAGGATTACAAACTACAAGAGGACTTCGTGCGCAACGAAATCACGACCTGGTGCGACAGGGAGCGTGACAGCATTAATAATTACTATCAAAAAATTGACCTGACCCTTCTTCGAATTAGCGATTTTGTGCGATCCAACGTCGGCGGGGGGACGGGTGGGTTTGGGTCTGGAGGATCGTCTCTCAAGGATATTCTTGGGCTAAGAAGCATAGGGATTAGTCCAGGTCCGGGAGTCGTGCTGTCCATCGGCGGAAGAGCGATTGATTTCCTCTTGGGCAGCTATGCAAAGAACCAACTGGCCACGCTTGATGAGGTGATTCGTGGGGCATTCCAAGAAGAAAGTAATGCGCACCAGGCGGAGCTCGACCAGTTTGACATAGAACAAAACCGTTTGTTGAACGATTTCGATCTCAGTTTGTCGAAGGTTGGAAAAAGAGTCTTTGGGAACTTTACGTTTGTCTATTCAGAGGTCGATGGATCGCCGATCACCAGCCCGCCCCCGCCCCCGAATCGATTGGGCGGGGCACCAATAGATTGGTCAGCAGCCAGCGTGAAGACTAGTTCGTCGGCGACTGTAACCGTTAATATGAATATCGAGGATTACTCGGCGAAGCTCGCGCAATTAAATGCATGGCACGATAGCCACGGCCTTACCTCCCATCGGTATGATCAAGAATTGAAGCTTCGCACTTTAGACGACATGTACGGGGATGCCTTGATCGCATTTTCAAATCGGTTGGGGTTTAATGTTGCTTGGGAAAACGGACAATGGGTTGGTCGGGATGTATATTCACTCCCTGGGGGACCCTTTCTTGGTGGGGAGGACGGCACTTATCAAGGGGCGGTTGGGCTTATACGCTCCGTCTTGTTTAACGGAATCGATATTGCCGACGAGCTGAATAAGATCAAGTACAAGAAGAGGTGACCTCGGCACGTATTGTGGGCAGGCGTTGTCTGTTGCCCAAAGTAAGACTTGGGCCGACGAAGTCGAGGTCGCGTTTCTACGGCAGTTGGTGGTGGTCTGTCGTAGGGCCTTACCGAGCACGCAGTGCATGTGGGGCGGCTTTCACCAGACTTTTTGGCCTGTTCCTTGCGAGGATTAGAAACATGCGTTGGGCAATCATGGCCGTATCTATGGCGATGGCGGTGCCGGCGTTCGGTGACGATACCGAGGAGATCAAGCCGTTGAGTGTTGAGCAGGCAACCGAGTTGGTCGCCACGACCAAGGGCGCCCTGTTCCTCAAACGCGGGACGATTCTCACCCCGGAGACTGCGGAGATTCTTGCTCGGTACGATGGCGCCCTTTACCTCCGTGAAGTCGACGTGCTGACGCCGGAACTCGCCGACGCGCTGGCAAAGCACAGCGGGGAAATCAACTTTGAGGTCTCGACACTTACCAAAGAAGCCGCCGAGTGGCTCGCAAAGCACAAGGGTTCACTCGTTATTAGTGGCCTGACGATGCTGTCGGAGGGAGTTGCCGAGGCTCTGGCGACGCACGACGGCTCGGTTGGCCTCCACAGCCTGAATACCTTGTCGCTGGAGGACGCCGAGGCGCTCTCGAAGGTCAAAGACTGGCTGTGTTTGCCGAGTCTTATGACGCTCTCGCCAGAGGTTGCGGAGGCTCTCGCAAAGCACGAGAACGCACTTATCATCGGCGAGTGTACGGATCTGTCGCCGGAGGTGGCCCAGGCCTTGGCAAGGCATGATGGACTGCTCAGCCTGAAATATCAGATATCACTCACCGAACAGGCGGCCGCCGCGCTTGCGAAGCACCGTGGCTGGCTCATTCTGGACATTGGCACTCTCACGCCGGGAGCCGCTCTCGCATTGGCGAAGCATGAGGGAAGGGTCGACTTAACCGGACTGAAAACACTCTCAGACGAGGCGGCATTGGCGCTGGCGAAGCATCGCGGCGGGCTGAACCTCGGGCACCTGGAGACGCTGTCGGCAAAGGCGACCGAAATACTGCGGAGCAATCCTGACATCCGGCTCCCCGAGGAACTCCGCTGACCGCGCGTGACAGAAGTCCGTTTCACTACGGCTTGGACGGTGTCAGCCGGCTGCCATCGGCATTGATCTTCGCTGCAATACGATGATTTGTGATTGGTATTCCGAAATCTGGCCCTGCTGTCAGGAACTCGTGGAGCCGGCCACCGACAAGGAGAAGGCTTGGACTGCCTGGAGGTGACGCATGCGTTTGTTAATTGCGGCGATGATCATGGCGGCGGTCGCGCCTGTGTTTGGTCAGGAGGAGACGGACGAGATCCAGGAGTTGGATGTTGAGCAGGCAAGGAAGTTT
>Ga0114973_10003332_pt1 | contig 11358 bp, 4 predicted proteins | sample M_140807_MF_Meta_FD_87025 | JGI IMG/M metagenome (GOLD analysis project Ga0114973, IMG submission 87025) | Freshwater microbial communities from Lake Montjoie, Canada to study carbon cycling - M_140807_MF_MetaG | ecosystem: Environmental > Aquatic > Freshwater > Lake | place: Lake Montjoie... | reverse complement strand
TGAATTAGATGCTCGGATAAAAGACAGTAATGTTCATGTTCATATGGAAAATCCCGAAGGTATTGAGCACGCATTTAAAGTAGCGAACATACCTGTAAATATTAAGTTCTATGAATATACGCGGAAGTGTAAATATCAGTCATCACTAAATCAATTTCAACGTGATACTTACATACGGCTTCGCCTAGCACATCATATTGTTATCTTCATGATGATAGGCTCTTTATTTTTACCTGTCCGATATATTCTGTTGGGTGCCGGTTTTTGGTTAATGGTTCTTATTTTAAATATTATTTTAGGAAATGGCATTGATTGCTGGTTTAATGTAATTGAGTTTCGGATGGGGAATTGCAATAATTGCTCTGCGTTAGATGAATTATGGATTCCAAAAACATTTAGAAATCCATTACTTATAAGTGTTTATGGCATAGGTATCTTAATCTTATTGCTTAAAACATATATTTTCGTCTATAATAAAGCTCCATCATTTATGTCCGGTAAATTACTGAAATTCATTTACTAAGCGTGAGTAGATGCCACGCATTGGTCCTGATAGTTCAGCTGCAAGTGAAATTATTCCTGGTCGCCTTTGGTTAGGAGGGATAAGGTCAGCCTTAGATGAACAGTTTTTAATGGACAATAAAATAACAGTTATCTTCAATTGTACAAAGGATATTCCGTTTATACAGTTGCCCCAAGAGATGACCTATTATCGCGTCCCTGTAGACGATAATCTAGAGGAAGAAGAAATTGACAATATGTTAAAATGGAGTCCTGAAATTGTTTTTAAACTTCTAAAAGAACATCGTGCTGAAAAGAATATTTTAATCCATTGTGCTGCTGGAATGCAACGTTCAGCCGCCGCCTGTATTATGTTCTTGATGACGCTTTGGAAGCAACCTCAACAACCCGTTTTTGCTTTTATGCGTGAACGCCGACCTATCGTATTTCAACCCTCTATGAATTTTCAGAAAGCAGTTGATTGGTACGAGCATTGGCTAAACCAGAATATAATTCAGAAATAACATCCACCCTCTATTCTTTCCGCATTAGAAGGCACTTCCGCTACTGCTGGTGAGACCCATGAATCATTGAAAAAACCCGCAATCACACTGTGATTCAACCAGCGTTTCCCCTTAACTCCAAATATAAGTTGCGTTCCACCCCCCGTGTGTATAGCAGAGATACCTCTTTTCTTTAGTTCAAAGCAAATAGGCAGACTCAAAGCACCCGCCCCAACAAATACAAATTTCGCCCCCGTAGCTACACAGGACTCAACAATTGATTGAACTCCGGCAAACCATCCCTTCTGTAAAATAGAGTCTGGCCACGAACACAATTCAGTAGTCTGACAAATAAGTGGAGAATATCCAACGTACACACAGCCGCGAAAATCATCTGTTGCAAACAATGGAAAAGGAAAAAGTTCATCCCGGTGCGACCATTGATATTCAATTGTTCTAACAAATGGTGATACTACACAGAAAGGAGTTTGAACTGCTAGACTCCAACGATTCTCTGCTTTGGCCTGATAAAACGGCTCTAATGCTCGTAGTGGCAAAAACTTTTTAATTTGTGGAAAATGCTTTTCAATGAAGTTACGTTCTTGTAAAGGAGAAATAGGATTCCACATCACAATTTCATCCATTAATCCCGCATTTTCCAGCATATAGGCACACCATTCTTCAATACAGCGTTCTCCAAAAAGACCAGCATTAATTTTCATGTTCTTTTGAATATGAAGTGGAAAGACTCCACCCTTATTATGGTTTATGAACCATAGTAAAGCTTCAAATTCACTTGTCCCTAACTTCCCGGCAACAAATGCTTGGCCGGATTGAATTCGTGTATACAAAACTCGGCCACCTTCCTCAATTGTATATTGTGGCGGACCAACGACACCACCCATCCTAGATACTACTTATTTTCGCCGTTCTTATATAGGATGTCACTGTGCCCGCCTGGTTCAGTTTTTAACCCCCAGACTCTCCGCTGCGTAAAAGCAGGAGGACGTCTTGGGAAAAGACTTCAAACTCCAGCACTTACACGCAGACAGTCAAATAATTATCAACCCTCTTATCCTCCTACATTTACGCGACTTGCTCCTATTCCAACATATGATGCGGTGCCTCAACTTGCTCAGGCTATTACACGTTCTATTCGCCAGTCGCGTATTCCTGTGCTAGCACCCGACCTTGTACGTAGAGTCCCCGAACGTCCAGTTATCTTTGGCTCAGGTCTAACTAGACCATCTATGACTCCTTCTTTAAGCAGTGATGCCTGCCCTGATGGAAAAATCCTAAATCCAGCAACGGGAAAATGTGTAAAGGTGGGTGGCCGTGTACAGCGTAGAATCCAACGCGGCCCGTCTAATGAAGGCTATGATGCTAGAGCCCCAATGATTTATACACGAAAGGCTGTTAAAATACCTATCAGCACACCTGAATCAATGCGTAATTGGATTTCATCGCAGTGTGCTAATGTGGAGGAGCCTTTTACAGGAAAGAATTTGAAAGCGATGACGGAAGAAGAAATGGGAAGTCTTATCAAGACGAGTGCCGGAACATGCTTACGAGCAGAGTATTTGGATAGACATATCCGTCATGAAAGAGAAAAGGGTCGCGAAGTAATGGACCCGCTGAATCCCCGTCGGCAATTGACATTATCTAACATGGATATCTTAGGTCGCACAATAAGACAAGTTGTACCCGATTATCGTGTTCCACAGCACACGCGTAGAGCGATGGGGGAAAAACTTGTAACAAGAGGCCCTGCTCCTGTAAAACCCACTCCTGCGGCAACTTTGCTTAGGACACGGATTGCACCCGCACCCGCAGCCGACCTAACACAGCGTACTCGTATCGCAGCAACATCCTATCCTGAAAACTGGAAGTTCTTCATTGGAAAAGATGCGCGCAGCGGCAATGATTTCTACAGTATATACTACTATGACAAGGATATGGCAACTGTAACAAATGACGGCGTTAAAATTCCCACACAAGCGATTGTAATTGACATTGGTATAATTCCTGCTTTTGTGGGCGTCGTTGAATCGGGCAATCCCTCATGTACTACATCCACTCTAGTAGAGAAACTGTTGGCTCTTCACAAGAAACAAAAGCTACTTCACAAATTAGGCAATCAATTAGTTGCAACGATTGAGTTGCCGGGTGAACGGGCTCGTTGGAAGACTCCCGACGGTGCTATTCAACGTAAATTCTTCCAGCAGGTCTGTCAGTATTTAGATGAGCTTGTCGGTTCAGCCTAAAGTAAGTTACCCGTTGCTGAGACATCTGCTCGTATTCCTACAAGAGCAGAACCAGAATCCGCATAGGCCCAAGCAGCAACAGTGTAGGTACCCGGCCCTTCGTATATTCTGTGTCCAAGCGATACAGAGCATCCGCCCCCCGAACCAATAGTAATCATTGTACTTCGGCTAGGAAACCCGTTCACAGTTAAATATGTATATCCTGCCCTTTGAGAACCGGTAGTATTTACAATATTGTGATTGGCCGAAGCCATTAAGAAAGACGATGTATTTAATGTTACACTCGTTGAACAAATCACTTGGGCCACAGTAGTCAATGAAGATTTAAGCAACAAATCGCTCCAACCAGAACGAATAGGATATGCTGGAAAGCCGTTGAGCGTTGAAGTCATAAGTGAAGAAACTTTAATATTCACCAAAGCAACATCTCCTGTTGTTCCTTCACCCGTCCCCGGATCTACAGAGCGTACAATTTGGAGTGCTTGACAGCGGATAGTTCCAGCAACATCCAAACTATTCTGCGGGGCCGTTGTTCCAATTCCGATATTCCCCGAAGTATAAATCACATTTGAACCAATTTTCTTCCACATAGGCGATAATTCAACTTCATTATCATTCACATACAGATTTCCGGTTAAATTAATGTTTCCACTAATGTCTATACCAGTTCCATAGTAGGAAAGAGATGACTGTCCTATAACAAAACGATTATCCGCGGCAAACCCACCCAGCGTTGAACCTGTTCGGTAAAATGTAGGGCCATCCACCGATTTAGAAGCAACCCCTTTACTATACATCACTCCGTTCACATCAAGAGCACCCATCAAACTAGAACCCAGTGGATACTCAATGCCAACAACTGTACTCATATAGACAGGTCCATTCCTAAAAAGCACACTGCCGCTGATATCAGCAGTATACACTGAAGTTGAAATTCGCGGAACAGGAAGAGATGAACCAACATGAATCTGCTGGAAGCTAGCACCCGCATTTAATATCTGTGTTATTTCATCCGCTAATCCATATCTGCTTGAAGCAGTACTGAACTGCTGATTAATATAATTAAATGTCAATGTGCTTGTAGTATAATATCCCGGTCCTAAAAGTGTGGATAATCCAGCAATGCTAGTAGATGTATTTGCTACTCCGGCTGATGCAACAGATGAAATAAAACTACTGAAATAATTGCTAGTTGTTATAAGTTTTCCAGCAGATGTTGATGTGTTCAATGAAATACTCGTACTTAAATTACTATAGACATCAGATGTTCCGCTGTTGAGTGTACTATAAAGAGCACCCTGTGTGCTGCTAAGTGAATTAGAGACACCGTATAATGTAGAAATAGATAATCCAGTTGTTGTTGATAAACTACTCCACACACTAAATGTCTGCGTACTGAGAGAACTATACGTAGTATACACTGTAGTAGAAATAAGGGAACTTAAATATCCAACTGCAGCCGATAGATTCTGCGAAGTCTGTGTAGATTGATTAGAAAGATTTTCCCTCGTGTCGGTGTAAAAAACCACTAAATTATTGGATGTTGTACCCACATTTGCCGGAATAATATTAGTAATCAGCGAACCATCTCCAACAAATCCAACGCCTGCGGTTATCTGTTGATTTCCTCGTAATGCTGTATTTACAGTAAGATTTCCGCCAATGTAGCCATTTCCAGCAACTGTTAACATATAGCCAGGTGTTGTAGTACCAATTCCTAGATTTCCAGCCGCTGTCATGATGGCTTGAACACTTCCATCAGCTTTAGTAAAATTAATTGTATCATTGTAGCCACGATACTGCTGAGCAATTACAACACCACTTACGTCCATTGTAGCAGTTGCCGTACCGCCGCTTGCTATTAAATTACTTGTTGTAGTAGCGGCTAGAACATTTTGACCATTGACAACGAGAGCAACGGGAGCTCCTACCGCACCAATCGTAATTGAATTTCCATTACCATCTGAAATACTACTAATATTCTGCCAAGTCGCAGTTCCAGCATCATCAATTGCTGTTAATAAATACCCCTTTCTAGCAGAATATCCTGGATATAACTGAGTTAATTGAAGTGTGCTCCGTAGAATGGTCGCATTTGAATTATCAAAAGTTGCTTGAGGAAGCGGATTTGCTAGACCTAAAAACCCATTGGAATTAATCCGAGCAACTTCTCCTCCATTTACGGCAAATGACACAGTATGGTCTTCTGCTAGAACAGTTGTAAGACTATTAGCAGAAGTTATTTGGTCAGTTATAGTTGTATTAAATGTGCCGGCATCAATATATTCAAGATCACCGTACACATTTGCGGCTCTTAGAAAATATCCCACCTTGCCTGTTGCAGGCTTGAATCGAATATTTGAAGCAACAAGAGTATTATTAGAAGATTTCAGATCAGCATTCAAAACATAATTAGGCTGGCCAATGTTCCAGATTCCATTACCGTCAATATATCCAAGCGTGCTAATATTTCCTAGATTTGTACTTAAATTTGTAAATTGAAACCCCTGTTGCCACGCTGAAGGACCGTTGCTAACAGCTGCGAAACGAACATTTGAATTTTCAAGAGTATCGAGTGTGTGCCAGAAGCCATTGCCTGAAGCATCCGCACGTAAATACATTGAACTAACATTTATACTGCTAGGAAGTTGAAAACTTGTTGTAATAAAATTTCCTCTAACCGTAAATCTACCTGTAGATACACCAGCATAACCTCGTGGCTGATATAGAAAATTGCCGTCTGAATCAAATGATGCTACAAGTGTACTATTGGCTGTAATTTGAATAACTCCATTTACAGCAGTACTCAGATTACTATAAACTTCAATACGCGATGCTCCATTTATTATAGATGTGCCTGTGCCGCCACTACCTGAACCAGAACCGGAAAAACTAGTTCCTCCAACATAGAATGTATTACTGATATTAATTGGGTCCACCACTTGAATTGGAATTTTATCATATTTTCCAATTACATTTGTGTAGATTGCTTTAGCATCAAAGTTCACCATTTTCTGAACATTTGTTAAATTTGTACGAATTGCTCCAATTTCACTCAATCCAATAGCATTTGGCACTGTATCTGTCGGTGTTTGAATGCTATTTACAAATCCACTATTTGTTTGTGATGCGAATGACATCCAACCCTATTTAGCAGAATGCGTTTTTTATCCAATATGAAAACGAAGCGTAAGCCAGGAGGGGACATGTCTCAAAAATATTATCGTCCGTATAACTCAGACTCAGAATCAGATTCAGAGTCAGATTCAGGTTCTAGTTCAGTTTCTGATACAAGCAGTGATACTTTGGAGTTGCCGCAGAATAGATTTCAGCAATTTTTAGCAGGCAGTATATCCCTGAATAAGGAAGAAGACCGACGTAAATATGAAAATCCCACTTTAGGATATTCATATGTGGATTCTACATCATCGGGAGCAGCACAAGAAATTTTAGATACAGCAAAGTTACCCGAGCCAAAGTTTGAAACAAACAAGAATACAACATTAATTATGATAAATAGTCGTGACCGTGATACAACAATTTATACACAGCCAACCGATTTTTATATACGTCTTCCACGAACATACAAAAGCATTACAAATATTGCAATTACGCAATTAAAGCTTCTTTCATCATTTTATTATTTTAGTCCAACCAAGAATAATATATCACTCAGTATTTACGAGTTAGGTCGTGCTCGTACTGAAAATAATGTGGATGTAAGTAACGTTATTGTTTCCAGTATTCGTCAGGGAACGTATGATGCAATCAGTCTAGTGAATGAACTTAATATTCAATTGAATAAGACACCGCTTTTCGCAGATATTAGTGGAGGAAAAGGTGCTTTTCTTGCTCGTTTTCAAATTGGCGGTGATTATACTGAATTATTTAATCAACCGGGAGATAACACGTATAATAGTCTTACGGGCACATATGCTAGTGGATTAACAAAAGCAGATATTATTTCACGATATTTCTATTCAGCATCTACGAGTTTAACAAATCAATTCTATACTGGAGACCAAGCAACAGTAGCGTATTATTACCCGATTTTAAAAGAAATGATGTTAGATTCAGCTCAAATTAATTTACTTACTTTAAATACTCCAGCACTTCTAGCAGCAAATACAAGTGGAACAACTGTAAATGCGACTGATTCAATAAATGAGACAGGTGAACAACCTTTTGACCGAATTGTGTATGGTTTCCGTGGATTGTCGGATGTATATGTAACAGCAGTTGTAAATCTAGCTGCTAATCAAACAGTTATGGATAACTACAGACAACTCAATACATATAAGTATTTTTTAGCAAATAAGTATACCTGCTCGTACGATACAACAGTTGGCCGTTTTAAAATTATAGCACCATCAATTAATACAAGTATTAATTCCGATTTAAATTTTGTCTACAGTAATGCGTTAATTAAACAAATTACGAGTGGTAGCAATACAACGTCACAATATGCTACACTCCAAGCAAGTGTAACAAATCAAAATGCCGCAATTGGCGATTTTTATTCTTTTATTCATCAAAATATAACTAATTCTTTCGCAATTGACTACGGAAAATTTACCCGAACATTTTTAGCAAATGTTGATAATGAGATTTCTACATATGATGCTAGTGGAATTGTTGGATTGTATGCTACGCAATTAAGTGCTAATATTGTAAATAAGCAAATTGATACATCTCTTGTTCTCCCTGCTGATATCAGTGGAACATGGCCTCTTTTAACAAGTAATATAACAATGTATGAGGATTATTCTACTTTGATACCAAAAGATTCAAATGGGTACATAGACATCAGTAATTCAAGCGAATATTTATCGGGTTATGTTGATATTCCTTTTACTGTAAACCCCGTATCTTATTCGCAATTTAAATTTAAAAGTCGTTGTCGTCAAACAATGTCATATATGACGCTTCCACGTACATATGAACAAAAATTAGTGCCAGATGCTTCCGAATCATATATATTGCCATCAAGATTATTTGATTCGAATGGCATATGTTTGCTAGATCCTTCAATTCAAGCTAATCCTACATTTTACATGTTTGATATCAGTCAAAGTATGTTTGAAACAAGTGATAGCATGCTTTATAATGATAAGTATCTTAAATATATTCGCCAGCAAAAACCAATTTTAACAAATACAGTACAGGCAGCAGATGTTATTATACCAGATAATCGTTCGCGAATATTTTTTGAGTTACATACAGACAAATACGAACAAGCAGTTGATATAAGCAATTATATGTTTGATGTTAAATTTCGTATTGATGCTGAAGTAAATCGTACGTTTCCAGTAGATTTTGATGTTTATATGTATCGGGATAGAGCAGCATTCATGTATGATGTAAGTAATGCGTTAGTTGCTGGTACAGTATTAACACCTCGTCCTAAAAACTATTTTAATAAATATTCAGCAACTGCTGGCTCACCGTATTTAGACATTGATTTACGTGTAATTGGTAATAATACATATTACTTTTATTTGCACGCAAGAACTGACAATTTTGGTCAATTTATTATTAAACCTTATTGTACACTCTTTTCTTCATATGGAACACGTTATCCTGTTACAAATGATTTAGCATTCCGAAAAATGCCGTATGTAAGTACACTTACAAATCGTACTCCAGCAACATATGCCAACCAATTTTATACATACGATTTATCGGCCAATTTTATAGCAGGTTATGACAGTAATAAAGTAAGTAATGATTATCTTGATTATCTAATTCGAACAGCTGATACTGAAACTGGATATGATCCTAATAATGCAGCAACTTACAGTTTTAAAAAATTAGGGCCATCTTCTTCTAATATTGGTTCAAATATAACAACAAGAGATACAAGCCTATGGTTTTATTCAAATTCATCCAATTTTATTACAAATGTTAGTACAAATAATACATATTTATCATCTTCAAATGTATCAAGTTTTAATCTAGCGACTACAGAAAAAACAACTTTTAAAATAATCAATCCATTTATTGCGAATGATGTTACAAATCCTGAAATGATTATTGTTCCGCGTGAACAAACAAATCTAATTTATTCTAATGCTGTTCCTTTTATTTCAACCATTACTACTTTTCCTGTCACATCTACCGTAGTAAGTACACAAACCGTATATGCTAGTACAGCACTACTATCTTTTAGTTCAGTTGGATTACATTGTAGCAGCATAACAAATACATTTAATGCTAGTTTTGATCCAAATAGTAATTGGCTAATAACAGACAAATCGAAGGAAGTGGTCGGTTCACCTCTTTATTTATGCGACAATCCTTCGGCTATTACATACGATTGTAGTTATAATCCTTTACCGCCAGATTATAAACCTCTGCCATCAGATATAAATACAATATCATTTGGAACTGATGCAAGTGGTGTAACTGGATTTACATTTCAAACCCCAAATGATAAATTTTGTAGTATTCAAGAATTCGTAATTAAATTTGCTTATATAAATCCAACATTTACAGCATCACCTTACCTACAGAATGGTCTCAATCAACCTTCTGGCGATCTTCAATATTATAATAACCGAGTAAAATATCTAAAAATTTACCGGACAACGGATATATTGGATATAGATCCAACTGATATTTCCGGAGTTATTCAACCATTGATGACACTTCAGCGTAGTAAAATTGTACAAATAGGCCAGTTTACTCCTGCTATACCAGGTCAATTAGAACCTCTACGAAATCGTAATCCAGAATGGGGTACGTATTATACATATGACATAGTTGGAACGCCGCCTCCTCTAAGACCTTTTCCTTCATTATATAATCCCTATGTGGATGCATCGGGTAATCAATCACCTGAACCTTTAGAAAATACGTATTCAGCCATTCCAATAAATGAAGATGGAACTCTTGGTGCTTTTTACGCAATTTCATTTACAAAACAACTTTTCAAATATAAATCTACAGATAATAATTTATTGGCAAATTATCAATACAATTATCTCTTGACAAAACGAAATACGCCAGAACAACAAACAAATCCAACGGATTTTAAACTTCAGCTACTAGCACCTAATAATCCTCCTATTCATTTAATTACTAAGATAAGTTATGTAAATCCTGCTCGTACATCAGCAGTTACACTATCTGACCCTGCTCTTGATATTAGTCGATTTGGTGACGGTACAATTACCGGAATTTCAGGAGAACTAGCAGATACACAAATCTTCTTATATGATGATACTATTAGCCGAAGTCAATCCGTAATTTCAAATGATGTCCGATACGGAGCCACCCGAATATCTGATTATAATAAAACAAGTGCGAATGATTCTGCTGTATGGGGCCAAGAGAAAGGAACTGTCTATAAAGCCCGCGATGACGATTCGGGTTTCAATTTCCTATCTTACATACACGATGCTGTAATTCGTAAAAATAGTTCTAATGTTATGAATATTCGCGGTTATGTTCCAACTGCTAAATTGACATCGGGTCTACGCATTATTGGACGAAATTGGACAGATTACGGTGTAGCAACACTCAAGGAAATAATGGAGGACTTAGATACTCTTGTCGGTGGTAATCCAGCTATGAGTATTGATAGTAATGGAAATATAATAAATGAGTCGGTTCGTTATACAAACGGAAATTTCTATAGTCGCAATTATGCTTTAGGACTTATTCATTTTAATAATTCTTTCAAAGTAAAAAAATCATTCGGTTTAGGTCTAGGTTCAGCAACATATCTCGGTGAAACCTTTGACGGTACTGCTGTTGCCAATGCTTTTAGAGCAGCACTTACCCAATATGTTACACTTTATAACAATATTCAAGCAAATCAGATTACTGTAAACTCTGCTGCAACAAATGCCCTAACAAGTCTAACAAATTATGTTAATATCCGTTATCAAGGCATTCTTCCTATTTCTTTCCTAAAACGTTCTCGTCTTAGCGACCCAATTCCCTTTCAAATACGATTCAAATCATCACTTATTGCTCCTTATTTAACTGCTTTCGATGAATGGGGTCTAGGTTGGAATTTAGGTTTTGACAAGATAGATACAACATTCGCAACACAACAAACTGCCACAACATTTATTCGTATCATT